>FUWD013194682.1_pt1 | contig 12679 bp, 15 predicted proteins | sample 1063281 | NCBI WGS metagenome assembly FUWD01 (sample SAMEA79048168, study PRJEB19326) | metagenome | biome: marine
ATAATTGATAAAATAAAAAAGGAATGGCGAAATAAATTAAATTAGGTATTTGAGGTATCTGCATAAGAATCAATTTAAATGGGTTTAAAAATACAATAAAATTTTATTCTAAAAAAGTGTTTTTTGTGGCTTAAAAACAAAGGGATTATTTAATATAAATTTGTATATTTGCACGCTTAAATTATTAACAAAAAACAAAATTTATGAATCATTACGAAACTGTTTTCATTTTGAATCCCGTTTTATCTGATACTCAGATAAAGGAAACAGTAAAAAAGTTTGAAGATTACTTGGTTTCTAAAGGAGCCGAGATGATCTGGAAGGAAAACTGGGGGCTAAAAAAATTGGCTTATCCAATCCAAAAGAAAAAAACCGGATTTTATCATTTATTTGATTTCAAAGTTACCGGAGAATCTATTACACCATTCGAATTAGAATTTAGAAGAGACGATAGCGTTATGCGTTATTTAACTGTAAGGTTAGATAAATATTCAGAAGCTTGGGCTGAGAAAAGAAGAGAACGTAACAAAGAATCTAATAAATAAGATATGGCAAGTTTAGAACAACAATCAAAAGGCGGTAACAAAGCCGATGTGAGATATCTTACACCATTAGATATTGAAACAAGACAAAAACAAAATACTGTCGTTTTACAAAAAACGGTATTAAGTATATTGATTATAAAGACGCAGATTTTTTAATGTATTTGGTAAACGAGCAAGGTAAAATTTTACCACGTCGTTTAACAGGCACAACTTTAAAATTTCAACGTAAAGTTGCACAAGCAATTAAAAGAGCACGTCATTTGGCTTTAATGCCTTATGTTGGCGATTTATTAAAATAATCATTTAAAACTAAAATTATGGAACTCATATTAAAGAAAGACGTAGAGAATTTAGGTTTTAAAGATGACCTAGTAAAGGTTAAAAATGGTTATGGACGTAATTATTTGATACCACAAGGATTTGCTTTATTAGCGACATCATCTGCAAAAAAAGTATTGGCAGAAACACTTAAACAACGTGCTTTTAAAGAAGCGAAAATTGTTAAAGATGCTACTAAAATTGCTGAGGCGATTAAAGCCTTAGAAATTAAAATTTCGGCTAAAGCCGGATCTGGCGATAAATTATTTGGATCTATCAATAACGCTAACATCTCTGAAGCTCTTGAAGCAGCAGGGCAAAGTATAGATAAAAAATACATCACTGTACTTGGAGGCGCCGTTAAACGCCTTGGGAAAAGCCAAGCAACAATACGTTTACATAGAGAAGTTATTATTGATCTTGATTTTGAGATAATTGCAGAAAAATAATTAACATTATGTTAATAACTTTTAAAAACCCGCTTCTGTAGTGGGTTTTTTTTGTTAAATTTGTATTAAATAATTATTAACTCAAATTTTCTATGAAAAAAATTTATCTTTTTGCACTGGTAGCTATTATGGGCACTTTTGCAGCTTTTTCTCAAGTAACCACATCTAAAATTGAAGGGGTCGTTAGCGATGATACTTCGGCTGGGCTATTTGGCGCAAGTGTTGTTGCAAAACACGTACCTACAGGAACTGTTTCTGGAACAGTTACTTCAGATAATGGACGGTATTCATTACAAAACTTGCGTATAGGTGGTCCTTACACTATTACTATTAGTTATGTAGGTTTTAAGACTGTTGAATATACCGATGTATATTTAGCTTTAGGTAACACATTTGACTTGAATGTTAAAATGGTTGCTGATAGTGAACAATTAGCTGAAGTTGTAATTACCAGTGGTAAAAATTCTACTTTTAATAACAGCAGAACTGGCGCTAAAACAAGTGTTGGTAGAAGAGAACTTACTAAATTACCTACAATTTCAAGATCTGCTTCAGATTTTACACGCTTAGAGCCTTCGGCTACAGGTGGTTCTTTTGGAGGTAGAAATGACCAATTTAACAACTTTACTTTAGATGGTTCTATCTTTAGCAATCCTTTTGGATTAGATGCTGCCACGCCTGGTGGACAAACAGATGCACAACCAGTATCTTTAGATGCTATTGAACAAATTTCTGTTTCAACAGCGCCTTATGACGTTACTTTATCTGGTTTTACAGGCGCTTCTGTAAACGCTGTGACTAAGAGTGGAACAAATACCGTTACAGGTACCGTTTATGGATATTTTAGAAACCAAGATTTAACAGGTAGTAAAATTAAAGGTCAAAACATTTTTGTTCCAAAATTAGAGCAAAAACAATATGGTTTCAGTTTAGGGGCACCTCTTGTAAAAGATAAATTATTTGTATTTGTTAATTATGAACAAGATAACAGATCAGATTTAGGTCAAAACTGGTTGCCTAATACAGGTACTGGATCTTTAACTGAATCACGCGTTCTTTTATCAGATTTACAACACGTTCAATCTCAATTGCGTAGTATTGGTTATGAACCAGGAGAATTCCAAGGATTTATTCATAATTCTGATAGTAAAAAAGGGATTATTAAATTCGATTGGAATATTAATAATAAAAACCGTGTATCATTTGTATATAATTTCTTAAATGCTTCTAAAGACAAAACAGCACATCCAACAGCATTAGGATTTAGAGGTCCAAATTCTCAAATGTTACAATTTGAAAATTCAGGATATCAAATAAACAATAAGTTACAATCATTTTTAATGGAATTGAATTCAACATTGGCAGATAATGTAACCAATAAATTACAAGTTGGTTATACACATTTTGACGATTTTAGAACGCCAATGTCTGCACCAATGCCTGCATTTAGAATTCAAAAAGATGGTGGGAATTATATTGTTGCTGGTCACGAGCCCTTTTCAATTCATAATAAATTAGATCAAAAAGTATTTCAATTAACAGATAATTTAAATATCCAAAAAGGAGATCATAATTATACAATTGGTTTTTCTTACGAAAAATTCCAATTTGACAACTCATTCAACTTAGGCGCTTATGGCTTTGGAGATGCTAGAGGCTATGTTGGTGCTTTCTTTGGCGATTTTGGTAATATGGCTGGTTTTGACGCTGCTATTTCTAATGGTTTATTAGCTGATGCTATGGCAGCAGCCAAAAATACTTTTGATACTAAAAATGCTGCTAATTCATGGAATATGGCAGAAACTAATGTAGGGCAGTTTGCAGTTTATTTACAAGATGAATGGAATGTAAATGATGATTTTAAATTATCTTACGGTATTAGATTCGACAAGCCACTTTTCTTTGACTCAGCTGAAAAAGCGCAAGATGTTATTGATTTCCCTGGTAATTATTATGATGCATCTGTACCTTATACAGATCCTTCAACTGGACAATCAGTTTTCTTAAATTCTACAAAAATGCCTAGTAATAAATTCTTAGTATCTCCAAGAGTAGGATTTAACTGGGATGTGAAAGGCGATAAAACGCAGCAAGTTAGAGGTGGTACAGGTTTATTTACCGGCCGTTTCCCTTTTGTTTGGTTAGGCAATCAAATAGCTAACCCAAATATTTGGTATTATCAATTAGTTGATCCTAATTTTAAATTTCCACAAGTTTGGAGAACAAGCCTAGGCTATGATCATAAATTAGATAATGGGTTTACTTATTCAACAGATATTTCTTATACAAGAGATATGAACGGTGCACAAGTTCAAAACTGGGGTTTAAACAAACCAACTGGTACTTTAAGTGGTGTTGATAACAGACCTGTTTATCAAGCTGGTGATAAAGGAAATAATGCGTATGTATTTACCAACTCAGATAAAGGCCGCGCTTTAAACGTTACATTTAAAGGTCAAAAAACTTATGAAAATGGTTTATATGTTAGTTTAGCATATAACTTTTTAAATTCTAAAGATGTAAACTCTATTGAAGCAGAAATAACTGGTGATGCATTTGATTTTAATCCTACTTTAGGTAATTCAAATGATGCCACTTTAGCGCATTCTAAATATGGTGACAAACACAGAATAATTGGTGTATTGTCAAGAACTTGGCAATATGGAGCTAATAACAAATGGGCTTCTACATTATCTTCATTCTTTGAATATGCACAAGGCGGAAGATTTTCTTACACCTATGCAGGCGATATCAACAATGATGGTTCTGGCTTAAATGATTTAATTTATGTGCCAACTGCATCAGAAGTTAGCTCAATGGCTTTTTCTGGGGCTGGACAAGGTGCCGCTTTTGAGAAATTTATCCAACAAGATGATTATTTAAGTGGTAGAAGAGGTCAATATGCAGAACGCTATGGCGCTTTAGCTCCTTGGAGAGGTAAATGGGATATGAAATTCATACAAGAGCTAAAAGTATCTGATACCAATTCTTTACAATTTAGTATTGATATTTTAAATGTAGGTAACTTTATCAATTCAGATTGGGGATTGGTTCAACAACCAAATGCCGTACAACCACTGGGTGTTTCTGTAACAGCTGGCGTACCAACTTATACGTTTAGTTCAGATTTAAAAGAAACATTTGTATATGATTCTAGCTTATTATCTAGATGGCAAATGCAATTTGGATTAAGATATTCTTTCTAATCTTAATTTAATTTTTTATTAAAACCGCCAATACGTATTTGTATTGGCGGTTTTTTTTATTTTTGATGTATGAAATACATGCTATTAACCAAAGAGCAATTAGAAGCGCTTCATCAAGATTTCGCTAAACTTTTAGCCTCACAGCAAATAGATTCAAAAGAATGGGATGCTATCAAACAAAATAAGCCAGAAATAGCTCAAGAAGAGTTAGAACTTTTTAGCGATGTTGTTTGGGAAGATGTGTTAACTAAAATGCGTTATTTAGAGCATTTCTCAGCCTCTCAGATAGATTTGTTTAAATGTGGCCCAAAATCATTACACCGCGTTGTTGTTAGAGTAGCTAAAGCTGATTTTAATTTCTTTGATGAGAAAGATTACCATTGGTTTTTAAAGAATCCTGCCCATAAAGACACCACATATTTTCAAGCCCTTAAAAATTATGATAGCGAAAGAAATTTAGAACTCTTTAGTCTTATTAAAAAGGGAAGTGTTGTTTGCAAAGGCGATTTGTACAAATCAATTCTGATTCAAATAAAATAATATGGCTATAGATTTTGACCTCCTCAATTATTTAAAAACTTTCCTAACCGAATCACGCCAAGAAAGATTTAAGACCATTCTCAATAAACGCACCCGTCATTTAACAGTAGCTATAGAAAATGTGTATCTATCGCATAATGCCAGTGCTGTATTGCGAAGTTGTGAGGTTTTTGGCATTCAAGATGTACATGTAATCGAAAAGAATTACGCCTTTAAAACATCAACACAAATAACAAAAGGCGCTAATAAATGGTTGACTATTTCGAAATATAATAATTATAAAAACAACACATTGGCTTGTATTGATGCGTTAAGAACAGAAGGTTATCAAATAGTAGCTACCACACCACATACCGATTCTTGTATTTTGCAAGATTTTGATGTCTCAAAAAAATCCGTTTTCTTTTTTGGGGTAGAAAAAGAAGGATTATCTGATGATGTTTTGCAAAATGCAGACGTCACTTTAAAAATCCCCATGTATGGATTTAGCGAAAGCCTCAATATATCTGTTGCAGCTGCCATCATTTTACAGCACTGCACGCATAAAATGAAATCGCAAATTATTGATTGGCAATTAAGTCAAGAAGAAAAAGATATCTTAGAATTAGAGTGGACTAAAAAGACAATCAAAGACGTAAATCAAATCATAGCGCATTATAGAGATAATAAATAAAAACTTCTATTTCTGCAATACCACACTTTCAATAGTTGCTTTATTATTACAGTTTTCAACATACAATACAACGGCTTTAGAATTTGCCATACCGTTTATCCAATAAAACCGACAAGGTTTTTGTTTTGTTTTACTTTTTGAAAAGTCAATTTCGCCGTTTAATAAGATCTTATGAATCTCTAAGGTATCTATTTTTAGAGTTTTAAGAGATTGCAAAGCCTTATCGGAAAAAGCAAGTGGCTTTTCGCGTAAAATCTTTAAAATCCTGGCATTCGGAAAATAGTCACAACCCGAATTTTTGCCGTTTAAAAAAATATAACAAGTGCAATACCTAAAGCAAAGCCTATCCCGTAAAGGCCAAAACGTCTTTTTAAATTCATTCAGATTTATTGATATTATAAAATTAAAAGATTGATATCTCTAAAAGGTAAATCAAACCAATCGGCTACAGTTTTATTTGTAAGGATACCATGATAAAAATACATGCCGTTTTGCAAGCCTTTGTCAAAATGTGCCGCATTTTCTAAGCCACCCATTTCGCCAATATTTAAAAGGTAAGGCGTAAAGAAATTACTGATAGAAATAGATGATGTCCGTGAATAGCGCGATGGAATATTTGGCACACAATAATGGATAACACCATGTTTTTTAAAGGTTGGATTGCTATGTTTGGTTATTTCTGAAGTTTCAAAACAACCACCCCTATCAATACACACATCAACAATTACAGCACCTTCTTTCATGCGCTGTACCATCTCTTCAGTTACAATTATGGGTGTTCTAGATTTACCGCGAACAGCACCAATAACAGCATCACATCGCCTTAATAATTTTTTTAGCGTCTTTGGTTGCACAGTAGAAGTAGCCACCATCTGACCCAAATTATATTGTAAATTTCTAAGTTTTGTTATTGAATTATCAAATACAGTCACTTTTAACCCCAAGCCAAGAGCCGTTCTTGTGGCAGCTTCGCCAACATTGCCAGCGCCTAGGATAACTATTTCACTCGGATTTACACCTGCAATATTACCCAACAAAATACCATTACCATTGGTACATGTATTTAGGTATTCTGCGGCAATAAGCACCGAAGCTGTACCAGCTATTTCACTTAAACTTTTTACTATTGGGTAAACACCATGCGCGTCTTTTATATAATCAAAAGCAATAGCCGTAATTCGTTTTTTTGCCAAGGCTTCGAAATACGATTTTTTTGTGTCTTTAACTGCATGGCAGAGAATAAGACACTCTGCGGATTTATATAACCAATTTCTTCGAGCGTTGGCGGCTCAACTTTTAAAATAATATTACATCCAAAAACAGCCTTTCTGTCGTATGAAATTTGGGCACCAGCCTCAGAGTAATCCGAGTCTGAAAATTTCGCACCTAAACCAGCACCAGTTTCTAATAAAATACTATGGCCGTTTGCAACCAAAGCAGACACAGCATCTGGTGTTAAGCAAATGCGTTTCTCTTCTAAAAGCGTTTCTTTAGGAATACCAATTTTTAAATTTCCTTTTTGCTTAAGTACTTCCAACATCTCTGGCTTTGGCATCAACTCTTCTTTACTAAATGGCGAAAATTGTTGTCCCATTTTATTGTGTTTTAAAGGTGAGGTTACGTGAGCCGTCAGCATTTACTGTAATGTAAATTGCAACAGCGTTTAAAGGTAGTAAATTTTCTATTTTTTCTGGCCATTCTATAAAACAGTAATTATCGGCATAAAAATAGTCATCTATGCCAATATCTAAAGCCTCTATCTCATTTTTAATCCGATAAAAATCGAAATGATAAAGCGTTTCTCCCTTTCGGGATGAATATTCGTTTACCAATGAAAAAGTTGGCGAGCTCACAACATCATCTACACCTAGCTGTTTAATAATCTGTTTGATAAGTGTTGTTTTGCCACTTCCCATATCACCGTAAAACAGCCATATTTTAGAAGAAATATTTTCTAATAATTGGATGGCAATAGTCGGTAGGTCTTTTTCTGAATAACTAAGAAGCATAATAATTTAAATCATTTCTAAAGAATGGTAGACCTGTTGTACATCGTCGTCTTCTTCAAGTTTTTCTAACAACAATTCAACATCCGCTTGTTCTGTTTCTGATAATTTTTTGGTAGTTGTTGGTATGCGTTCAAAACCCGAAGATAGAATTTCTATGGTATTTTCTTCTAAGTATTTTTGGATGGCGCCAAATTGCTCAAACGGCGCATATATAATAATGCCATCTTCATCTTCAAAAACTTCTTCAACCTCAAAATCTAGAAGGTCTAATTCTAATTCTTCTAAATCTATTTTAACATCTTCGGTTTTAATTCTAAAGTTGCAAGTGCGGTCGAACATAAAAACTACAGAACCCGAAGTGCCAAAAGTGCCACCATATTTATTAAAAATAGTGCGAATATTAGCGACAGATCTGTTGTTGTTATCGGTTGCTGCTTCTACCAAAACAGCAATGCCATGTGCCGCATAGCCTTCAAATAACACTTCTTTGTAGTTTGCAGTATCTTTATCGGTTGCTCTTTTAATGGCGCGGTCAACATTGTCTTTAGGCATATTGGCTGCCTTAGCATTTTGGATTATAGCCCTAAGATGTGCATTGGTATCGGGATTTGGTCCACCACTTTTAACAGCCATAACAATATCTTTACCAATACGCGTAAAGGTTCTTGCCATAGCAGACCAACGTTTCATTTTTCTAGCTTTCCTAAATTCAAAGGCTCTTCCCATTTAATAATATCTATTTTTTTTGATTTTATATTTGATTTTTTTAAACCTGAAAAACGCCCAAATTGAATTTCTTTTCAATAGGGGCATGGTTTGCAGCTTCAATTCCTGTACTAATCCATTGTCTTGTGTCAAGTGGATTGATTACGGCATCAGTCCAAAGGCGGGCAGCAGCGTAATAAGGTGAAGATTGCATTTTATAATTAGATTCTATTTTATCTAACAATTCAGCTTCATTTTCTTTTGTAATTTTTTTACCTTGTTTTTTTAACGAAGCCACTTCAATTTGTAATAAAACCTGAGCCGCTTGAGCACCTCCCATTACGGCTAACTGAGCACTTGGCCAAGCCACAATAAACCTGGGGTCGTAAGCTTTTCCGCACATAGCGTAATTGCCAGCGCCATATGAATTGCCAATAATAATTGTGAATTTTGGCACAACCGAATTACTCACGGCATTCACCATTTTAGCACCATCTTTTATAATACCGCCATGTTCACTTTTACTACCCACCATAAATCCGGTAACATCTTGTAAAAAAACTAAGGGCACTTTTTTCTGATTGCAATTAGCGATAAAACGTGCCGCTTTATCGGCACTATCAGAATAAATTACACCGCCAAATTGCATTTCGCCTTTGGCATTTTTAACAATTTTGCGCTGATTGGCAATAATGCCAACAGCCCAACCATCAATACGGGCATAACCACAAATAAGGGTTTTGCCATAATCTTTTTTGTATTCTTCAATATCTGAATTATCAACCAAACGTTTTATGATATCTAGCATATTATAGGGCTGATTTCTTACGCTAGGTAAAATGCCTAAGATTTCATTCTCTTTTTCTGTTGGTTTGATAGGCTTAACACGATTAAATCCTGCTTTGTCATAAGCGCCTATTTTATCGACAATGGTTTTAATTTTATCGAGGGCATCTTTATCGTCCTTAGCTTTATAATCGATGACGCCACTTAGTTCGGTTTGCGAAATGGCACCGCCAAGTGTTTCGTTATCTATAGATTCGCCTATGGCCGCTTTAACCAAATAACTGCCAGCTAAAAATATGCTTCCTGTTTTTTCTACTATTAAAGATTCGTCGCTCATAATTGGTAAATAAGCACCTCCAGCAACACAACTGCCCATAACAGCAGAGATTTGTGTGATGCCCATACTGCTCATAATGGCATTGTTTCTAAAAATGCGTCCAAAGTTTTCCTTATCGGGAAATATTTCGTCTTGCATGGGTAAAAACACACCTGCCGAATCGACCAGATAAATAATAGGCAAACGGTTTTCCATCGCAATTTCTTGCGCTCTTAGATTTTTTTTCCCTGTAATAGGGAACCAAGCACCGGCTTTTACGGTGGCATCATTTGCCACGACAATACAGAGTTTATTTTTATATAACCAATCTTTACAACAACACCACCAGAAGGGCATCCGCCTTGAGCGTGATACATATCATTGCCCGCCAAAGCACCAATTTCAATTGATTTAGAAGATTTATCAAATAAGTAATCAATGCGTTCACGCGCCGTTAATTTACCCGCCAGGTGTTGCTTTTCTATGCGATCTATGCCACCACCTTTATAAGTTTGTAGAAGTCGTTTTTTTAAATCAGTTAGTTGAAGCTTGTGAATATCTTCGTTTTTATTAAAGGCAACATCCATAGAAATGTTATTTTTTGGTGTCTGCTAAAGTACAAAATTTGAAGTTTATTTAAATAAAATATATAATGGAATCATCAGATTTAGCAATTGATGAAATTATAATAGATTTGATGATTCATAATGAAATAATATTCCAATTTAAAAAAATGAAAACAATACTTTATAAATCATCGGATAGAGGAACTGCTAATTATGGTTGGCTTCAAGCTAATTATTCCTTTAGTTTCGCAAATTATTACAATCCAGAAAAATTAAATTTTGGGGCTTTGCGGGTTTTAAATGATGATGTTATTGATGGCGGTATGGGCTTTGGTGCGCATCCTCATGACAATATGGAAATAATTACCATTCCGTTAAAGGGCAGTTTAAAGCACAGAGATTCTATGAGTAACGCGTGGATTTCTTTACATACAGGAGAAGTTCAGGTTATGTCGGCTGGAACTGGCATTCAACATTCAGAAATGAATAACCATCCAAATGAAGCGGTTAATTTATTTCAAATATGGGTAATTCCGAATAAAGAAAATGTAGTACCACGTTACGATCAGAAAGCTTTTGATACTATTGATAGAAAGAACAAAATCCAAACTTTGGTCACTTCAATAGATGCGGCTGATTCTAATTCTTTAAAAATTCATCAAGATGTCAAAATTTCAAGAATTGACATGGATGAAAATACCAGTTTTGAATACCATTTAAAATCCGAAAATCATGGCGTTTACTTTATGGTTATAAATGGTGACATTAAAGTTGAAAATGACATTCTAGAAAAGCGAGATGCAATGGGTGTCTCACAAACTAAAAGCATATTAATAAATGCTACAAAAAATACCGAGTTGCTTTTTATTGAAGTACCTATACAGTTTTAAGAATAATCACTCATTATTTTATTAACTGCTTGTGCTATAATGTCATTAGCGGCTGTTTTTTGAAGTTCGGTTGCTTCACATAATCTAACTTCACAGTCAGCAATAGGACAGCGTTCACAAGTCACACCTAACTTTTTTGTTCTTTATCTTTTTATCGTTTAAAAAATTTAACTTACTACTTAGGTGAGGCGAGATTAAGAGTCCAATATTGATACTTCTATTACAGTTATCTTTAAAAGGATCTGAAGTAGCACTTGAGATGACTAGGTATTTGGAATCATTTTCTGGATACTGAGATATTTGTATGTCGGTTATTAATTGATTTTTAGGCAGGTTATTTAAAATATTTATCGAAACCCATCTCCGGCAATAATGCTCGTGTGTTTCATTTGCTGTTGGTGGTTGTTGTTGCGTAATGTGCAATTCCTTTGACAATTTAAAACGATTTTCGCCTTCACGATTTGTAAATCTTAGAAAGAATAAATTTTTAAAATTGAAAACTTTTGGTAAAATATTGGTCAATCGTTGGTAATAGGTTTCGGGTGAATCGGTGAATTGTAAAATCATTTTATTAAACAATGCTGCATTCCATTTTTTTAGACTGAAAAATGTTTTTAGCTGACTTTCAATAGATTTTTTGGGGATAATCAAAGCCCCTGCAAAATAAGAAGCTAAAAAATTATTTAAAACATGGTCAAAAGTGTCAAATTTTATCCAAGGAAACGTGTATAAGCGTTCGGTAAGATTTAAATAATTGTAGGCAATTTCTTTGGCATAGATAAAAGTTTTTTGAGACTCATCCATATCATCGCGTAAAAGCAATGTTTTAGATTTTGGAATAAAAACACAGCGTAGTTCATTTAATTTGGGATAGTCAGAAAGGCCATTGCTCACTATATTGTAGTCAAATTCTTCGATAAGAATTTCTTCTAAATCGATCGATTTAATTTTAGCTTCTAAATTTATTTGATAAGCTTTAGAGAATTGGGCAACACTCTGCTCAATATCCTCAAAATAATTATTATGAGCTTCTTGATAGGAGCGAAGGGCAGCTAAAAAGAAACTTTCGCGCGATAAATTATAATTTTGAGCAATTTCAATAAGTGTGCTTATAAAGGCATTGACTTTTAAAGGCGCATTTGAAATAATATCAATTAAATGCGATTCTTGAATGCCAAATAAGTCTAAAGGAATTTCTTTTAGAATTTTTGATTGAAGAATTTCTCCTAAAGGAGCTAAATTTTTATCTAATTTTAAAGAAACCATATTGTCATATGGCACATCTAAAACCTTTGACAACAAAGCTATTTTATCTGTTTTTGGATATTTTTTACCTTTTTCAATTTCGTTTAAATATGATTTTGATATTTCGGTAAGCTTAGACAAGCCAAACAACGAGAGGTTTTTTTCTGTTCTAAGTTGTTTAAGTTTTAATCCAAAAATCAGGCGAATATATTCTTCTTCTATTTTCATAAAACAAATGTATGGTATTTAGCGAATATATAAAAATTAATAAATATTTAAAAAAAAGCGAACGTTCGCTTGTTTTATCAAAAACTTTTTTTATGTTTGCCTCATAAAATAATTATAAGATGGAAAATAGTAATGACACAACAATGCAGCAAATCGCTTTCCAAAAAGATTTGAAAAGTAGCTATCCAGAAATTTTGACAAAT
>FUWD013194408.1_pt1 | contig 12676 bp, 8 predicted proteins | sample 1063281 | NCBI WGS metagenome assembly FUWD01 (sample SAMEA79048168, study PRJEB19326) | metagenome | biome: marine
TGACGGAAGGGCACCTCTATTTATTTGTTGCGAAACCCGATTGCTACGTTGGGCGGTACCCGAAATCCTCATGTACTACGTGTACATTCCGGTTTCTCCGTTCCGTCCGCCTTGCACTCGTGTCTCTCACGACAATAAATAGAGGTGCCCGGAAGAAAATATGGCAAAGTCCGACAGACTGCCAGCCGGTCGATGAACGACGCCGCTGTTGTTTCTTCGTCGGTGAACCGCCGTCGGGTGTAGTACCCTTTGTAGCGAAGCCATTCGATAACGGAATTTGATGCTGCGTACCCTTTTGGCGGGCGTTTCGTCGAGCCCGACGGCAGGACCCCTTCCGTGATTTCAGCATTGAAGGCCGAAACGACAGAGCCCATCCGGACTACCGTATCGAAAAATCACCATAGGCCGGTTCATACGCTTCACGATGTTCCTGAAACCAGTCGCGGTTGTTGTTGTCCTTGAGGTTCCTGAGGAAATCCATGGTTCTACTGCTGATCATGGCGGGGGCCTCCATGTCCGGGTTTTGGATAGCCGGGCTATCGTCATCCGACACCGTTCGTGCCGTCGGGTTTTTTCAGGCCGCGGGGTCCTTCATGAGTGTTTATCTCATGTACGATCCAAATCGGTATCGAAATCAGGGTAAGAGGCAATGGGAAGATGTTCCTGGCCTTGCGCTATGGTGCCGGAATCATGCTGAATGTTTCGGCTAATGGATCAGAACATCGCCTGTTCGCCGAGTTCCTGCCCCTGCATTCCCTTTTCCAGTACCCGCTTGTAGAAGTCGCGGAGCGTCTCGGTACCGTAGGATGGCGTAGCGTCAGCATCGTATTTCCCGGTGACGGGATCCCAGAGCAGCATCGACTCGGAACAGTAGTACCTGCCGATCCTGGCGAACTCGGCCTTATCCTCCAGTTTGGGGAAGATTTTCGAGAGCAGGGTGAGCACGGGAATGATCACGTCGAAGATCTGGATCGGCATTTTTTTGAGTTTCGGTTCCCTGCCGAGCAGTTCGAACAGCATGAGCGCCTGGTCGAGGTTCGTTACCGCCTTGCCTGGACCGCCGATCGGCAGGATCCTGCCCTGTTTTTCCTGATCTTCGACGCAGTCGGCCATGAACCTCGACAGGTCGGCCTCGCTGATCGGCTTGCAGGCCGTCAGCCTGCCGTCGCCGAACATGACGTAAGGCTTGCCGTTCCTGACGGCTTCGACCTGTTCGGCAATCGACTTGAAGAAAGCCGTCGGCCGGACGATCGACCAGGTGACGCCGGATTCCATGAGCTCTTTCTCGAATTTGAGCTTGGCCCGCTGGAACTCGAGCATCGGTTTCTGTACGCAGATTGCCGACAGGAGGACGAAGTGGCTGATACCGGCAGCAATGCCGGCATCGAGCGAGTTCCGGGTTGCCTGATAATCGATATTCCAGGAATCCCGGATACCTCCATTGCGGGAACTCAGGCAGGAGACCACGACGTCGAAGTGCTCTCCCCTGAAGCCATCCCTCGACAGCGATTCCAAATCACCGACGTTGCCGAAGCGGACTTCAGAACCGGCGAGCTCCCTTCTGGTCTGGTCGGCCGTCGTGGCGCCATGTACGCCCGCGTGTTCCCTGGCGAAACTGACCACCTCATAACCCCGTGAAACGAGCTCTCGGACGACGAACTTGCCGATATAGCCGGTTGCGCCGACGACGAACACACGTTTCCTGTTGACGGTCGTTGCCGTTGCTATGTCAGGCGTCTGGATGGTCAACTCTGGAAATGTTCTACTGGTTACCGGTGTCGGGAAAAAACAGTATACGCCAATTCATTGCAAAAACATGAGCATCCCGCTCCGGGACCACTTGCCCGTTCCGGAGCCTCCAGCACGGAATCGGCTCAATACGGCCTGTTGATGATCGCAGGCTTGTGCTGCACGGTCCTGGCGTAGCGGACGGCAGGCGTTCCGAATGTCATGGCATAACCGAACATGTGGTCTTCGGGGATACCCAGTTTCTCCTTGAACTCCGGCATCATCTCGTCAATGGCCCATTTGACGATGCCGTTCCATACGGTGCCGATGCCGCTCGATTGCGCCAGCAGTTCGAAGTAGGAGAGGGCAATCAGGCAGTCTTCCTTCGGGCATGCGGTGTCTTTCGGCGCGGTGGCGATCAGCAGGTGCGGCGCATTTCGGAAGATCATGTCCACTTTCTGGCGCTCCCAGACCTTGACGAAGAGCGTGAAATAGGAGTATGATTTTGGAATCCGTCCTTCTTTCGACATGCTCACCAGGCCTTCCATGACCTCGTCGCGCAAGCGCATCAGCTTCTCCCGGTCGTCGATGACCGTGAAGCGAACCTGCCGGGCATTAACGCCGGTAGGTGCGTGCCACGCGGTCTCGAGCAGCCGCTGGATGAGGATGGGATCGACATTCTCTTCACGGTAGCGGCGAACCGAACGCCGTCCCATGATCAGGGTTTCCATTGACTCCGGCGTCGGCAGGTTGCCCTCGAGAGGACGACTGTCGCCGGGGTTGTAACCGAGGATCGAGATGACCCCGGGCGGGCAGACGGTAAGGCAGTGTTCGCACCGGATGCAGTTGGCCTCTTTTTCGGGCAGGATTGCCGGGAAGCCGTCGGGACCTACCCCGATGATCCTCGAAGGACAATCAAACACGCACTCACCACACCGGATACATCCCGGCTTGTTTACTTCAAATTGCAGCATCGTTGCTCTTGAAATTTTGATTTTCTGGAATCAAGGGCTTTGCCGATCGCCGTTACGGAACCGTAATCGTCGTTATTGCGCCGGCCATTACCAGTCACAACTCACGACACGTTACGATGACCGGTCGGGTGCGGCATGCAATCGCGATGTGTTGATGCCGGAGTAATAACGACAGCCAGATCGCGAGCCCTGAAGGATTTTGGTGGGAAGATAACTGATTTCCGGCATTATCCCTACGGTCACGCCCCCGATGAATCACCCGATCTGGCAGCCTGTCGGACTTTGCCATGTTTTCTTATTCCGTCATTGCGAGGAGCGCAGCGACGTGGCAATCCATCTTGCTGATGTAACGCATGGATTACTTCGCTACGCTCGCAATGACGAAGAGTAGGAGTGTATTCCAGGTGACCAAGGTACCTGTTCCCTGTAAGTCCGACAGGCTGCTGGCATCATCGGTATCGAATATCCCCCGTTAATCATCATGCGAAGAGCACGTGGCGCGAAAGAAACCGGCCTGGGAGCAGTGCCGCAAGGTCACGTTCAATGGGTTTCGATTGGTTGAAGCGTCACGCATGGTGTCGCTGGAATGAAACCTCGGTTTGGTGGGGTATCACAAGGTCAGGCCGGGAAGATGAGTGTCGTTGTGGTCCGGGATACCCCCGGTGGGTTTTGCGACAGGGCGTTTGCCCATGCATCTGATGCTCATTATGGGCATCGGTCGGAATTTGGTGATATCCGGCGACGGCGACAGCAACGCTTCAGGGGATGCAACCTTTGTCGAATAGTCGTATATTGCTATATGAGGACAGATCGCTTTCGTCAACCACACAAACCACAATCGACCATGGCAAACAACGGTGTATTTTCAGACCTTTTCACTGCGATCGGCGCGCCGGTCCAGAATGTGGCCGATGCCGCAGGCAACGGTGTAAACACGGCGCTTTCGCTGGCCGAAAGCTGCCTCAACGTCAGCGCCTCGCTTGTCACGAGCACCGCGAACACCGCGATCCAGATGATTCAGGGCGTCACGTCGGCAATCACCTCCGCGGTCGCTCCGAAAAAGTAACTGCGTCCCTTCCAGGGCCCCGGATAGTGATAACTGCGCATCCGGGGTTTTGTTTCCCGCTATTTCCCCTGCCTCAGCGCTCTTTTTGCCTGATTCCTGACGGCCTGACAACTCGCTTGTGCCCGACATGATCGACATTCCCGGAAGGGACTTCGAGAAGGCGTATGCCAAGCGCAACCTCAATCTTGGCGATTGTTTTCATCGTAAGGTTTACATCGCCTCTCAGAATGCGGCTGATCTGCTGTGGCCTGAAACCGATAAGGTCCGCGAGTTCCTTCTGCATCATTTTCCGGGCTGTAAGCGCCAGCATGACACGCTTCGCGATAGCAGAAGAACGGAATGTCCAGGTTTCTGATACCGGGTCGGGTCGTTGGCAGGTATAAGCCATTGTGGCTTCCCTTGCCTCAAATGGACCTGATGCTGTAAAGTTCAAATTGGTTTCCATGGCCTTGCTTTTCTGTAGTTGGGGGAGATGACAGAATATCCGGGTCAAAGCACGGACTTTTTTCGATACGGGATCCCGGGGGCGTGTGCGTTTATGTAAACTATATAATATAGCAATATCAGGTATACCATAAAAGACTTTACTGATTGACATCAACAGAAATATCGTTAGTCTCCGCCAGTAAGGTTCGCGCGCCCGGGTTATGCCGGAAACGTCACTGCCCTCCCGCTGTCGTACCGGTAAAAGTATCAATAAACCGGATCTGGTGTCGCAGGTTAGAGAACTGATAGAGCAATGATGTTGATCATAGGATAGCTGATAAATGTTTTTGTATAATAAATCAAGAAGATCTTTAAAGATATCTGTAAACAGCCAGTAACGTGATTATCAACAAGATATATGAATGGAAATCTGCTCGCCTAATACGTTTGGCCTTGTGTTATAATATGTTTTGTTAATAGCCTATAAGATATTGTAATAAAATTAAATGAACTTATCAGGCGTTTCGGTATCGGTAGTTGTGATGGTGCTTGTTATCCGTAATGAAAACAGAACGCAATGTATCTATTAAAGAGATGTATAATAGAGTCAGAGAGTCGAATAGATCTCGAGAGTACGCTGTTTAGTGGGCAGACATTCAGATGGAATAAAATCAGAAATCATGAGCATATATATTGGGGTATTATCGGATCCGATATTGTTATGATTCGACAGGAAACCCCTGTTTCTCTGGAGGCCATGAGCACATCGGAGTCTATCGGCGGGGTTGACGCGGCGGAGTGTTTACGCCGATATTTCACACTGGATGTCGATACGGGCAATCTGTTCCCCGATCATTTCCGCGTTTCATATTCCCGGATATGGGGAATGGTCGGGCGGTACCTCGGAGTACGCCTCCTCAGGCAGGCCCCGTTTGAGGCGATGGTAACCTTCATGTGTGCGCAAGGCATTGGCATGGGGCTGATACGACGGCAGGTGGAGATGATCGCCGGGCGCTATGGGCAACCTGTTGTCGCGGAGACGCCCTGGGGGAAGATTAGGGCGCATCTCTTCCCTGCCCCCTCTGCACTGGCATCCGCTACGGTCGATGAGCTGTCGGCCTGCACGAACAACAACAGGATCAGGGCTGCAAACATCATGGCGATGGCTCGGCTCGTCGAGTCCGGGGCCGTATCGCTTGACGTCGACCAATCCCCTGTTCGTACCATGGAAGAACTGAGGGAGTCGCTCTGCCGGATGCGTGGCATCGGCATGAAGATCGCCGACTGCATCGCCCTGTTCGGTTTCGGAAGGTTCGAAGCATTTCCTGTCGATACCCACGTCAGGCAATACCTCCGTGACTGGTTCGGGGTCGATACGGCCCGAAAAAGCCTTACGCATGCCAATTACCTTCTGCTCCAGGCTGAAGCCGGAGCAATACTGGGTCCTGGACATGCCGGCTATGCCGGGCACATCCTGTTTCATTGCTGGCGAAAAGAGGTTCGGAGGATGACGGCGTATTAGCGTTCGGAGTGCTATCGGGCACCCTGTGCCCCGCCCCTTTTTTTCAGACAATCGATTTTTTCCGATGCTGTAAATATCATACTTTATGGTTCACTCGGAGTGCGCCCGCAAGGGGCTCTCACGGGTTTTGGAACTGTTGTTGAAAGTACTGCTTTCAGCTTTTTGCCACGGCCCGAACCATCGGCCACTACCGCACCAATGTTGAAAATTTTTGAAAAGATATTTGGGTCCAAGCACGACAAGGATATCAGGAAGATCCAGCCGATCGTCGAGCGGATAAACGAACTGTATGCACCACTCGCCGACCTCTCCGACGAGGCGTTCCGGGAGAAAGGAGTCGGGTTGAAGTCCCGGGTGCGCGGACGCCTTGAGCCTGTCGAACAGAAAATACGCGGGTGCATCGGCAACCTTGACCGTCCCGACATTGGATTCGAGGAGGCCGAACAGCTCAACTCCGCCCTCGAACAGGCCCGCAAGGAGTATGAGGAGGAAACGGCGAGGGTGCTCGACGAGTTGCTTCCCGAGACCTATGCACTGGTCAAGGAGACCTGCCGGCGCCTCAAAGGCCACACCTACCTGGTGATGGGGCGTGAACAGGTCTGGGACATGACTCCGTATGATGTCCAGCTGATTGGCGGCATCGTCCTGCACCAGGGAAAGATTTCCGAAATGGCAACCGGTGAAGGCAAGACGCTCGTCTCGACCCTTCCGGTCTTTCTGAACGCCCTGACCGGGCGAGGCGTCCACATCGTCACCGTCAACGATTACCTTGCCCAGCGCGACAAGGAGTGGATGACTCCGGTGTTCGAGTACCACGGGCTTACGGTCGGCGTGATCCTGACCGGCCTCCGGCCTGAAGAGCGCCGTCGCCAGTATCTGTGCGACATCACCTGGGGGACCAACAACGAGCTCGGGTTCGACTACCTTCGCGACAATATGGCCGGAACCCCGGCTGAAATGGTGCATCGCGATTTCTATTTCGCGATCGTCGACGAGGTTGACAGCGTCCTGATCGACGAGGCCCGTACCCCGCTCATTATTTCCGGTCCGGTGCCGAACGCCGATAACAGCAAGTTCGAGGAGATACGGCCATGGATCGAACAGCTTGTCCGTGCCCAGCAGAATCTGGTGGCTTCCCTGCTGACCGGTTCTGAAAAGACGCTCAAGGAAAAACCGGGCGATTTCGACGCCGGCCTCGCCCTGCTCAGGGTCAAGCGTGGCCAGCCGAAGAACAACCGCCTCACCAAAATGCTTTCACAGGGCGGTGTCGGCAAGCTCATCCAGCAGGTCGAAAACGAGTATCTGAAGGACAACTCCAGCCGCATGCACGAGGTCGACGACGAGCTTTTCTATGCAGTTGACGAAAAAGCACATACCATCGATCTTACCGATAAGGGGCGTGAGTTCCTCAGCCGCCTTAGCCACAAAGACAGTGATCTGTTCCTTCTTCCCGACGTAGGATCCGAGGTCGCTTCAATCGAGTCGGACCCGTCGCTCACGGCCAATGACAAGATCCAGAAGAAAGACGAGGTTTACCGCCTCTACGCAGACCGCTCGGAAGCATTGCACAACATCAGCCAGCTGCTGAAAGCCTATTCGCTCTACACCAAGGACGATGAATACGTGGTACAGGACGGACAGGTGATGATTGTCGACGAGTTCACCGGCCGCGTGCTGCCGGGGCGCCGCTACAGCGACGGTCTTCATCAGGCGATTGAGGCGAAGGAGAATGTCAAGATCGAGGGCGAGACCCAGACGATGGCGACCATCACCATCCAGAACTTTTTCCGCCTGTACAGGAAGCTGGCCGGCATGACCGGTACGGCTGAAACCGAGGCATCGGAATTCTTCGAGATCTACAAGCTTGATGTCGTGGTCATCCCGACCAACCGCTCGATCGCACGCCGGGACATGGACGACCTGGTTTTCAAGACCCGTCGCGAGAAGTACAATGCCATTGTGAACAAGGTGGCCGAGCTGAAAGAGAAAGGACAGCCGGTGCTGGTCGGCACGGCAAGCGTCGAAGTCTCCGAGACCCTTTCGAGGATGCTTCGGGCCAGGCGCATCGAGCATAATGTACTTAACGCCAAGCAGCACGATCGTGAAGCCGACATCGTCGCGATGGCCGGCCAGAAAGAGGCAATTACTATCGCCACCAACATGGCCGGACGAGGCACCGACATCAAGCTCGGCGCCGGCGTCCGGGAGATCGGCGGACTGTTCATCCTCGGTTCGGAACGTCATGAATCCCGACGCATCGACCGCCAGCTCAGGGGCCGGGCCGGTCGCCAGGGAGACCCCGGCGAATCCATTTTCTACGTCTCGCTTGAAGATGAACTGATGCGCCTTTTCGGATCAGAGCGCGTGATTGCCGTCATGGACAAGCTTGGCCATGAAGAGGGCGACGTCATCGAGCACTCGATGATCACCAGGTCGATCGAACGTGCCCAGAAGAAGGTCGAGGAGCAGAACTTCGCCATCCGCAAACGACTGCTCGAGTATGACGATGTCATGAACCAGCAGCGGGAAGTGGTTTATACCCGACGCCGCAAGGCGCTCGAAATGGACCGCCTGACGGCCGACATCATGGACCTTCTGCACGACTACTGCCAGGCCACGGTCGCAAAATACCACGTTGACAATGATCCTGCCGGTCTTGAGGAACAGCTGCTTCGGGAACTCTCACTGGAGTTCAGGCCCGACGATGCCGAATTCGAGAGGAACCCCGTCGAGAAGACTTCAGGTGCCCTGTTCAAAGCGGCCAGCGATTTCTACCGACGCAAGGAGGATGCCATCCCCGCCGATATCATGCGACAGATCGAGAAGTACGCGGTGCTTTCCGTCATCGACCAGAAGTGGCGTGAACACCTTCGGGAGATCGACTCCCTGCGTGAGGGCATCAACCTCCGCGCTTACGGCCAGAAAGATCCCCTGCTCGAATACAAGCAGGAGGCCTACAAGCTCTTCGTCGACCTGTTGCGCGACATCGAGCACGAAACCCTTTCGCTCGCCTTCAAGCTTTTCCCGGTGACCGATGAGGAGTCCCGTGAGATCGAGGCGCGACAGCGCAAGGCCGCAGTGAAGCAGGAACGCCTCGTTGCCCAGCATGAAGAGGTCGAAAGTGCCTATGAGCTGATTGAAGGCAACGAAGAACGTGCAGAAGGCGACGACCTTCCCAAAGTCGCCCAGAAGCCGGTGCGTGTCGAGGAGAAGCCCGGCCGTAACGACCCATGCCCTTGTGGCAGCGGCAGGAAATACAAGAACTGCTGCGGCAGCGAGGATTGAACTTTTTTGAATTACCACCGAACCACAATGTACACCGAACTTGAAGTGAACCTGAAACTGGCCCAGGAGCATGGCCTGAATGCCGAAGAGTACGACAAGATCCTTTCTGTTCTCGGCAGGACGCCGACCTTCACCGAGCTTGGCATCTATTCGGTCATGTGGTCGGAACACTGCAGCTACAAGAACTCGATCGCCATGCTCAAGACCCTCCCGCGTGATGGCGAATCACTCCTGACACAGGCCGGTGAAGAGAATGCCGGCCTGGTTGATATCGGGGAGAACCTTGCCGTTGCATTCAAGATCGAGTCGCACAACCATCCATCGGCGGTAGAACCTTACCAGGGTGCGGCGACCGGCGTCGGAGGCATCCACCGGGATATCTTCACCATGGGCGCCCGCCCGGTGGCTTCGCTGAACTCCCTGCGCTTCGGATCCCCGCGCGATCCCCGGGTGCGCTACCTGGTAGATGGCGTGGTGCGCGGCATCGGCGATTACGGCAACTCCTTCGGCGTTCCGACCATTGGTGGCGAGATCTACTTCGAGGAGTGCTACACGGGCAACCCGCTGGTGAACGCCATGTCGGTCGGCCTTGTCGAGCACCACATGACCGTGAGCGCCACGGCCAAAGGCAAGGGAAACCCCGTGCTGATCGTCGGTTCTTCGACCGGACGCGACGGTATCCACGGCGCCACATTCGCCTCCGAGGATCTCAGCGAGGCCTCCGAAGACAAGCGCCCGAGCGTCCAGGTTGGAGACCCCTTCGCCGAGAAGCTGTTGCTCGAGGCTACGCTTGAGGCGATCGCCACCGGCGCGGTCGTCGGCCTCCAGGACATGGGCGCCGCCGGCCTGACCAGCTCCACCTCGGAAATGAGCGCCCGCGGCATCGAGAAAACCGGCAGCGGCGGCATCGATATCGACCTCGATCTCGTGCCCGCACGTGAAAAGGGCATGACAGCCTACGAACTGATGCTTTCGGAATCGCAGGAGCGCATGCTCATCGTCTCCGGGAAGGGGCGCGAACAGGAGATCATCGATGTCTACCGGAAGTGGGACGTCGGTGCCGTGGTGATCGGCCAGGTAACCGACGACAACTTCCTCCGCGTCCGCCAGCATGGCAACGTGGTTGCGGAAATTCCGGCAATGTCGCTGGTGCTCGGTGGCGGTGCCCCGGTCTATATCCGCGAAGCGGTCGAGATGAAGCCCGAAACCGCTCCGGCCGATCTCGTGGCGGACGAGACGCTTGATTTCAAGGCGCTCACCCTCGAGCTCCTCTCCCGACCGAACATCTCAAGCAAGCAGTGGGTGTACCGGCAGTACGACTCCATGGTGCAGACCAATACCGTCACGCCGACCGGCAACACCGATTCGGCCGTCATCCGCATCAAGGGGACGCGCAAGGGACTTGCGATGAAGACGGACTGCAACTCTCGTTACGTCTACCTGAACCCGAAAGCCGGCGCAGCCATCGCCGTTGCCGAGTGCGCCCGCAACATCGCCTGTTCGGGCGCCAGGCCGCTCGCGGTGACCAACTGCCTGAATTTCGGCAATCCCTACAAGCCCGAGGTGTACTTCCAGTTCAAATCAGCTGTCGAGGGCATGGGCGACGCCTGCCGCATGTTCGGTACCCCGGTGACCGGTGGCAACGTCAGCTTCTACAACGAATCGACCTTTGGCGGCGGGCGAAAAGCGATCTATCCCACCCCGACCATCGGCATGATCGGCCTGCTTGAAGATATCGGCAACCTCGTACTCTCAACCTTCCGCAAGGCCGGCGATGCCATTCTGCTGTTTGGCGCCCCTGCGCTGTCGCTCGACGCTTCGGAGTACCTGGTGATGCGTTATGGCACCCCCGGCACCGACTCCCCGTCGATCGACCTGCAGCATGAAAAGAACCTCCAGGATCTGCTGGTGTCGCTTGCGTCGGAAAAGCTCATCAATTCTGCGCATGACATTTCCGACGGTGGATTTGCGGTGGCCATCGCCGAAAAATCGATCATGGACCACGACTGCATGCTCGGCTTCGATGTCGAACTCGAGGATGACGGACGCGGAAGCAGCCACATCCAGCAGCAGCTCTTTTCCGAAGCGCAGGGCCGTGTCATCGTCTCGGCCGATCCTGCGAAGGTTGAGGCGGTCATAGGGGCCGCCGGCCGCCTGAACGTTCCGGTACGGGTGATCGGGAAGGTGCAGGACAAGGGCGCCCGTATTGCGGTGAACGGGCGAACCGTCGCCGAATTCATGCCCGGTGAACTCCTGCATGCCTATGAGCATGCCCTCGAGCACGCGCTCCACCTTGAGGACATGTAAGCGTTCATATGAAACCGGTTCTCACAGCACGGGAAATGAGCCTTGCCGACCGCTCTGCTATCGAAGAGTTGCGAACCGGCGAAACCAGGCTTATGGAGCTCGCCGGCAGGGAGGTTGCACGCCTGCTTGCCGCACAGCTTGATGACGGAGGCAACCTCGATGGTCGTGCGATTCTCGTTGTCTGCGGCAAGGGAAGCAACGGCGGAGACGGTTTCGTAGCCGCCCGCCACCTTCTGAACCTCGGTGCCGATGTCGATGTCGTTCCGGTATGGCCGGAATCGGAGCTGTCCGGAGTCAACCTTGAAGGGCTGAATATCCTGAAGGCTTACCGGCGCTATAACGAAAGGCTCAGGATATTTTCCGGTCTTGAAGAAGCACAGGCGCTTACCGGCGAGCGTTCCTATGATGCTGTTATCGACGCCCTGTTCGGTACGGGTTTCAGGCTTGATCCTGCCTCGCGCCATCTTGACGGGCCGGCCGCGTCCGCCATACGCCTGATCAACGAACTGAACGAACATACCGGCGCCGTGACGATCGCCATCGACCTCCCCTCCGGGCTCGATGCCACCACCGGCATTTCGGCCGATCCCTGTGTGAAGGCAGACCAGACCTTCACCATGGCCTTCCTTAAAACCGGATTCTTCATGAACGACGGCCCACGCCTGTGTGGCGATGTCGACGTGGCCGAAATTTCCATTCCGCTGTTCCTGGTTGATCCATCACCATGCATGCTTGTCGATGAAGCCTTCGTGGCGGAAAACTACCTGCTGCGGGACCCGGCCGGCGCAAAGCACCAGAACGGGAAACTTCTCATCGTCGGCGGTTCTTCCGAAGGCGGCTCTTCGATGCTCGGTGCAGCCATGCTCGCCGCAGGAGCTGCCGTCAAGGCCGGAGCGGGATATGTCTGCGCATCGTTGCCCGACGGACATGCCGCGGCCATGCATGCCTTCGCACCGCAGGTCGTGGTGATCGGCCGTGATATCGACTCCCTGATTGAAAAAGCACGATGGGCCGACGCCATTGTCATCGGGTGCGGCCTCGGCAGAAGCGACGCCTCACTGGAGCTGGTCGAAGAACTGCTCCGCCATCCCGACGTCGCGTCGAAAAAACTGGTGCTTGACGCCGACGCCATCTACGCCATCGCCGAACAGGGGCTCCTCGACGACGGCCACCTGCTCGAAGATGCCCTCCTCACGCCCCACATTGCTGAATGCAGCCGCCTTGTCGGGCTTTCCATCGATGAGATCGCAGGCTCCCCCATCGAACAAGCACGAAGTTTTGCATCAGCCAGAAACGTCAACCTGCTGCTCAAGGGGCGCCCGACCTTCATCGCATCCCCATCCGGCACCGTACTCATCTCGGACAGCG
>FUWD013231833.1_pt1 | contig 12673 bp, 18 predicted proteins | sample 1063281 | NCBI WGS metagenome assembly FUWD01 (sample SAMEA79048168, study PRJEB19326) | metagenome | biome: marine
TGTCAACGGTACGATCTATAGTAGTATTTCAGTAGGGTGTATGTCACAATTTGGTTGTTGATGAGACTGAAATTAATCTGCCCAGTTGGTTTTCCTGCTCCGGTTCACATGCAAAACTATAACTGTAGAACCGACGTATTAACGGTGTTTTAGAGTGATGAATCGCGGATTGTATGGATTTGAGAAAAATAAAATTTCCTGTATCTTTATCTAGTACCGGGGTATCATTTAGAGTTAATTCCAATGTTTTTAGGTTTTCGTAGAAAATTAATTTGTTTTCGCTCGTGATTTTATCATTGTCGTAGTCAAATGGTGATACGAAGTCGAGATATTCCTTATTATTGACACGTTTAATCACAAAATATAATTCCTTTACGGGATTGATAAACCGTGTTCTAATCTGTTGCTTATCAATAGATTTCGGTAATGTGTAAGTACCTTGTTGTATTTGTGTAATCACATAGTCTTTGTTATGTTTTTTAATAAATGTTCGTTCATAGTCATCGAGGAATGCCATCTCTAGGCAGATTTTACAATTCTTTATCTGATTAGGGTATAAAGATGAAAACGTTTGATTGACGTTTACGATGATGGTTTCTTTCTGTGTATCTATTTTTTTTACGATAATACGATTTCTGTCATTGTTTATTATATATATATAATAATTCATTTTATCACTGACGTCGGCAATCAAACCCAATCCACTCATATTAGGATCTGTTTCTCTTAACACTCTATCCCAATCAACACCGTTATATACATAAATTCGTATATTTGATTGACCATTCTCTTCGTCTATGTATGCGAGTGTATTTCCATCATCCAACATCTTAAAGTCATATATCGTAGTGAAATCTGTTATATTTACATACAAAGAAGATTTTAAGGTCCATCCGTTACCATCAAATGAGTAAACAAATGTATAATTGTCCGTAACTACAGCAATGATACTACCATTTTTTGATATTGTTATGGCCCTGACATTCTCTCGGTTTAGTTTTAAACCACTTGGTGTCCCGTCAGCATTAAATATCTTTATAATTCCAGTATCTGTGTCATATTTTACAAATCTATTAAGATCCTTGGATACTGCCAATATTGGGAAGCCGAAAGTGGACTCGTCGAACTCTGTGAGTAGATCATTTGGAGGCGATAATGAATATGTTCGGACAGTTGTATCGTATATAGAAATTACTGTTTCATCGTCACTGAATAGTATATTAGTTTCCACTGTTGAAACATTAAATGGTAGCGAAGGTGTTCGAAATATTTCTACGAATACAGTATCACTAGTGATTTCATAAACCCTAGTGTTATAATCGGTCCCTGATTGTGTTACAACCGCAAAGTATTTTCCCGTTGTAGAAATATACATTTTTATAAACGTTTCCGTACCAAATAATATATTTACACCACCAATTAATGGGTAGAGTTCAAAAAGACGAGTATCACTGTTTCTTTTATACACTTTCATAAAAGTTGATTTTTGTATTAGTAATACAAGACCATTATCAGATAAACGTACAGAGATTATGTCCTTTGTTAAGTTTTGTGCGTTGTTAGTTGTGTACGATGTATTAGTATTAAATAAAATTGAATCTATTATAGATGTAGTAAGTGCTTGGTATCCCACACCATATACATTACTTCCAGTATTCACAGTATTTTCAATAGATTTCACAACAATGTCATCGTAATTTTCTACTGTACGGGTAATGTTTCGAATTTTAATGTAATCTGTTTTGTCGGGTGCTCTTTTTACTGTGATTATTGTATAAAGATCATTCATATTCACATAACTCCCGTTACTACCTCGATATCTATACACTTCAACCCATTGTGATGTAAATTCATCATAAATGTATAATATACCTACACCACTTAGTGAATCATCGATATTGTAGATTTCATTGATATTGTATATGAAAAAAGCTTTTCCCGACCCGTTTAAAATTATATCTCCCAAATCGAAAACTTCCAACACTTGTCCATACGGAATCCATTCATTATTTATTAAATTATATACATTGATTAATTTAGTATCACCAAGTACAATCATCATGATGGTGCCATCAAAAGAAAAATGAACTTTTGATGGTGTCGTGTTAGACTTTGTAAATACGATGGTGTCTCCGATTTGGACATTTGTTGTTCGATTGTAAACAAAAAAACTATCATTTACTGTACCCACTGTTCTCATACTATACACAGTTCCATCACGAGATATCGATGTCAAATCAGCTGTACCTATCAAATTAGCTCTACTCTGTAAATTAGTTTGACTTGTGAAACGTACCCCGAGTTCCATTCCCATAGTCCATATCCAAGTTGGGCGATGACGTCCCCATCATCCGAAAACCGAACGTCACCACTCACAGAGTCCGTTGATTTAATTACCCATACACTATTTTCATATCGGTAAATACCACTACTATTCACAATGACATTCATGGCTGGTGACACTATTCCATCACCGACAAATGTTGTTTTTCCTGTGATTTCGATTTGGTTATTTACATTTGATGCAAATGATAGACCATCATTTGATACAGTCATTATATTAGAAACGAGGACCACATTGGATTCAACTTCATAATCCAATGTGGTCGTTTGTAGAGTCGTGTCCACCGGTGGATCGGTTTTGACTACACAATCATCAAGTTCCCTAAACTTAATCTCAATGGTAACTTCTTGGTAACACATGGCACAGAGTGGTACTGCGAGTTCAGGTTTCATATAGAAATAAAAAGGGATGTCAATGAAAAGTTTTCGGGATGTCGTCGCAGGACCGAGATGACCCAAGATGACACCACTCGCTACCGGAACATCGGAAGTTCTGTTCGGGTACTTACCGATCAGTTTTTCGAGTGCTTTCTGTTTCGTCTGTGTATAATTCTGTTCCGAATATATTTGTAAATAGTCACTGGGTATATGTTGTATCTTTTCATCACCGATATACATATCAATATATTCAATCATTGCATGACCAATTGATTCGATGTATCCGGTACGCGTAACATCAGCTTCGGATATTGGATTGAGTTCGACATCCAAGCTAATCGTCTTGATCAGGTCCCCTTGATCTTTGGGGATGGTGAGACGAACAGTCTTTCCAAATTCTGGATCACCATCGACATCCAACTTCATGAATTGCGTGGTGTAGTTTGTATGTTTTTTGAATAACTGTACAAAGTGTGAATAGTCCGGCTCTTCCGTAAAGTATATGTCCTGGACACCCTTCGTTGTAAGCTGTATCCGACCAGCCATTACTAATATACACCTTTAAAATTTTAAACCCACAAGACCGCTCTCGACATGGAGGATGTTGTAATTCATGGCATATACTTTAACAGTCACATCCACATCTTTTGGTTCAATCTGTATAGTCATGCGTTTATGAAATATACGACTCATATTCACATGACCCGATGGGTTATGTAAATCAGAACGATCTGCGAAACTGTACACGCCGAAGGGATACCCATCTTCTGGGCTATTCACATGATGTAAAAGTGGTTGTTCGTACGTCATGAATAAATGATCTGCGTCAATCACATTCATATCGTTAAAGTCTAATTGCACGTGTTCAATTTTCACATGTTCTTCACCATTCTTCCCTATAAAAAATAACTCTCGTACGGGGTGTTTGAAGTTGATCATGAATGTCTTCTTTGTTTCACCTGATCTGAAAAGAACCTGTGAGAGTTGAACCTGTGTGATGAGATATTCGAGAGGCATCGACTGTAAATAAAATCGTTCTTCGTCACTGACAAAAACAAATTCCGTATCCAATGACATATTCTTAATGCCTGCCTGGACACCAGCCTCGGGTATGACACCATTAATGATATTTGCCAGGGGGTTAAGTTTAATGACTACTTCTACCAACTGCTTCGAAATTGCCGTCGTTGGGATCGATAACGGTGGTACTCTGTTGAAATAAAAGGGAATATCGATGAAGAATGTATAGTCACCCGTAAAATCGAGTACCTGACTTCCATGACCATTTAAGAAATACAAAGTCTGTTCAGCATCATCGATTGTATTATGAAGTTGTTGTTGCATATACATATACTCACCAGTCACACGCTGAATCAATTGACCTCCTATAAACAAGTCGGCGGTGTCAATCAATCTGGTGCATAGGGAAGGGACATACGTTAACCCACCACCGGGTGCTGTTAAAAGAAATTTTACCGTCATACCCTTGATGAGATCACCTTTATCACGTGGGATGATACATCGAAGTTCATTACCAAAGTCTATCTCTCCATCGAATGGTGTTTCGATTTGTTCCAGGGCAAACCTTGTATGCTTTTTGAATGTCGATAGGAAATAGGAATAATCTGGCTCACCTGTGAGCCATTTATCCTGAACACCTGTCACTGTGAGTTTCACGGCTCCAGACATATCTACTATCTGCGAGTAAAATTTTATGAAATAAAACGGGACACTACAGTAGAATGAATCTTCAGTTGAGGAAATTCAAACCTGAATCAATTGCGGATGATAAGGTAATCGTATTTATCGGAAAGCGTAATACAGGGAAATCGACACTGGTAAAGGATATCATGTACCATAAGAAACATCTCCCGGCGGGAATCGTACTCAGTGGGACTGAAGAAGGAAATCATTTTTACTCTGAGTTCATTCCTGATCTAGTCGTGTATGGTGATTATGATAGGGATGCGATCGAACGTGTTATGGCTCGACAGCGTAAATTGGTGGGTTCAGGTAAAACAAATTGTGGAGCCTTCATGTTATTGGATGATTGTATGTACGATTCTAAATTTTTAAAGGATACATGTATTCGACAGTGTTTCATGAATGGTCGTCACTGGAAAATCTTTTTCATGTTGACGATGCAATACGTCATGGATCTTCCTCCAGCACTCAGGGCAAATGTTGATTACGTATTCATTCTTCGTGAAAATATTATTCAGAATCGTGAAAAGTTATACAAATCATTCTTCGGTATCTTTCCATCCTTCGATATGTTCTGCAAAGTCATGGATGCGTGTACTGAAAACTATGAGTGTCTTGTGTTAGATAATACGGTAAAATCTAACAAAATTCAGGATTGTGTATTTTGGTACAAAGCAACTATTCGTAAAAATTTCAAAGTTGGTGGATCCGATTTATGGGCAGCACATCGTAAGATGTACAATCCTAAATATATGTCACAGCACGAGGGTGATGCTAAAAAGGCTGATAAAAAGACAGCATTGACAATCACGAAGAAAAAATAACCAGGGTGCGTGTTTCTATTTTGTAAAAAACATAAGACTGTATTAAATGACGGACATCCGTACTATGAATTTATCCGACAATACCGACAATGGTATGGTGTCGCTGAATCCTACCACGTCTTTTGTTTCGCAGAATGCTGAGGAAAAAAATGTCAGTGAAAATAAAGTTACCATGGACTCTACACCTATTTCAGAACTCATGGGGCATCCCGAACCCAACGAACAACAGATGATGCCTACTCAAATGCAGATGCAGATGCCTGCTCAAATGCAAATGATGGCTCCCTCCCAACAATCTGTTATGGCAGAACCCGTCAAGGCTCCCCAGTCTAAGAATCCTTTTAACCTGACTGATCAACAAATGCAGGCTCTCCTCGTTTCTGCTTGTACGGCTGCGGCGATTAGCACACCCGTGCAAGAGAAGCTTGCGTCTATGGTTCCTCAATTTCTCAACGATGCCGGACGTCGTAGCCTTGTTGGGCTCGGTGCTACCGGTCTCATCGCTGCTGTTCTTTTCCATATCAGTCAGTCCTACGTACTGAGGGCTTAAGGGACTTGTTCCCAACCCATGTTACTGTAGATAGACTTATCGACACTAACATATATGTCAATACCGCACCAACAATGAACGCGGCTAGAAATAAGAGACTCACTTCCAAACTCTTTTTTCTATCCTTGCCATAATCCTTTGATTTGTCCCTTCAACGTCTTGACCACTCTGGTCAAACCTTCTACGAGAATGAACGCGATGATGGTTGACGAAAAGAAGAAACCCTTATCCACAGCCAATTGTGGGACCTGACCCACGATGAGACGGAGTGCGTTGGGGATGACGATCGTCATCAATGTGACATTTGCCCAGTAATTCCTCGTGTACATGGGTACCATTGGTAAAGCAACGACAATAACCCACATGAGAATTGCCGTGGCAACTGTCACAACAGGTGTTTTCATTTGATGTATACACAGATTATTTATCCTGGATGTGCATACCACAGAATGGTGTCTCGTTGGGAATGGGTTCGTAGATGTTAAGTCGAACGCAGATGTCTCTGAGTTTGACATACCTACCCCAATAGTCTGTTGAATGATCGTACTCTTGAACCATACAGTGTGCGAGTTCATGAATCAATACATGAAAAATTTCATTCACTTCACCATCGAGACACAAACCAATCTCTCCCCCTTTATTGAGATTGTATCCAACGGTTCCTCGGAGAGTATGATGAGCGGTTATTGGGATGCATCGTGTAAGTTTTTGAAATTCAGTCCCTTCAAGATTATTTCTGAGAATTTCGTAACGTTCCTTGACGATCCGCAATTTTTCAGGTTCAACGGTTGACATAAAAATAAATATATTAATGATCAACAACACTATGACGACTATCATTTTCTATATGTAAATATAAATTTACTGTAGAGCTTCTGAAATATTACTTCCTGACAAGTTTTCCCAAAGTGTCAAAGTGAAACCACATGACTCCAACCCCATGATGAGATGATCTTTGTAGGCAACTGGTTCAGACTTCGGTCCATCTGAATAGTATGGTGTGTCAACAAGATTGACAAAAAGTTTTTCACCAAACCCACCATTACCATGTTCTTTCAATTTGAAAAAGTTTCCCAAATCATCTTGTAAGGGTGTCTTCATAATTATTTTTTCAGAATCTGGAATGATACCAAAAAGTTTTCCACCAGGTTTCATTCTTTTTTTTATTTCACGAATAGATTCAAAAAACTTTTTTTCAAATTCAAAAATATAATGAAGAGAAAAATTAAAACAAATCAAATCAAATTTTCTATTTGGACAATTAAAAATATCTCCATGATAAAAGTTACACGAATTTTTAATTCTTTGCTCTGTCCGAGATCTGAAGAGATGTTTCATCTGGATCACACATGTTGATGTTCGCTCCGGCATGTCTCCATTTTGAAGATCACCTCCCCCATCCACATCCAACATCCAAGATGAGGTCACCTTCTCGAGTCACTAATTGGATTAGTTCCTTCTTGAAGGTGTTATGAGCCTTTCGGATCTCTTCCATATTTTTATATTGATGATAAAGTTTAAGCAACTTAAGTGATGAATGGCTTAAAGTTTTTCAGTCTACTATATATATAATGACTTCCCTCGAGCAAGATTATACCACTGTCCCTGGTCAACTGTATGCATGCATGTCCTTCGTTGGACCTGAATGCCCCCAAAAAAATGAACAACTTGGTGCAAAGATTAGGGGGTGCTTCAACACTCGCGCTGAGGCTGAAGGTCATGCGAAGCGTCTTCAGAAGGAGGACGCCACCTTCGACATCTACGTTGTCGACATGTACAAGTGGCTTCTCATCCCACCCGATGCCAGTAAGATTAACGATGTGCATTATAGCAATGACAAACTTGAAGAGTTGATGAAGGGCTACAAGGAAAACCAGGCTATGGCTTCCAAGATGTTTGAAGAACGTAAGAGGGATATGGTTGAGTCGAGTTCGAATTTCAAACCCGGCGACGAAAACTCCAAGTACTACAACAAACCTGATGAAGCCCCTATCAGTCACCCTGCTGAAGTTCTGGAACGTCTCCAGAAGGAAGAGCCTGACACACCAATGGAAGAGTTGGTCAAGAGGGCTGATGAGATTGTGGCTATGGAGATTAAGGCGAGACAGGATAAGCGTGAGGAGGGTATTGAATCAATCAAGGAATAATTAAAAATATACATACAAGGTAAGAATGTTCAGTGTGTTGTTGAATATCATCACACTGATCATCGTGTTTTTCGTGGCGTACTTCTTTTTCACATCACCTGAAAATGTCAAAAAGAAGATGAACACAGCATCTGAGGTTTTAGCCGCTCAACTCAAGGACCCTCTGGTCACGAGTCGTGCGTATTTTACGGAAAGGAAGAAGGGTTCCACTGGGAATTTCATCGGACACTCACCATGGGATGAAAAGGACTGGATGTATGGATACCCACTTAACCATGCCTGAGGATAACGGGTTGCATCGTCTTACCCATGAAGAAACCCAATAAGAATACGACGATACCGACAATCCATGTCGTTTTATCAATGTTGGCGAATATGTCAACCTTGGGTTGTTCGTAGGGTTGTTGATACATGTTGGGGGGCATCATCATCATTGGTTGTTGTTGATAATAGTCGGGTTCCGGTTGTTGATGTTGTTCATTTTCGTTATCGTGTACATCTTTATTAAATTCTATGGGGTTGCCAATATCAGCTTCCATATCTAAAAATACCCTTCATTTTTTTAATCCTGAATTTCCTCATCATCCTGAATTTCCTCATCTTCGTCATCGTCATCCTCGACGACGAAATCCTTGAGATTCCCATGTTCATCAGCATCTTCATCTTCATCGTCAGTATAATCATCTTCGGATCCATTTTCGTCATCTGTATCAATATCACTGTCGTCTAAATTACTATCGTAATCATCTTCGGTGTAGTCATCTTCAACATCCTCTTGAGGCTTGTAGGTTTCAGGCTTCTTGATCTTACGACCAGATCTAGAAATCATCGCTTCTACTATAGTCGGCTGTTTAAGTATTTAGGATGAAACGCAACACCATCGTTTAAAGAGGCGTTCATGACCTGTTTCTCTGCGTAATACCCTATTTGTTTAACTAATTCATGTATATCTTCCTGGAATTCTCCCATTATACCAACGTTTTCAAGGTGTTCAAGAGCCAGATAAAGAAAGGATGGATCCATATGTTTTTTAAATAGCGTAATGTTCGTCATGAAGACATAAAAGTTATCGGAATCTAATCCTGAATATTTATAGGCCTCCTTCACGAGCATATCAATCTCATCCACCTTAACGGTACGTTTCGTGAGTAAGTTTGCCAGATAGGTGGATGCTACCAAGAGTATACTCGACATCTTATTTTGTGTCTGGAAATAAAATCTCTTTGGATTTTTTGTTTAAGATATACTTCCTGGGGTTTCCTATACATTTTGAACACTTCATTTCGATACCAGACTTTTCAACTACGAAGTGACAGTCTCCACCATGTTTAGCATCACACTCTGTATCGGTGACATTCACGACATACTTATTTCTAATTTTGGTAACCGATACTACTTTTGTCGGTTGGATACACTTATTGATGTAAGTATTTAGTATCTCGACAGCTTCGTCGGTATTCACCTTCGCCTTGGGTGGTGGTGTCACGACCCTGTTGGGTGTAGGTACATCGGGGTAGAATTTATTGACGATAGTATCTGATAGTCTATGTTCACGACCTCTGAAGTCACTACAAAACCCATATCGACGACCGATCACTGTTTCACAATCACAAAAACATTTTTGTAGGATAGTACTTCCGACCATATGGAACCAAACATGATTTGAATTATGTTCTCTTCCAAGATTTTCACAATACTTTGATGTGGTTGAAATTAAAAAATGTTTCTTATGTGTAAATATTCTTGTGATCCTGGCATCTTCCTGCCCATTCATATTTTTTCGAATGAATGTTTCGAGGTGAGCGACTGCTTCTGAATTTTTAAATTCATCCTTCATCTGAGCATTCGTGAAAGATCCTTCCTTCTTTTTCGTACCATCTACTGCTGGTACGGTGACTACGTCGGTGATGAGTGTCCTTATGATCGAATCCTTCAATATATCCACTGATGGTTCCTGAGAAACCCGATTCATGAGACATAACACTGGACCGTAGATATACTTGAAGATTGGGAGGTAAGGAGATTCCGTAATCTTTCCGGTATTCTCACATTCGGAACATCCTTGACCACCACAGGTGATATGTTTACCCTTCTTATAGGACCAAGGAATTCTAAAACCACTCCCCTTATAAACTGATTTATCAATCACCTGATCCCAATTGATCTGTTTGAAGACTGCGGTGAGTGTCGAAATCACATGATCCCTGATATTATTGGCACCCTCCTGATTGACGACAAACTCTGTCCAATTCATATGGATACCGGTTTTGATGAGTCCATCATCGACGGGTTTCGGTTTGGAAACACATATCAGACAATCTCGACCGCCCAATGTTTTCACCTTGTCGCAGATGACACGACACACCTTCTGGACACGATCGAGTTCGAGTATTTCTTGATCCTTGTAGTCAATGTCGATGAAAAAATTGTAGGTTGGTGTCTTCTTCTCCACAAGATAGAGCTTCTCTTTGTTCTTCACGGCTTCCACGTATATTTCGCAGAATTCGTCAAGTTTGTCGAATGGAATGGAAAGTACACCACCATCCATGAGGACATGTGATGTTACTTTCGCATTGTTATATTTGTTCTTAGAGCACCAGCTCTTGAACATACTTACTCTGCTATACTGCTATTCTTTTAATCGTCTTGCTGACTATCGTACAAGATCGATCGCATACACGATACGTCTGCGTGTTCTTTCTGGTCTCCACTTAAGTTCTTTTTAATAACAAGAAGCTCACAGACAGTTTTATCCTTTATACTTTCTATGTACTGATCTGCTCTGTGATCGGTATATGCTTTGTTATCAATAAGAAGATCTCTAATCTGCTTCAAGATGTAAGTCTTTGACTTCATTCTATTTTATACTAAAGGTTTTTCTATTCAAAGATGTCACACACGAGTAAAACTCTTTATTTTGTATGACATTTCGTATGATGAGATCCCATCGCTTCCTAACATTAAACTCTTCCAAAGTATCGAAACTCATGAAATCATTTTCGTCGTAGGTTTTCTTGATGGGTTCTTTATTAATTTTTTTAAGATTTGTCCTTGTCTTTTCATCATTAAACTTTTTGATCAAATTTAATTGTTCGGGTCGTTTATAATTGACGAAAAAGATATAGACGTTATACACTAATTCTACCGTCGGACTCTCTTTGTGTATAAAAGTAAACTCTGTATACTCCCCCTTCTTCAATGAAACGACACCCCTCGTCTCTTCTTCAAGCTCTCTAAGAGCACATCTCAATGGATTATAGATTTCCCTACGTCGACATCCTCCTGTGACAAAAATCCAATCCTTAAATCTACGATCTCGTACGGTCAGAAACCGGGGTCGATCGTCTTCAAAAGTTACTGGAATAGCGATAGCCTTATATTTCTTCATTGCTCATTTAGCAAGTTATAATACACGGACATGTTTATTCTTCCTTTTTCTCCTCAGTCACGGGTTTTTTCTCTGGTGCGGGTTCCACGGGTTCAATCGTCAAGTTCTTCATGAGGTTCACAGAGAATGTCTTCACTGCGTTCACATCCTCCTTAGTCTTCTTCATGTCATTATACATGTATACCATCACTGCTAAACAAAGAACGACACTGGCAATGAGCATGGTTTCACGATCAAAAGCAAACATCTTATGTGTAATACTAGTCGTTTTCTTTTAAGCGGAAATAATTGCACCCATGTTAGTCTTACCCTTTTGTGTGCATGCATCTTCACCACCGATAAATTGGAGACGTTGATACCTTTCAGCTTCACACTGTTCTTGTTTGGGCTGGACTTCGATAATCTTTTCGAGTGTCCTGGACTTTGGATTGTAGGTTAATACAAAAACTGCTGCTAGTAAAAAGACGACTAACCAGAAGTTCATTTTACTAATAGTGAAGATTATGTTAGGGGAATTAGTTAGAATACATGAGACCACCCATACCATTCTCGACCCTGAGAATGTTGTAGTTCACGGCGTAAATGGTATCCTTGAAGCTCGACGTCTCACTGACGATACGAGCAGAGTCAAGGCGGGAAAAGTTAAGGGAACCAGTGGGCTGGAGCTTGCACGTGTCAAGACAGAAAGGGAAGGTGTACAACGAAGCATCAACCTTGGCGTTGGGGACGTGGTAGTACGAAGTCGCAGACGTGTAGTGAGGATCGATGAACTTGAAATCAGTCACATCGGTACCGTTGATCTGGAGCTTGATACGGTTCGCGGCCGTGTTGACGCTATCCGCGACAACGTTACTCGCGGCGAGGAACTTCACGGGGTGGTTGAAGTTCAACTCTTGGGTACGTCCGAGGGAAGGTAGCGACGTTTGGACCTGAGTGATCAGAATGGAACGGGCTTCCTTGGCGAGAAGCTCACGCTCATCGGTATCCAGGTAGATGTAGTTGGCGTGACACTCCACACGACGGGTGGCACTGTCTACGGCGGCATTGGTTTTCCACCTGATACGGAGTTCGACATCATGGTATTGGAGGGCCACAAGGGGGAGGGCCGACTGCCAGTTCTCACAGAAGGAGAATCGGAGAGGGTAGAACTTGGAGGCGGTGGAACCATCGTAGAGACCACCCGCGACGGACTTGGCAAGACCAGTGGCGAACAGATTGGGGGCGATGTTGTTGGTGAAAAAGGCATCTTGGTCATCAATCACTTGACCACCCACGAGGAGTTCAACCTTATCGATCATGGTCGACCAGTCGAGGGCTTCACAGGCGTTGGTAGAGTTGT
>FUWD013023418.1_pt1 | contig 12659 bp, 10 predicted proteins | sample 1063281 | NCBI WGS metagenome assembly FUWD01 (sample SAMEA79048168, study PRJEB19326) | metagenome | biome: marine
AGAAGTTTTCTGATTTTCCTCACTGTTTTTCGTTTCTGAAGAGGGCGGCTCAGATTCCGCTGATACCGGTTGCGGTTGATCTTCGTCTGTGGAAACTTCCTTTGTCGGAGTTTCTGAATCGATTAAAACCGCTTCGGAGTCAGATTCCTTTTCATCATTTTCTGCAGAGGCTTCGTCTCCAGCATTGTTTTCGTCTTTTTCCATGGATGCCTCAACTTCAGAACTTTCTGATTCTGAATCGGTGTTTGACTCATCCGTTTTTTCTTCGGTAGATTCTTTTTTCTGGAGTTCTTCTGCTTCAACACGCTTGCGGTTTTTCTCAAGTTCCAGTTCCAACTGTTCTTCAATGCTCAGTTGCTCTTCGTCTTCGTCTGCGGAAACGTTGATTTTGTATCCGATCAGTTTTGAGGCAAGCCTAACATTCTGTCCCTGTCTGCCGATGGCCAGGGAGAGTTGGTTGGTTGCGACCACCACATCGATTTCTTTATTTTCCTCATCGATTTCCATGCTTTCAATTTCAGCAGGTGCTAGAGCATTACAGGCATAGGTTTCGATTTCATCACTGTGTCGGACGATGTCGATCTTTTCTCCATGGAGTTCGTTGACAATGGTTTGCACCCGACTTCCACGCATGCCTACACACGCACCAACTGGATCAACCTCATCATCGTTGGAATAGACTGAGATTTTTGCCCTTTTCCCCGGTTCCCTGGCTGCATGCACAATCTTGACGATTCCGTCAAATATTTCTGGCACTTCCATCTCGAACATTTTGATCAGTAAGCCTGGATGGGTTCTGGAAATTGTGAGTTGAGATGCTTTCTGGGGATTGTTATTGACGTCCAAAAGAAAAACACGGATATGATCTCCAAAGCCAAACTGTTCGCCAGGAATCTGCTCACGTCGAAAGAGGTAGGCTTCCGTTCGGTTCATGAAGTTGATGGAAATTCGACCGTTGGTTTCTGCTCGGAGAATGTTTCCTGTGATGATTTCGCCAACTTTCTTCTCAAAGGTGTTCACGACCATTTCCCGTTCTGCATCTCGGATGCTCGCAAAAATGATCTGCCTGGCTGAATGGGCAATACGAAGGAATTCTTTGGGACTGATTTCGTATTCCACTTCGTCATCGAGGATCGCATCTGGATCCATCTTACGAACTTCATCCAGTGAAATTTCGTTGTGCAGATCTTCTACGAATTCCACCACAACTTTGTAATGGAACATTTCGATTTGTCCTGTCTTGGGATGAATCCTTCCTTCGACTGCTTCATAGGGAAGCTTGCGTTTGACAGCATGGACAATTGATTCTTCAACGAGTTGAATAAGGACTTCCTTGTCTAGTCCTTTTTCCTTGGAGACATCATTGATGATTTCAAGCAGATTTTCTTTCAAAAGACCTCTTTGTGATTAATTGAGTTCCGGTTCAAGTCTGGCTTTACTAATCTTTTCGTATGCTATTAATAATTCTTCTTCAGGGTTTTTTTCAGGTACGAATAAAATTCCTTCCTCTAATGCTCCTTTGAGCATCCCTACCGTTTGACGCATTCCATCTGTTTTCTGTTTCAGACGGATGCTGATCCTTTCTCCGGAGTAACGCTGAAAGTGTCTCCGATCCTTCAGGGCCCGGAAAATTCCTGGAGAGGATACCTCTAGGATATATGCTCCTTCCACCGGATCCTTATCCTCAAGTAGGGACTGCATAAGTTGATCCACACGGATACAGTCATCAATCTGGATTCCCTGTTCTTGATCAATGCTGACACGAAGAATGCGTTTTCCTTCAGAAAGAAGCTCCTCTAAATCGTAGAGTTCATATCCCAGCCCCTCAATGGCAGGAGATATTCTCTTTCTGAGATTTTCCAGCAAACCGTGTTGTTTTTTGGATCCTTTCCCCATTTAGCTGAGCGTAAGTCAATCTGACTTTATATCAGAAAAAAAGGGGATGTCGATTTAATTCGGAATGCAGAAATACCTCAACTAGATTTGATAATGCTGAGGTAAAAGGAGTTGAAAAATGTTTAGGACTTGATGGATTCCAGCATCAGTTCAGCTATGTCACGTGTTTCCAGGGATTCACTTTTTCCAGTTGAGGCAATGCCGTCGCTAAGCATGGTCATGCAGAAGGGGCAACCCGTGGCGAGGGTATCCGCACCTGTTTCTGAAGCCTGCCGAACCCGTTCCTCATTGATCCTGGTTCCAAGATTTTCTTCCATCCACATACGGGCTCCTCCAGCACCACAGCAGAAACTTTCATTACGATGACGCTGCATTTCTGTGACTGTAGAAGTGGAATCACGGAGGATTTCTCGTGGCGCGTCATACTCTTTGTTATAACGTCCAAGGTAACAAGGATCATGGTAAGTGATTTTTCTGGCGTTATTGCCTTCAGGAAGTTTTTTTTCTTCGCGTAACTGTTTCAGGAACTGACTATGGTGAAGCACTTCATAATTTCCACCCAGGTCAGGATACTCATTTTTCAAAGCATTGAGGCAGTGTGGACATTGTGTGACAATTTGCTTAACACCGTGGCCGTTCAACGTTTCTATGTTTTCAGAGGCAAGCATTTGAAAAAGCATCTCATTGCCGGAACGACGGGCAAGATCACCAGTGCATTTTTCTTCGTTGCCAAGGATCGCAAATCGTACACCTGCTTTTTTCATCAATTCTGCCGTTGCACGAGCGACTTTCTGATTTCTACTGTCGAAGGAACCGGCACAACCTGTCCAGAGCAGGACATCAATGTCTTCCGCTCGAGTTTCGGACATTAAAGGAATATCAAGATCAGCGGCCCATTCAGCCCGTTGATCAAATCCTATTCCCCAGGGATTAAAATTTCTTTCGAGACCCTTGTAGGCAGAACTGATCTCGGGAGGATAGGCTTCTTCCATCATGGTCTGGCCTTGACGCATTCCAAGAATACGAGGAACGTGTTCTATCGAGACGGGACATGCGTCTTCACAAGCACGGCATGTAGTACATGCCCAAAGTGTATCCGGATGGATCACGTCACCAACTAGGCTCTTTTCTCCACTGGTAGTTCCAGTTCTGTAAATGTTTCCCTCTTCTTCGCGCAGGTGCTTTATCAGGGACTGGTTGACCCATTTTTGGGTCAGAGGCTTGCCTGTCACGTAGGTCGGACATACGTCATAACAACGTCCACATTCGGTACAGGAATAGAGATCAAGTCCCTGTTTCCAAGTCAACTGTTCAAGACTATTGATGCCGATCCGCCCTTCTTCCCATGCCGTTTCATCTTCTAGATCGATTATACCCTGACGGGCATGTGGATAATCGAGGGATCCGAGAAAAACATTTGGTAACGCAGTGATTTCATGGAACTGCTTGGTGTTGATCAATATGTTGACGAACACGAGCATTGTTGCAATATGACCCCAAAATCCGAAATGATAAAAAAACGAGTTGGTGGTTTCTCCAAGTCCCACGAGCATCAAAGCAAGCATGGAGGCGATGGGAGCCCAGGCACGTTCCTGTCCGTAAACAGGATGTTCAAACTGGTGGATGGAATGCTTCCATTCGTCGATGAGATTGAATCGTGCAGCATCGAAGAGCAGGTCGGTCAGCATGATACCCGCGATGAAAAGCAAAACGTAAACTCCTTCCCAATTATGATCGAGCCTTGCCGGTTGCGGTCCGAATCGCCGGTAGAGTGCCACGAGGATCATTGTCAAAACAACGATTTCTGCGATGTTGTAGGCATAAATGAACAGAAATCCCATCAGGCTGTCAGAACCAAGGAAAGGAAGGTATTCCTGAAAACCAGGAATAAAACCTTCACCCATCATGGAAAATTCTCTGATTCCTATTAACATTGCCCCCCAGAAGATGAGAGCGTGCATGATTCCAGGCATCCTTTCACGGGACCTACCAACCAGCTTTTCCTGGCCGATTCCAGTTTTAAAGAGCATTCCGATCCTTCTTGGAATCTGATCCATTCTGGATTCTGGAGCCATCTTCCGCATTGCTCCAATCTTGATCATCATTTGGAGACCAAAAACGCTCCATGCAACGATCATCACCGCACTCATCAGCCAGGGATTCATCTTGTCTCAAGCAGGGAAGTTTCTTAAACAAATGGATTTATATAAAGCCAGTTTTATCAGTCCAAATTTTAGGTGAACCTCGGGGGACGGGCAAGGAGATTCTTGGTCTTACAAAGAATCCGAAATGAGGACTTTTGATATCCTAAATGTCAGATCTTGTGGTTTCCCAATAAATCAGATCTCGGGAGAAGAGATCAGGAAAATAGGTTTTTCAGAGAATCAAAGAATTTATCCCGAAGCGGGTGACTGGTTTCATGGCAACATTCTTCGAACTCTTCAAGAAGTTCCTTCTGCCTGGAGGTGAGGTTGGTTGGGGTTTCAATCACCACACGGACGTGTAGGTCTCCTCGTTCAGGTCTGCGGATTTGGGCGACGCCCTTATTTCTCAAACGAAAGATTTTATGAGACTGTGTTCCCGCGGGAATCTTCAAGCGGGCCTTGCCTTCCAGAGTTGGAACCTCAATCTCACTGCCCAATGCAGCCTGGGTGAAACTGATCGGAACTTCACAAAACAGATCCGATCCTTCTCTTTCAAAAACTGGATGATCCTGAACTCGAAGAACTATATATAGATCCCCGTTAGGTCCTCCATTGCTTCCATGCTCCCCTTCTCCAGACAGCTTGATACGTGAACCTGTGTCCACTCCAGCAGGAATATTGACCCGAATTTTCCGGGTTTTTTTGACACGAGTTCTGCCATGACAGGTATTGCAGACATTACGTATGGTTTGCCCTCTTCCACTGCAGGCAGCACAGGTAGTGGCTACACTGAAAAAGCCTTGTTGAATCCTTTGCTGTCCTGTTCCGCCACAGTTATTACAGGTTTCGATATCATTCTGTGAACGAGCCCCAAGTCCCCCGCAGGTGTTGCAGGTTTCCATCCGCGGAATTTCAAGTTCTCTTGAGGTGCCAAAAGCTGCGTCCTCGAAGTTGATTTCAAGATTGTACTGGAGGTCCGAACCCCGCTCTCCACGTTGTCCTCTGCGTTCTCCATTGGCGCCAAAAAATTCTCCGAAGATATCACCAAAGATATCGCCGAATCCTGCACCCTGGCTGAAACCGCTAAAACCATACCCCCAGTCCCTCTGCAGAATGTCCAAACTGATCGTATCGTTGTCGTTTACTTTGATCACTGAGGACTTCAAAAGCTTCAGAAGCCTCCTTGAATTTGTCTTCTGCCTCTTTATCACCCGGATTTCGATCCGGATGATATTTCATGGCTACCTTGCGGTAGGCTTTTTTGAGTTCATCTCCTGAAACATTTCTGTCTACACCGAGAATTTCGTAGTAATCACGTTTTGCCATTCAGTAGCCTGTTTAGGATAATCGAGGCTTATTTTTTGACTTCTTCGTAATCGGCATCGACGATGTCATCGTCATTCGATTTATCATCCTTCTGAGGCTCTGCATCCGCTGCTTCAGGGCCTGCCTCTGATGGAGGTTGCTGAGCTTGCTGACTGTAGAGCAGTTCTGCCATTTTATGAGATGCCTGAACCAGGGCTTCCGTGTCACTCTTAATCGCTTCCAGATCATCCTCTTCAAGACTCTTTTTGAGCTGATCAATGCAGGCGCTGATTTTGGATTTGTCCTCTTCAGGAAGTTTGTCTCCAAGCTCACCCATCGACTTTTCGGTACTGTAAATCAGAGATTCCGCCTGGTTCCGGGCTTCCACTGAATCACGTTTTTTCTTGTCTTCATCAGCAAATTTTTCAGCATCATTGACCATTTTTTCGACCTCATCATCGGACAAGCCGGTAGAAGCAGTGATCTTGATCGCCTGCTCCTTGCCGGTGCCATGATCCTTGGCGCTGACGTTGACGATTCCATTGGCATCAATGTCGAAGGTGACTTCAATCTGAGGCATGCCTCGGGGAGCAGGGGGAATTCCAACTAATTCAAATCGCCCAAGTGTTTTGTTGTCCTGGGACATGTCTCGTTCTCCTTGCAGGACATGAATGCTAACGGCTGGCTGGTTGTCGGCTGCAGTAGAAAACACCTGACTTTTCTTGGTGGGAATGGTGGTATTGCGTTCGATCAAACGAGTCATCACTCCACCAAGAGTTTCAATCCCGAGGGATAGTGGAGTGACGTCCAGAAGCAGCACATCCTTGACATCGCCCTTTAGCACACCACCTTGAATTGCAGCGCCGATGGCCACCACTTCATCAGGATTAACTCCCTTGTGAGGTTCTTTTCCAAAGAATTCTTTGACAATTTCCTGGACTTTCGGCATCCGTGTCATTCCTCCGACAAGGATCACTTCATTGATGTCGTTGGCAGTGCATCCAGCGTCTTTTAGTGCATTGCGGCATGGTTCTACACAACGGTCTACCAAATCTTCGACCAATTGTTCGAAACGCGCCCTGGTGATTTTAACATTCAGGTGTTTAGGACCGGATGCATCGGCTGTAATGAATGGCAGGTTTACCTCAGTTTCCGAACTGGAGGAAAGTTCGTGTTTTGCTTTCTCTGAAGCTTCCTTGAGGCGTTGGAGAGCCATTTTGTCTTCGCGCAGATCAATCCCTTGGTCTTTTTTGAATTCATCTCCCAAAAACTGGATCAAACGGTTATCAAAATCATCACCTCCTAAAAATGTGTCGCCATTGGTCGATTTAACGTCGAACACTCCTTCTCCAATTTCCAAAATGGAGATGTCGAATGTTCCTCCGCCCAGATCAAAGACTGCAATTTTTTCATCCTGTTTTTTGTCTAATCCATAGGCCATTGCCGCTGCAGTTGGTTCGTTGATGATCCTCATCACATTCAAACCTGCAATTTTGCCGGCATCCTTGGTGGCCTGGCGTTGGCTATCATCAAAATAAGCGGGCACGGTAACCACGGCATCAGTGACGGTTTCTCCAAGATATTCCTCTGCCGTCTGTTTCATTTTCTGAAGCACCGATGCTGAAATTTCCTGCGGGGAATATTTCTTCTCATCGACTTCGATAAAAGCCAGATTATGATTTCCCTCAATAATATTGTAAGGCACGATGGTACGAGTGTGTTCCACCTCTTTTGAATTTGCAGTTTGCCCCATAAGGCGTTTTGCAGAAAAGATGGTACGTTCAGGATTGGTTACTGCCTGGCGCTTGGCAACTTGTCCCACCAGACGTTCTCCACTATCGTTGAAGGCGACCATCGAGGGGGTGGTTCTGGCCCCTTCTGCATTTTGAATGACCGTCGGGTCACCTGCTTCAATGATGCTGACACATGAATTTGTAGTTCCTAAATCAATACCTATCACTTTTGACATGTTACTCCTGTTATTTATTTGATTAACGGCACATTTCAAACAGACGGATGCTTTGTAAGAAGCAAATCCCTTTGCAACGAAAAACTTTCATTTTCATCCTTTACCAGAAACCCTGACCATGGTAGGTCGTATGATTCGGTCATGGAGGTAGTAACCTGTTAGACACTCTTCGGCCACATGGTTTTCTGGTACCTCATTGCTTTCGATCATACCCACAGCCTGATGACAGTTTGGATCGAATTCTTTTCCAAACGAATCGATTTTTACCACACCGAATTTACCAAAAGCTTCTTGCATGCCCTTGTAAACCATTTGTAATCCCTCGAGCATGTTTTCTGGGTCGGATTTTGCCTCTTCAGCATGGGATATAGCACGTTCGAGATTATCCAATGAAGGAAGCAATTCCTTGATGATTTCCATATTGAAATATTTCAATCGGTCACTGTTTTCCCGCATCATTCGTTTTTTATAATTCTCAAACTCCGCATTAAGTCTTAAATAGCGGTCCTGCATTTCCCCATATTTGTCTTCAGCCTGTTTTGCTAGTTCTTCGGAAGAAGGCTCCTTTGCATCTGCTTCGTCTTCATCTGAAGAAACATCCTGTTCTTCAAGCTTTTCAATGTTTGAGGTGGAAATCTCTTCAGATTCTATTCCTGTTGTTTCAGGTTTCTCGATTTCCATATCCTGATCGGAATCAAGATACGGATGGACGGAATTCCCGTTTTCGTTTTGTGATTCGTTTGATTTGGTGTTGGTTTCTTTTGTCATAATTCATCAAATATCGTTCAATCGTAGGATTGGCTGGCAATCGTTTGGGACACAATCTTGGCGGTGTAATCAACCACAGGAATGATCCTACGGTAGTCCATGCTGGTAGGACCGATCACCCCGATGGTACCGAGCATGTTGTGTTTGTTCCCATAACAGGCGGTGATCAAGGAGCATTCCTGTAGTCCGAGTTCGTTTTCCAATCCTATGTAAATCCGGGTTCCCTGACTTTCCATCGTCTGGTCAAGGATCTCCATGATAGTGCTCTTTTGTTCAAATGCCTGGATCAGTGAGGTTTTGGCATCTTCTTCATAGAGTCGTTGGTTCATCAGCAGATTGGTTTGCCCATCAATGAAAAGTTCTACAGGTTGATCCAGTTCAAAAGCTTTCTTTCCCAACCGGATTGCCTGAGCCAGTAACTCATTGTAGCGGTCCTTGTCTTCAACCATGCTGTCTAGGATTTGCTTACGGATTTCACTGAGCGAATGATCATTAAATTTTTTGTTGAGAAATCCTGATACGGAATTTAGAAATTCTTGGGATAATTGATCCTGGCTTTCAATCACTCGGTTTTTGATCAGCCCCGATTTCGTTACTAAAATGACCAGAATTCGGTCTCCACTGATCTTGATGAATTCAATGTGCTGAAGACGGCTCAAGGAAGTTTTAGGTGCAGTAACCAGACTGGCAAATTTGGTCAGGCCTGCCAGCAGATGGGATGTGTTGATCAATAAATCCTGTACTGCACTTGCTCCTTTAGAGGAAATTCCCTCAATGTTTTTCTGTAACTGTTCGGGTAGTTTGTCCGCGACTATCAGAGAATCTACAAAAAACCGGTATGCCTTGTCCGTTGGAATACGCCCCCCGAAGTATGTGCCTGGGTCAAATAACCCTGATCGGAAAGATCCGACATGATGTTGCGAATCGTTGCCGGGGATAACGAAAGCCCTAGGGTCTTTGAAAGCGTGCGTGATCCGACTGGTTCTGAATTGCTGATGAAACTGTCAATGATGCCTTGCAATACCTGCTGGGTCCGTTGATCAAAAAGAACTCCTGAGCCTGTCTTTTTCTTGTTGCTGGGCATGGTCTTCTCAGGTGGTGGCATTCTAAATCAAGCCATTAGCACTCATCAAGCTTAAGTGCTAATAATTTTAGGAAGCAGCTTCAGATCTGTCAAGGTAAAAGCAGGAAGGTTCAAGAAGAAAGCTCTGTTGGAGCATTGAGTTGACTGAAGCCCTGGATTTCACGTTGAAGCTGAGCTTCGAGCAGGAGCAGTTCCTGGACAAACTGTCCGGTTTGTCCGAGGTCCTGGGAATATTGGATGAATTCTGCAGAGGAACCAAGCCCGGCGTATTGGTCGTGTATCAAGGTTATGAGATCGAGGTTTGAGTTTTCTTCTGCAAGACGGAATAGGCTGAATGCACTGTTTAATTCATTGAAGAGTCTGAGGAAGGTGTTTTCAATTTGATTGAACTCATTTTCACTGAGGGGTTGATCCAACGCCTTCAACTGTCGATCGAGGGCATGGTCGAAGAGACTCACTCTCAGGTTGTATTGCCGGGCTGACTCGACGAGGTTCCGGTAGAGACTCCTCAGTTCTATAGGGTGATTTGTTTGAACAAGGTTTTTGCTACTTCGAAGACGTTCAAAAAATTTACGGCGTTTGCGTTGTTTTTTGATTTTCCGAATCTCAATTTTTAGCTCGTGCAGATACTGCCACTCTGGAAAACGTCGACGGAAGAATTTAAAAAACAGCCATGGGGGGAGTATAAGCCAGAAACCAGCAAGACTGAGCATCATCGGCCAGAAACGTTTTTTCCTGTATGAGCCAAGGGTTTTTTGATAATCTTCGAAGCACAGATCAAGTTGTTTGTCCTCAAGCTCATGGATCATTTGATCGGGAATGATTTGAACCCTTTCACTTCGCTGCCAGGTTTTAGAATTTTCCATCAGGAATAATGTAAAGGTACCAAGGGAGAGAAACAGGATCTGTGAGATCTGCCAGCCATCAATATGCCAAACCAATACTGAGGAATCAAACCGTTCTTGATGTCGATATTTGGACGGGCCCCTCACATCCTTTCTGCACAAAATCAGTTTTGAACAGAAGTTTTCCTGGATACCAGGCGTAACGAAACCTCCCTGATGTTCTATTTTATCCGCATCTTTTTATTGAATTTTATATTCCTAGGTCTGCTAAACGGATGTTTGAGTCCGGTTTATGGACCGTTGGCTCCTGTAGACCGCCCCAGGGATTCTTCTTCAATGGTCTCCGAGGTGTTGATGCGCATCCAACTCGATTATGCCAATCCTGAAAAAAAGGGGATGGCAACCCTGCTGGAAGGTGTGTTGAGAGAACTTGAAAGGCATTTTTTCGAACTTAGGACTTCCTCAAAACAGGCTTCTTCGGGAGTTTCCTTGAAACTATGGACCACCAACTGGGAGTTTGAAAGTAGTCCACAGCCATTGGATGATTTTGGGGATCTAAATAGGATCCTGCAAACCATACATAGCGAACTGATTCGAAGCCCGCAAAATATCAATCCATCCAAATTGGAGCAGATCCTGCTTCGTGGCTTGACCCAAAAACTAGACCCCTATACAGCGGTCCTCCCCAGGGAGTTGCACCGTGAATTCAGAGTCAGTGTGGATGGGAGTTTTGCAGGTGTGGGGTTGATGGTCGGTTTTCGTAAAAACCAACTGATTGTCATTTCACCCATGGTTGGAAGTCCTGCAGCGCGAGCAGGCATCCTGCCAATGGACAGGATTATCAGGGTTGATGGAGAAGAGACCGAATATTTAACCCTGGACGAAATCCTTTTTCGGCTGCGTGGAGAAAAAGGAACCCAAGTGGGCCTTCACATAACCCGAGAAGGAGTTTCATCTCCCATAGAATTCATCTTGAAGCGTGAAGAAATCCGAGTGGAAAGTGTAGATGTGTTGGACTGGAAACAAAATGATTTTCAGTACCGTTATCTACGCATTAAAAATTTCCAGGATAGTACTGCTGAAGAACTGAAAAGCAAACTCGGGAATGCGGGGTCTGTTAACGGGTTGATCCTTGACCTACGCAACAATCCAGGTGGACTTTTGGAACAGGCTGTCCAAGTCAGTGATCTGTTCCTGGAAAGTGGGAAAACCATCGTCAGCACCAGGGGTCGTAGGATTTCAAGCAAGTTCCAAAGCCGAAGATTATTCCGTTTTGCCAGTTGGAGTGAAGTACCCATGGTGGTTCTCGTCAATCGTGGGTCTGCGTCCGCATCCGAAATTGTAACCGCTGCATTGCAGCAAAATGGGAGGGCCTTGATTGTTGGTGAAAAAACTTTCGGGAAAGGAACCGTCCAGTCCCTTTCGGAATTAAAGGATGGATCCGGATTGAAAATGACCATCGGAGATTACCTGACTCCCTCAGGAGAATGGATCAACGAAACCGGGATCATGCCTGATGTGCTTCTACAGCCTGTGATCATTACTGAAAATCGATACAGGCTTTATCCTTTGATGGGAAATATTGATCCTTCCAAACCGATTAAGCTCCCCTATCTTCATCAAGAAGAAACGGAAGAAGAAAGAATCTCAAAAGCCAAAAATCTCACCCCCAAAAACCTACGTGAGGATTATTTCATCAGTGTAGCAGAAGAAATGGCATCACTTTTGTGGCAAAACGGATTGGATGACGGTGAGGCCATCAAAGGTAAAATTCAATCTTTGAGAAAAGAACAACAACAAAAAATCATAAGCCGTTTGAAACAACAGGAGGTCAATTGGGATTTGATTCAGGCTGATGCTGCTTCCAGTAACAGTCATCCGGAAATGAGCGTATCCTGGAGCAGTGATGGAACCGCATGGACGGATCTTCCAACCGATAAAATTCTCTCTCCGGGAAACTCATCGTTTTTAAGAGTTCGAGTCCACAACCCTTCTTCATTTCCTATGAAACGACTCAAGGCCGAAATACGTTCGGAAAGCAAAGCCTTGAACGGGCTGGAATTGCCTTTGGGGATGCTACTACCCGGTAAAATTCTGATCCGCATTTTCAACCTTTCCATCTCTCCTGGTTCGCTTGCATCATTGGAACCCTTTGATTTGGTCATACTGGATCACATGCAGCAGGAAAGAGCCCGACTCAATACCCATCTTCAATTCAACTCACATCCGGGACCACGGTTTTCATTTTATGCTGAAGAGCATGATGACGGAAGCTGGGAAAGCCAGGGAAACGGGGATGGTATTGCTGATCCAGGAGAAACCCATGCCATCAGAATACGTCTTCACAATTACGGGAGCCATGTATCCGGAAAGACTCTACTGAGGTTGACCAGAACATCAGGCCAGGTACGTATTCCACGAGGGAGGGTTCAGTTGGGTTTGCTGAAATCGGAGAGAAATTGGAGGACACCTTGTTGATCCAAATCCCTGAAGAACTGGAAGCAAAGGGGCATTTAAAACTTGAAATAAGGGACCAGGACTCAAGTTTTCCTGGATTGATCTACAACTGGTCACTGGATCGACCCCTGCCAAGTCATGATCTCCAGGGGCCTTTGATGCAATCATTCACACTGCTTCGGGACAAAAAT
>FUWD013229701.1_pt1 | contig 12655 bp, 12 predicted proteins | sample 1063281 | NCBI WGS metagenome assembly FUWD01 (sample SAMEA79048168, study PRJEB19326) | metagenome | biome: marine
CATTGTATTTCCCTTTGCTTCAACATCTTTTTTTAAGCTACGTAATTCTCTTTTATTTAATAATAGTCTACGCTCACTTTTAGGTTTATGATTAAAGTGATGTCCAAAAAGATATTCTTGAATATACATGTTTACAATAAACAATTCTCCACCTTCATTAAATTCGCAAAAACTTTCTGTAATTCTAGCTTGACTTAATCTAATAGACTTAATTTCTGTTCCTGTTAGCTGAATTCCAGCAACAAACTTGTCTAGAATTTCAAATTCAAAACGGGCTTTTTTATTTTGTATGTTGATGTTTTTTTGAACCATCAAAAATCACTTTTATAATTTTAACAAAGATACATTTTTACATTCGAGAAAGAAACGTAATTTTGAAATCAATTTAACAATCAATTCAAATGCGTTACCTTTTTTTTTTTTATCTTTTATTTCTAATTTCCTGCACCCAAGTGGAAAAAGCATTGTCGGCTGAACAAATTATAGAGAAAGCAATCTTATTTTCAGGAGCAGATAAAATTGGTAATTCAGAGGTTTCTTTTAAATTTAGAGATAAAGAATTTGAGGCCATTAGAAAAAACGGTAGTTTTCAGTTGTTTAGAACTTTTACAAAAGACAGTGTATCAATAAAAGAAGTTCTAACAAATAATGGACTTCACCGCCTGATAAACAAACAAATTGTTAAAGTTCCAGATTCGATGGTATCTGTATATAGTAACGCTGTAAATTCTGTGCATTATTTTTCTGTTTTACCTTTTGGTTTAAAGGATAAAGCAGTGCGTAAAAAGTTGCTAAAAGCTACTACTTTGAAAGGAAAAGAGTATTATAAAATTGAAGTTACATTCTCTGAGGATGGAGGAGGAGAAGATTTTGAAGATGTTTTTATCTATTGGATTGGAAAAGAAGATTTTTTAATTGATTATTTAGCTTATTCTTACCACACAAATGGCGGTGGAAAACGCTTTAGAGTTCTAAAAGAAGCGTGTTTAAAAAATGGAGTTCGCTTTGTAGATTATCTAAATTACAAGCCTCTGAATAGTGCCGTTCCTCTAATCGACATCGATATTCAATATGAAAGTAACCAGCTTAAAAAGGTTTCTGAAATTATTTTAGAAGATATTAAAGTAAAATTATTAAATTAATTTACTTTCTTGATTTCACTACTCTTTTTATCATTGACAACAGTAACAATATATAAGCTTGCATTGTCATTATCTGCCATGTTTTTGTATTTTTTTTGGCCTAAAATAGTATTTGCAAAAACAGGTGTTGTATTGCTATGACCAACTACTAAAACTGTTTTACCTTTTGTATTCTTTTTAAAAATGGAATCATACATTTTACTAGGATTATAAAATTGTACAATCAAATCTTTACTTTTTGCAGTTGGTGCTGCTGTTTGTCGTGTTCTGTTATAATCAGTAGAATATACCGCATCCAATTTAATGTCTTTAAAGTATTGAGTCCATTTTTTAGCTCTAAGCAACCCTTGTGAATTTAAGTTAGGGTTCTTATTCATATTATTTGTTCTGTCTTTTTCTGCATGACGAATTAGATAATACGTTGTCGTTTTATCTGAAGTACAAGCACTGAATAAAGCGGAAACAAATACAATTAATAAGATAAACTTTTTCATGATTAGAGATTTACTCAACGAATATAATAAAAAAACGAATGTCATTTAGAGTTTAGAAGCAATCTTATGATGTACTATTTATACTTAATACTTGTTACGACAAGTAATTATATACTAAATTAAGTATAAGACATTTTATAATCAATTAAAAAATGTGATATTATCTTGTAAAGTATTGTTATTACTCGTTTTATGCCTCGTAAAAGTTTCTTATATTTGTATAAATAAAGCATTAAAAAAATAAAATGGGGATATTTAACAACATGTTTGGAGGAAAAGAAAGGCAAGAAGATAAACCAGAAAAAAAAACATATTTAACTTGGCTTCCATTAACTACCTTAGAGCAGTTAGAGACAATTGAAACCGAGTCGAATACAGCTTCAGTTCTTATTTTTAAAGATTCTACAAGATGTGGAATTAGTAAAATGGTAATCAAGCAATTCGAGAAATTATTTACCGAAGAAAATCAGCATTTAAAAGTATATTATTTAGATCTTTTAAATTATAGAGATATTTCTAATGGAATTGCTGCTAAATTTCAGGTTATGCATCAATCTCCTCAATTAATTGTCGTTAGAAACGGTAGTGCTGTTCATCATGCATCACACAATGATATTACACAAGTTAATTTAACAAGATTTATATAGTTTAAATTAGGGAATAACCTATTTTAAGTCTTACTTTTGTATCATAAAATTTCTAAAAATTTTGACAGAAACAAACGCTTCACAAGTAAAAGTTGGTAAAGAGTTATACGGATATCAAAAGGATGCACTCCATGAGATTTTTAATCGATTTGAAACAGCACCACCAGATTATCATTTATTATATCAATTGCCTACAGGAGGTGGGAAAACAGTTATATTTTCTGAAATTGTAAGACGTTATATAGAAACTTTTAAAAAGAAGGTTTTAGTACTAACGCACAGAATAGAGCTAAGCAAGCAAACGTCTAGAATGTTAGACGAATTTGGTGTAAATAATAAAATTATTAACAGCACAGCACAGTTAGATGATCAAGACGATTTTAATTGTTTTGTAGCCATGGTAGAAACCTTGAAAAATAGGTTAACCGATGAAAAATTAGATATTTCTGATATCGGTTTGGTTATTGTAGATGAGGCGCATTATAATTCTTTTACTAAAATTTTCAAGTTTTTTGATGATGCTTTTGTTTTAGGTGTTACAGCAACTCCTTTAAGTTCTAACATTAAATTACCAATGTATGAGAACTATCAAGAATTATTTGTTGGCGAGCCTATTCATCATTTAATTGAAAGCGGCTATTTAGCGCAAGCTAATATGTATTCTTACAATGTTGGGTTAACCTCTCTTGAAGTTGGCGCAAACGGAGATTATACGGTAAAATCTTCTGAAGATTTGTATATGAATACAGATATGTTATCTAAATTGGTAGGTGCATATGAAGAAACTGCAAAAGGTAAAAAAACATTAATTTTTAACAATGGTATAAATACTTCTATACAAGTATTTCATGCGTTTAAAAAGGCAGGATATCCTATTGCGCATTTAGACAATACCAATACTAAAAAAGAGCGTGAACTTATTTTAAAATGGTTTCATAAAACACCAAACGCAATTATTAGTTCTGTAAGTATATTAACTACTGGTTTTGATGAGCCAAGTATTGAGGCAATTATTTTAAACAGAGCAACAAAATCTCTGACCTTATATTATCAAATGATTGGACGTGGTTCTCGTATTTTTGGAGAAAAATCTACGTTTGAGGTAATTGATTTAGGAAATAACTTTCATAGATTTGGACCTTGGGGTGCAGATTTAGATTGGCAAAAAATGTTTAGAGCGCCAGATTACTATTTAGATGCCATTCTTTCTGATGAAGAGATCGAAAATACATTTAGATATGAATTACCTGCGCACGTTCAGCAAGAATTTGAAAAGGCTACAGATACCTATTTCGATATGAAAAGGGTCTATATAGATACTATTAAAACGGGTGAATCTTCTAAAAGAGTCTTAGAAAAATCGATAGTACACCATGCAAAAATGTGTATTGAAAATAGTGAAGATGTTTTTGATGCATTAATTTTAGCAAAAATGCTAGGAGAAGAAATAGACGACAGAATTAACCGCTATGCAAAATGTATTTCTAAAAGCACACATAACTTTGTTACTTGGTTAAAAGATGATTATCGTAAAAAATTAAACGCATACTTAAGAGAAAACTTTGATGAAGATTTTGAAGAAATATACGGTCATCCGCCAATTGAGGAATAAAAGATATTAAAAAAAGCGTTGAAATTTTTCAACGCTTTTTTTTTGGAAGTATCTTTTATAACTTGCTAATATAAAGTGATGGATTTTAGGCACTTAATTTCGATTAAATATTGATTTCTTTATATTCATGTGGTTTTATTTTAATAATTGAATCCCTATTCTTTTATACATTATTTACGATGTTAAGTTCCGAATCAATTGCGCTGCCAACTTAACCTTTGGTAATTATTAATTCCTTTTTTAGCGTATCATACTATTCTTAGTGCTTCTTTAGAACTAATAGGTTGTTGGTGTAATTCCACGCAATATTTTAGATAAAAGGTTACTGAACCTTAATTAACTTATTTAGATTGTTTTCATTTCCTGCTAAGGATTTCTGAATTAATACAATATTAGCGCTATCTGAAAAGGTTGACGAAAGAGCGTTTTTTATAGTTTTAATTTTGAATTGGATACAAAATCGAGTGATGTGTTAAAAATATATTTTACAATGAAGCACAACGATTTCTGCAAATCTTTACAAACCTATCGATTTAGTTCTTAATAGCTGTGTTTTATATATGTTGTTAGTATTAGTCTTTATTTTTTAAACACGAATGATATTAATCTTGGTATTTCGTTTTCTGAGCTTTCATCAAACCATTCTTTTAATTCGATTAACTGAAAACCGTTATTCTTTGCAGTATCAATGTATTCTGAAATGTCGTGAATATAAACTTCTAATTCTTTAATTCCGTTTTCCGTTTCATATTTAGCTTTACTTCCAGAATATTGTTTAAAGGGATGTAGTTCACTAATAAAGAATAGTCCATTTTTTTTCAGTTTTAGGTTTGCTTGTGAAAAAATATGGCCTAAATTTTTAATATGCTCAAGTGTTAAACTCGCAGTTATTAAATCTACAAAGTTGTTTTCTATTTCCCAATCTTTAGTCAAATCGGCTTTTTTAAATATTACTCTTTTATCAAATATTTTTGCTTTCGCTTTATGAAGCATTTCTTGAGAAAAGTCTAAACCAATTATTCTTTCTGCCTTATTAAGTAACCATTCTGTATTCTTTCCTGTTCCACAACCTAATTCTAAAACATTTTTAAAATCAAGATTCTTCAAAGTTTCAATAGTGCACTTTTTGTCTAAATCTCTTGTTAGATTTAGATTTGAGTCATATTGGCTTGCCCAAATATTATATGCTTTTTCAATGCTCATTTAGCGTGATTTTATATTAATACCATCGGACTCGGCTTTAGGTTCTTAAGCAGGCTAGGGGGTAACTTTTAAAATACTCAATAATCTTAAAATTTACAAGGATTTTCTATGTTAGCTTGTAATAGCAATAAATTATATACGTTGTTACTTGCAGTTATATTGTTCCGTTTAATATTTACTTTTCCTTCTCTAATTCAAAATTCAAAATAAGTCCTGGTTTGCCCTCAATTGTAGCAGTACAGATTGCTTTTCGTCCTTCTATTTTGAGTATTACAACGTTAATTTTTGCTATTAGGTTTTATAATCATTCTAAAAGATTGGTCTTTATAAATATAATATCCCAACCAATTATATAGAGCTCTTAATTTACTCTTGAAATTGACAAGTCCCATAATATGAACAAAAATCCAGATTAGCCAAGATAAAAAGCCACTCATAGCATATTTTTGGTTTGGAAAATCTAATACGGCTTTATTTCTTCCGATAATAGCTAAAGAACCTTTGTCTTTGTAACCAAAAGCTTTCCATATTTCTTGATTTTTTAATAAATTGTCTGCCAAGTTTTTTGCTTGTTGTATTGCGGGTTGCGCCACCTGCGGATGCCCGTCAGGATAATTTTCATCACCATTTATTAAAGCACAATCTCCTAAAGCATAAATATTGTCAGATAAATAAACCTTATTAAACTGATCTGTTTTTAATCTTTTACCCTGTCCAAAACTATCTGGATGAAAACCTTCAAATACTTTGGCTTGCACTCCAGCAGCCCAAATTAAATTTTTAGTATCAATGCTCTTTCCGTTAGATAACTTTACACTTTCACCATCAAAATCTTCAACAAAAGTATCCATTAAAAGACGCACACCATAAGAAGCCAGCTTTTTAGCAGCGTATTTCTGAGCATGCAGAGACATGGATGACAAAACCGCTTTTTGACCGTCTACTAAATAAATTTCTCCAAGTTCTTCTTCTTTTAACTCTGGATAATCTTTTATAATTACAGAGCCACTCAACTCTGCTATAATTCCAGAAAGTTCTACACCTGTCGGTCCTGCGCCAGCAATTACAAAAGTTAGGTATTTTTTTCTTTCAGCTGCATTCTCAATTCTTGTTGCTAAGTCTAAACGTGTTAAAATAGTATTTCGCAGTGACAAGGCGTCACTTATTGTTTTCATTGGTAAACATTTTTCTTCGATATTTTTATTACCAAAGTAATTTGTTTCCGTGCCTGTTGCCATGATTAAGAAATCATATGACAACTCGCCATTATTTAGAATTATTTTGTTCTCGTGGGGCACTACTTTTTCAAGAGAACCAAGTCTGAAACGTACATTTTTTAAATTACGAAGAATTTTACGAAAGGGATAGCTAATTGCTGATGGCTCCATAAAACCACTAGAAACTTGATATATTAATGGTGCAAAAAAATTATAGTTGTTGCTGTCCACTAAAATAATATCGTATTTTTTTGAATTCCCTAAGCGTTTGATAAGCTCTAATCCAGCAAAGCCCCCACCAATAACAATAATTTTTTTACGTAAATCCATGTTCTTTAGAAAATAGTTGTTTTTAATACACCACAACGTTGTTGTATGTGGCTTGTTGCGTGTTTCAAGTAACTAATTTAGTAAATAAAACACAAACCAAGAAAGTCTGTTTAGACTTTCTTAAATAAGCTAAAACTAGCAATTACCCTTACACGGTGTAGGAATACGTTTTTATTTAGCAATTCATTTTCGTAACTTATCTTAAATCTGATATATACTATTTTCGCAATTTCTATTTTTTTTATAAGCACCTATAAATTTAACGAAACGAAAAGCAACAAGAACAACTTCTTTAATCATGAAAAATATACTGTTAATGAATACAATTAGGGCTATAATATTTGGTGTTCATTATTTGTTTTGACTCTTGATTTTTTTCTTTCACTTGTTTTGTTGTTTGTAAAGCATCTGTTGAATCACAATTTCGATATTTTTTTTATCACGAGTTTCAAGTGAAGAAATCAGTTGATTAAGATCATCTAATGAATAAACTAGTTTTTCTGTTGATTCTTCGTAAGATGTTTGTAGGTTTTTAAAAATATTTATAGCATTTGAATTTTCCCCAGACTGGAGGAATTCTGCTAGGTGTTTTACCATATTGGCGTTACTAGGATATTCTTCATCCTTTAAAGTTGTGGTGACTTCTATCATGAATCGTTCTTTTTTTGCAGATGCAGCAGCAAACCAAATTTGATCGGCGTATGCTTCTCCAATTCTTAGGGCGGGCATATGGAATAGATCGGAAACCATTAAAGCACGAGGTGTGAGGATGGCTGTTCCCAATTCGTACTTAAATCTAAAAAAAAGGTTCATTACGCCTACAAGAATAGCATTCCATTGCGGATAGGAAGACGATACTTCAGTTATTTCAACTTGACCCATTATGGCTGATTTACCTGCTTTTAGTTTATTTACAGCAGCAGGCAAGGATTTGTTATCAAGCAAGATTTGATCGTCGTCAATGATTGCGAAAATGGTAGAGTTCATGAGCACGCTCAGAGCAGCGACATTTTCCTCTTTAGTTTCAAGTTTACGAGCATTGACATTACGTTGAATTCGGGCCACTAATGTTGAGAAATTTCGTTGGTAGACTTCAGCTAAACCACCCGCTAGTTGTTCAAAAACAAGTTTAACGCGAGGTGTATTATCTTTTAAATCATTTGCTTCGATAAATATTTTGGCCGCTTTTAGGCTACTGGCAGTATGCTCTTCAATTGGGCAGAGCGGTTGATTTATCGAAAGTATAATTTCCACTTTATCGGGCTGAGACCATTTCTGAGAGATGATAGAGTTAAGTGTTTGTAAAAAACTTTCACCCGCACGGTAAATTGGTAGCAAAATAGATATTTTGGGGATATCACGCCATTCGGCAGCGTCGGCTATGATAAATTTATCGTTCGCTTTAAGATAATCGGTGATATTACCAACCCAGCATTTCGCTGAAAAAACCTGATCCCCCATGAGAACTTTATTTCCTTCACAATCAATTACATAAGTTTTTTTCATGATATTTTATTTTATGAGTTGAGCTATTAAATCTTGCACAGTCTACTAAATATTTTAGGATGAACATCCATACCAATGGCAAAGAAAGTAAAAAGTTGAACAAAAACGATCTATTATACTTTTTATCCCTTGGTTTAAATTAACCACAACTTTGTTGAGTATTGAAAGTTGCGTTTTTTGTGAACGAGGAATTTCGCAAGAAATTTAGAAGTTGGCAAAAAAGCAATTAACTTTGATTAAGTTAAATCTAGCAATTTTTTATATACGGCGTTGGTATTTCGTTGTTTTTTAGTTTATTCTATCTGTAAATTTGGTTTATATACATTATTCTTTTCACAAAATAATCATTCGTATTAATATTGTTTTTCAATATATAGTTAGCCATTAAAGGAGGTAGCATTGGGGTAGCTGTCATTTTAATATGTTCTAAATAGAAATTCAAAAAATTTGATTTATTAGAGATTTTTTCAAATGCCTTTATATAAGAACCTATCAGATTAATTTGAACTATTCTTTTGTCTTTTTCAATAAAAGAAAGTGTTTTACTTCTGTCGCTGCAACAATGATGTATTGATTTATTATAAACAACTTCATTATTTTGTTTCAAGCATTTGTATCTTGTTACTATCATATCTGATTCTTTTCCAGAAGAAAGAGTTCTTTTTTTTATCCAAATTGAGTCACGGACACAATATATGTTTAATTTCAATTTACTTTCAACAAATATTTTTCTTTTATCTATTGAATTATATATTGAATAATTATCTTTTAAAAATTCCTTGTAAGAATTTTCAGTTGTTAGATTGGGGTATTCTTTTTTCAATGTTTTTGTTTCAAAATTCTCAATTAGGAAATTCAGAGTTTCAACATTTTCTTTTCCTAAAGTTTTTTCAAACACAGTTTGTTGTGAGTAAATAGAAAGAGTAATGAATGTAAATAAAATAAATATTGCTTTTTTCATCGTTCATTTTTTTCTATGCTCTCCAACTATTTGTAGTTAAAATTAATGTTTTGTTACAATTTTTTCGGAAAACTTGGATTCAATGAATGCCAGCTTTGTTGTATATGGTTTGTTGCGTGTTTTAAGAGACTAATTTACTATATAAAACAAGAACCAAGAAAGTCCGTTTGGACTTTCGTAAACTGGCTAAAACCAGCAATTAATTATACAAGGTGTTGCCAACGTGTTTGTGTATGGTTAGTTGCATTGTCTAGAACTAAGTTAATAAAAGAAAACGAACCAGAGGAAATTCCGAAGGAATTACCAAGTAGGCGATAATCAAAGCAATTGATTATACACGTTGTTGGCAACTGTTATATTTCTTTATTTTCTCCATTTGCAAGAACTCTGAAGTATTTATTTCCCTTAATAAGCAAACCTTCGGATTTTTGATTTGGCCAGTTTTTATGATAATCTTTCGAGTGTTTAACATCAATTCCGATTACTTTTCCATTGTATAGTCTATTGACTTTAGATTGAAGAGTATGCCCAACCACAATTGTCTTTGCATTGAATTTATTAAGACTACTTTCAACATCTTCTTGCGTCAAATCATCTTTAAAATAACCTCTGTACCAAGAAATTCCAGTATTTGAGGAAGTCAAAAATTGCTCTGCTGTTCTTTCCTTTTTTGGATAATAAGATTTATAGTAGTTATTGCTTATAATTTTATTGATTTCATCTAAATTTAAATTGTAATCTACTATTTCTGGATGTATTCCTCCGTGGGCAAAAAGATTTCCATTAATAAGCTCTAATGTGTTTTTACTTGCCATCCATCTGCCAATTAAAGAGTTTGAATGGTATAATTCGTTTTGTTTCTTTTCTAAAATTGCAGAAACGTGAAAGTATTTTGGTGATGAAGATTCATAATTTCCCTGCATATTTTTCAATTCGTGATTTCCCAAAATAAAATGAACGAAACCTCCTTGTTGTGCAGCATCTTGTTCCAATTTGTATATGAACCAAAGGACTTGAGTTGTTGAAAAACCTCTATCTACAAAGTCGCCTACTAAAACTAAATGCCCTGTTCCAAATGTCCAGTTTAGATTTTTGTCGATAACCTTGGAATTGATAAGAAAATCACGAAAGGTTTTATAACCACTTTCAATATCTGAAATTGCTAAAATCACATTGTCATCATTATATGCGTTTTTAGGTGTTTTAAAATCCGTTCTTATTGAGAATTCAAAACTCGTTGAATCAAGAGGAAAGTAACAAGAGGCTGGAATTATTGAATCAATAGAATAATTTTTTTGGTCTAAAAAAAAACCATCATCTTGATTCCCTTTAATATAGTTGACATTTAAAATACTATCATTTTTATAAAAAGCATAAGGACCATCTTTATCCCATTCCATCATTTTTGGATTGTCTCCATAATGCAAGCCAGCTCCATGATATAAACCAAATAATATTCCACCAATTCCGAGGACTAAAATTGTAACAACTATATGTTTTATGTATCTAAATATTCTTTTTCTCATTTTTGGTTTTTAATAGTTGCCAGAGTGTTTGTATAAGAATAGTGGCGGATTTAATTTATAAATTATTCGGCTTTCAAGTAAACCTTGTTTAAAGATACTGAAGTTAAATTTTAAGTAGCTATTATTTTTATACAATGTTAGCAATAGGCTTTTCTCTTCAATCTAATGTTTATTGCTTTTTTATATTAAATATCAAACCATTTTTCATAGTATTAATAGCAATACAGGCTTTTTCGGCAATGGTCATCAGTTTGTCAAACACTTGTTCATCAGAACATGATTGATAAGATACGGCAATATCTACTTTTGAAAAACGCTTTGGAATATCCTCGCTTACAGTAGCAGTAATATCTAAAGCTAATCCTTTAATTTTTATGTTTCTCGATTGGGCGGCTGCAAATAAGTTACTACTATAACAGCCACCTATGCCAGTGAGCAGATATTTTCCTCCTAATATTCCTTTTCCTTCTCCACCCTTTTCGATCGGGCGGTCTGTTATTACTTTTAATTTGTCATTTGTCAGTTCCATGGCGCTTTTAGAACATTGCTTAAGATGAATTTTTAAGGCACTCATAATTTTAAATTTATTTGATCACAAAACATTCTTACCGTTATGTTTTTGTTTAAAAATTTTTATCCTAATTGACCAATATGGTTTTTCAAAGTTTCTAAATATTCCAAGAGAATTTTATCATCATCAAAAACTTTTCTAATTCCACATATTCCCTCGAATCCGCTTATCAAATAAATTGCAACAGCAGATGAATTGACATCTTTTCTAATTTCCTTTTTTAATTTGCCTTCCTCTAATACTTTGATTAGCTTGGATTTCCAATCACTTATTAATTGTTTAAGAATTTTCCTAAAAACATCATCTGAACAACCTAGTTCATTAATTAAGTTATTTGCAGGACAACCAAGTCTTTTTTCTTCTATTGAAAAGTTCTTAATTCTTTCAGTAAATATTCGGCAAAGCAAGTTAATTACATTTTCCTTTCTGTAATTATTAAGTGGAGTAATCATGCTATCATATATTTTTTTTTACAATATCTTTTATTACTTTTTCCCCTAATTCATGCTTACTTTTAAAATGATGATAAAACGCCCCTTTTGAAAGTCCAGTTCTACTCATTATTTCAGGAATACTTGTTTTAGAAAAACCGTTTTCATAAAACAGCTTTAAAGATTCTTCAATTATCAACTGTTGTGTTATTTCTGATTTAAATTTTTGATTCATTATCTATAAATTCACAAAAAAAACATTCATATCGGTATGTTATTTGTGTTTTTATTTCCCCGCTTTTTGCTAACGTGTTTGTGTATGATTTTTTAGGAACACTTTATTTATTTTGCAAATTGATCGATAGATGAAATTTTTCCATCTAAATCAAAATAGATCATTTCCATAAGTTCTTTTTCCCAAATTTTTCCAGATTTTAGAACTCTGCGCTCATTAGAAAAAACCATGACACCAGATGCAGCATCTGTATTTGCAATTTTAATAGGTATAATAGAATATGGTGTCCATTTAACAGAACTGTAATCGGTAAACATAGCACCAAAATCTTTGTTGCTTATTTTTATAACGTTTCCTTCATAATCATTAATTGTAATTTGTTCAGCAAAAAATAAACTTACTTCTTTGATTTCCATTTTATTATAATGTCCTATCATCGTTTCTAACATTTCAGTTTCATTTCTATTAGAAAACATAAACGGACGACCAGAATTTTCACCAGGTTTTTTTCCAAAAAATTTACCTCCTGTTGCCATTCCGAAATTTACAGAATCGATAGATTTCCATTGCTTAAACCCTTTTACTTTTCCTTCTTTATTTAGTACAAATAACTCCATTAAATCTAATTTTTCGTAGGATCCGTTTTTGTAATCACGTTCCTCTTTTGACCAAGCTAATACTTGATGGTCTTCACCCTTCATTAATAATGGAATAATTTTATAAGTTTCATACTAATAGAATTCATAGATTCTAACCATTTTTAGTCCCAGCTTTATCGGC
>FUWD013429830.1_pt9 | contig 12631 bp, 9 predicted proteins | sample 1063281 | NCBI WGS metagenome assembly FUWD01 (sample SAMEA79048168, study PRJEB19326) | metagenome | biome: marine
CCCATTGCTACCATAAATGTTACATAGGTTGTAGATAAAGGTAGTTTCATAGAAGTTGCAATAGATATTAAGATTCCTGCTACAATTAAGTTTACAGAAGCTCTTACTAAATCAAAAGCAGGTAATTCATAGGTTTTATCTTTTGGTAATTCGATTACTGGTTTTTGAAATTTAGCATCTACAAAAGCCAAGGTTCTTTTTGGAATTACATAACGAATACCAGTATTTAAAACCATTGCAAATCTAACAGCAACTCTAGACAAAGGGTTTGGTTGAAATTTCTCATGACCTTCTCCTTGACGAGATAAATCAATACCAGTTTTTATTACATTCTGTGCTTTACTAGAAGTCCATAAAGTAACGACCATAATCGCCCCAGCAAATAATAATAGATAAACATTTGAGGGTACTTTTTTTGCTAAAATCCCCATAGAAAATGCATCCGCAGAAACACCAGAAATACTCCAAGCTTCATAAGAATTCCATGCAGCAATTGGGACACCGACAAAGTTTACCAAATCATTTCCAGAGAATGCCATTGCTAAAGAAAACGTACCAATTCCAATAATTAATTTTAAAACATTTACTTTTAGAAACTGTATTAGTAGTTGAGAAATAATAGACCAAGCAACAAAGCTTCCTGCTATAATTACAATTGTATTCCCTTCAATTAAGCCCTTTACATTGCCGTAAAAAGGAGTTCCTTTCATTCCTTTTATGATAATAAAATAAGTAATTGCAGTAATTGCAAAACCTCCAAAAAGTGCATTAATATAAGTAGCTCTTTTTTCAAAATTGAAAGAGTAAATTACTCTAGAAACAAATTGAACAATGGCTCCTATAGAAAACGCCACGACAACAGAGAGTAGAATTCCGTTAATAATTTGTAATGCTTTTTTATGGTTGATATAATTCCAAATATCTGAGAATGATTGAGAATCGTTTGCAGATATTTTAATTAATGAAATACAAACTGCAGCTCCTAAAAGCTCAAATACAATAGAAACTGTAGTTGATGTAGGCATTCCAAGTGAATTAAAAATATCTAACAAAAGAATATCAGTAATCATTACGGCCATAAAAATGAACATAATGTCTTGAAACATAAACATGCTAGGATTAAAAATTCCTTTACGGGCAACTTCCATCATCCCACTAGATGTAATTGCACCAAAGAATACACCTAGACTTGCAATTATCATTATGTTTCTTACGGATATTGCTTTAGAGCCAATCGCTGAGTTTAAAAAATTTACAGCATCATTACTAACTCCTACAACTAAGTCAACGATAGCTAAAACAGCTAAGGCAACAAGCATTAAAATATATGGATCTCCCATCTTTTGATTAAATTTATTTTTGCAAATTTACAACCACAAAAAGTTGCGAATGTTACGGTTATGTTATATTAATGTTTGTTAAAAATGAATATCTACTTGCAATCTATATAATAATTGGTTTGTTTTAAAGCCAATATCTGTATAACTTAAATCTGTTTGAACTTTTAATTTATGCCCTGAAATATATTTAGATAAACCTAAAGTGTATTGATTTTCTGCGCTTTTCCCAGTAATATTTTTATCTAATGAAATATTGGTATAACGTGCAGAAACCTCTACTGTCTTAGAAAGTAAATATCCTGTTTGTAAATTTAAACCATGACCAATTTGTACTTCATCACCTGTTAGAGAACCATCAGAGTTTTTTGCTAAAGGATCTTTTGCGTCTCTATTTGCATATTCTGCCATAAAAGAAAATCCTTTATGCTTATACATTGCATCAATAAAAAGTGTAGAAATATTTGTTGAATAAAACCCCGTGTCATTTAACATATAAGAACCTTGATTACTTCTTGTTTTAGATGCATTATTGTTGAAATCATAAGCAAAACCAAGTGCTAATTTTGGTTCTTGTTCAAACTTTAAATCACTTCCTTTATAATCTCCTTTACCTGTAAAATTTCCAAAAGGGAATAGTTCGATTCTAGTTGTGTATTGATGTCCACCAATATTTCCAGTGGTAATATTTCTCCCTTCACCTTGCGCCATCGAAAATATTTCTTTTACTAAAAAAGTGTTTGTAAGATTAAATTGGTGTCTTAATTGAAAACCCATATCTCTGTCAATCGTAAATCTACTATTCAATAAAGAACGATCTACTTGTTGCAAGTTTGCAGATGAAATTACCCGTTCTCTGTTTCCTGGCAATTTGGTTTGTCCAAACCATAAAACAAAGTTTCCTGAAAAATTCCACTTTAAAACAGCATCTAAAATATATCTAGGTGCATTACTTGTGTATTGAGATGCACCAGATTGATCTCTATTAGATAAACCTAATTCTACTTTATATTTTAATTTTGGAGAGTATGCAAAACCATCAAACTTTAGACGAGATCTTCTTATCAAAAAAGAAGAAGCTGGATTAGAAAGGCCACTGCTAGCATCCCAAGAAGAAGTTGCAAGACTTTGGAATCTCAGACCAACTTTCATAGACCAAGTACTATCTTGTCCTATTAAATTAAATAACCCTTTCCCAAATTTAGGAGCATTGATTTTTTGTGCATTTGTGCTCAAGAGAACACACATACAGATTAATGTTACTACTCTTTGTAGCAATAAAGGTTTCATATTTATTAGTTTTGTCGCTGCAAATAACTAACAAGTATGTTAAGTAAATGTTAATGAAACATTAAAAAAAAAATAAAACTGCCTTGGCCAAAGGCAGTAAGTCATATAAAATAGTTGACAAAACTAATAGATTTATGATGACATTTAATCTCTTAAGATTTCTACAAATTTGCAACTAACATTTAAATTTAATGTTCTCTTTAAATTACTAAACTGTTAACTATTTCTTCGATTTAACTTTTAGTTAATGTTTCTGTAATACAATCATAATTTACAACTAACATAGAATTTACATACCTATAAGACTTTTGCAATTGTAAATTATACACTAAAAATGAAGAAAATTTTATTTATTACGTTGTTCGCTTTGAGTCAGTTTGTAAACGCTCAAGACAAAGGTACTTTAGAAGGGGTCTTGACAGACAAAGAAACAAACAATGAGTCTTTACCATTTGCAAACATAATTATTAAGGGAACTACTATAGGAACTACTTCAGATTTTGATGGAAATTATGCTCTAAAAGTGCCAGCAGGAAATCATATAGTGGTTTTTAGCTTTTTAGGATATAAATCAGTTGAAAAAGCATTTACAATTAAGGCTGAAGAAACAATTACAATTAATCAATTATTATCTGCAGAAGAAGGCGTTGCTTTAGATGATATTGTTATAAGAACAAGTTCAAGTAAAGAATCTGCAAGCGCACTTTTAATTGAACAAAAGAAAGCAGTGGTAATTAAAGAAAGTATTGGAGCTCAAACTTTAGCTAAAATTGGAGTTTCTAATGCTTCAAATGCAACCACAAAAATATCAGGAGTTACGAAAAGTGAAAGTTCTGGAGATATTTATATTAGAGGTTTAGGAGATCGATATTTATCTACAACAATGAATGGGTTATCAATTCCTTCGGATGATGTAAATAATAAAAACATCAATCTTAATTTATTTTCTACCAACATCATTAAAAATGTAGGAATTAGCAAAACATATTCAACGTCTAGTTATGCAGATCAAGGTTCTGGGAACGTAGATGTTGCTACGAAAGAATACTCTAAAAAAGGATTTACTATTTCTTTAGCGACTGGTTCAAATACAAATGTTGCCAATCTTTCTAATGATTTTAGAACCACTCTTGTTAACAAGGATGTTACTTTAGGTTTTCATCAAAAGCAATTTGCGCTTCAAGATTTAGTTACATACCAAGGTTGGGATACTAAAACGTTATCCACTCCAATAAATTTTAATGCCTCTTTTTCTGTAGCTAGAAAATTTGAAATCCTTGGGAAAAACCTATCTGTTTTTGTAACAGGTTCTCATTCTAAATCTTTTGAATATAGAAATGGTGTTTTTAGAGCCTATCGATCTAATGTTTTGGATAAATCTTTTCCAGCTATTTCAAGACAAATTAATATAGATAGAGGTATCAATCCAAATGAAAATGATGTAGAAGAATATATCTCAAGAACAAATACAACAGGTTATGTAAATGTAGGTTTAAAATTAAACGAGAATAATAAAATTAAATATAACACGCTGTTTGTAAATACCGGAATTGATAACTTATATGAACAAGGTAGAAAAGGTTATGGGTATGTATTTGATCAAGATCCACAAGAAGATGGAGCATTTATTAGAGATCAAAATTTTAAACAAACAACTCTTTTTATAAACCAATTAATGGGGGAGCATAAATGGAATGAAAGCAATCAACTAAATTGGGCTGGGGGGTATAATTTTGTATTAGCAGAAGAGCCAAACAGAATTAGAAATGAAGTAAATATTTTAGATATTACAGTTTCACCAACGATACAATATGCACATGTTGGAGATTTTCAACAGAGAAAATCTAGCCAAAAAATTGAAGATATAGAATACAATGCATTCATAGAAAATAGATGGGCTTTGGGTTTAAAAGATGAGGATGATAACAAACCGTATTCTTTAAACTATGGTTTAAATTATAGACATAAAGAAAGGTCTTTTAATTCTTTATTTGTGGGTGTAAAAGCAAAAGATTTTACGGCACCTTCTATAGATGAATTATCATCAACATTTACTGCTACAGGTTTTAATAGTGGCTTAAAATTAACTACACAACCTACAGATAGATATCAAGCAGAATTAGATGTCTTGGCGGGTTTTGTGAATTTTGATTTTCAATTAGATACTAAATTATCTGGTAATTTAGGAGTACGTTTTGAGCAAGATGAAATAAATGTAATTTGGGATGTTGGAAATTATGTTGGAAGAATTGGAACTTTAAATAGAGTATACGAAAGTCTATATCCAAGTGTAAATTTAAAATACGAGTTAGCAGAAAACAAGTATTTACGCTTTGCCTCTAGTATTACACAAACATTGCCAGAGTTTAAAGAATTAGCGCCCTTTGATTATGTTTCACCAACAGGACGTGTTATCGGTGGGAATCCTGATTTAGAAAAATCAGAAATCTATAACTTCGATATTAAGTACGAAATGTTTCCACAAAGAGGTCAGTTATTTTCTGTAACCGCTTTCTATAAACAAATTAATAACCCAATCAATTTAGCGTTAACGAGAGGATCATCAGGATACTTCAGTTATTTTAATACGGGAGAAAAAGCAACTATTTATGGTTTTGAATTAGAAGCGAGAACAGATCTATTAAAAAATGATGATGGTGAAGGTGTCTTAAATATGACAGCTAACGTTACAAAAATGTGGTTAAACCAAGATTTATTAGAAGACTTTCAATACAAAGATATTACCTCATCAAGTTTACAAGGAGCAGCAGGTTTTATAGCAAATGGATCACTAAGTTATGGGGATAAAAAAGAAAAGGAGTTTGTAGCAACTTTAACAGGTAACTATTCTTCGGACAAAATATTCGCATTGGGTTCTCCAGAAGATTTAGTGAACAGTGATAAATTTTACAACGATGAAATTATAGAAAAAGGATTTGTAACATTAGATTTAGTAGTAAGCAAAGAATTGTCTAAAAACTTACAGGTAAAAGTTGTAGGGCGTAACTTATTAAATCCAGATATTAAACAAACACAACTCGTTAAAAGTTTAATAAACGGAGTGGAAACAAATGAAACGGTTTTGTCTTACAGAAAAGGAAGCCAGTTGACAGTTAGTTTTAAATACAAATTTTAGTCAATTAACGATTACTTAACAAATAAGTAAAAAAACACAAAACCTAACATACTATTAATATTAAGGTAAAGAAAATTAAGGATTAAGATGATTTCTTTGTAGGGAATTAATAACTATACTAAAACTAAAAATGAAAAAATCAGTTTTTAAAATTTTAAATATCGTAGCTTTTTCAGTAGCTACTTTAACATTGACAAATTGTGGCAGTAATGACCCAGATATTATTATTACGCCTCCAGCATCAGAAGTTATAGAAAACTTGCAATCTGGAATTATGAACGGAAATTTAGATGAAAGCTTTACTTTAAATTCTAATATAATTTATAATTTAAATTCTTCTTTTATTGTAGAATCTGGAGTAACATTAACGATTCCTGCAGGAACTAGAATTCAAGCTTCAAATGGAGGAACCAGTGTTTATATTGCTATTTTAAAAGGGGGTAAGATAGATGTACAAGGTACTTCTTCGAGTCCAGTAGTTATGACTTCTGTTTCAGAAAATCCTGGAGATTGGGGAGGTCTAACAATTTGTGGAGATGCAACAACAACAGCTGGTGCAAATGCAGAAGCAGAAGTAGGTGGTTTTATTTATGGAGGAATAAATGATGCAGACAACTCAGGTTCTATTAATTATTTAGTCATAAAAGGAACAGGAGCTCAAATTAATGCAGATTCGCAATATAATGGAGTTTCTTTATATGCAGTCGGTTCTGGAACCTCTATCAGTAATGTTGCTGTATTAAATGGTTCTGATGATGGTATTGAGTTTTTTGGAGGAACAGTTTCTGCAACAAACTTGTTTTTAGAAAATAACGAAGATGATTCTATCGATTGGACAGAAGGTTGGAGTGGAACTATCGATAATGCATATATTACGCACACTGTTTCAGGTTTTTCAACTGTTTTTGAAGGAGATAAAGATAACGGGAATCCTAAATTTAATAATATTACAGCAGTTTCTACTGTAGGTGGAACAGCTTTACAATTCAAAAAAGAATCTGGAGGTACAATAACAGGTTTGTCTTTAACTGGTTATGACGTGTCAATAGACATGAAAGATGGTGGAGCTTTAACAAATGTCCTTATCGATGGTGTTGCAGCAGATCCTTCATTATCTTATACAAGTACAGCGGTTGTTACAGCAGCAGATTTTAGCTGGGTTAATTCTAACGTTTCTATAACAACTTTACCATTACAAGGTACTATTGCCAGTAAAGTAACTTTAGATGCTTCTATAAAATATCTATTAAATTCATCTTATATTGTGCAATCTGGAGGAGAGTTAGTAATCCCTGCAGGAACACAGATAGAGGCTTCAGCAGGTGGAACTGCTATTTATATTGCTGTTTTAAAAGGTGGTAAAATAGATATTCAAGGAACAGCAAACGATCCAGTTGTTATGTCTTCTGTAGGTTCTAGCGCCGGAGATTGGGGAGGTTTAACAATTTGTGGAGATGCAACAACATCTGCGGGTGTAAATGCAGAGGCAGAAGTTGGTGGTTTTATTTATGGAGGAACAAATGACGCAGATAGTTCAGGGTCTATTACCTATTTAGTGATTAAAGGTACAGGAGCACAAATTAATGCAGATTCTCAATACAATGGAATTTCTTTCTATGCAGTTGGTTCTGGAACAACAATTGAAAATGTTTCGGTAATAGACGGTGCAGATGATGGTGTTGAGTTTTTTGGAGGAACTGTTTCTGCTTCAAATATTTATTTAGAGAACAATGAAGATGATTCTGTAGATTGGACAGAGGGCTGGAATGGTACGTTAACAAATATATATATATCTCATACAATTTCAGGTTTTTCAACAGCTTTTGAAGGAGATAAAGATAATGGTAATCCTAAGTTTGTAAACTTAACCGCAATTTCTACAGTTGGTGGAACAGGTTTACAGTTTAAGAAAACTTCTGGAGGAACGATTACAAATATCTGGCTAGAAGGGTATGATGAAAACATCGATATGAAAGATGGTGGTCCATTAGAAAATGTTATTATTGACGGAGTTGCCGCATCTACAACTGCAGATTACAAAACAGGAACTAAAGTTGATGCTAGTACTTGGACTTGGAAAAATGGAGGATTATAAAAATTAGATTTTATACACAAAAAAAGCACGCATGAAGCCTGCTTTTTTATGTATAAATATTTGAACTGAATAATTAATCGTTATTAAAGCTAGTCTAGATTCAGATTCCATCATAACACTAACAATTACGTTGTTATTATAGGTTATTTCTTTTAATGTATTTTTACTCCATACAAACCACTTACCTACTTTTTTGCCATCTTTATAATGGGCAATCTTGGTTTTATTACCTTCAGTATCGTAACTAGTCCAAGTACCTGTTATTTTATTATCTTTAAAATAACCAATGATGCTTATCTCACCTTCTACATCATAATAAGTAGCTTTTACTAAATTTCCTTCTTTCTCAAAAGAAGTTTCTTTTTCTTGTGCAAACCCAAAGCTTGATACAAAAATTAATGCTAAAATTATTGCTTTCTTCATGATCCTGATTTTTTAATTAATCAAATATAAGCAATAAAATTACATTAAAAAAACGTTTTGGTAACATTAATTTAACATTAAAAAGATGTTAAAGCTCACGATAAAGAAGATACCTTTTAATTTATATTTAATGCGTTATAAGTCAGTAAGTTAAATTCAGGTGAAAATTAAATTTTTTAAAAGAAAATAAATTTATTTGTTTTTACCCTTGCAACAAGCCATTTTGCAATCTTCTTTACAGGCTGTTTTATTCGCTTTTATTTCACAGTTTTCTTTACAGGCACCAGAACAAATGTGATTTTTTTTAGAAATATCAAGGTTGTTTGAAGTTTCAGAAGCTTTGTATAATGCACCTCCTGCAATTCCGCTTACAAAAGCAATTAAGTCTTTTTTAGAAGTTGTGTTTGCATCAAACTCAATGTTAGCGACACTATCATTATAAATAACCTTAGCGCTTAAAACACCTTCTTTTTTTGATAATTTTGATTGAATAGTTTTAGCGCAACCAATTTCACAAGTCATTCCAGAAATAGCTAAAGAAATATTTTCTTTTTTCACTTCTGTCTTACATCCTATTAAAACAAAGCATGCAATCGCTATTGAGAATATTATTTTTTGAGCTTTCATTGGATTATATTATATGATTATTGCACAAATTTATCAATATTTAGACTTGTATCTAAATAAATGTTAGATTTTTGTTTAAAATTTAATCAAATTAATGAATAATCAACAAAAAAAGTGGTTGTACTTTGCCTTACTTTCTTTGGTTTGGGGGAGCTCATTTATATTAATGAAAAAAGCGTTACTTGGCGTTACACCAATTCAATTAGGGGCTTTAAGAATGATTTTTACAGCATTTTTTCTACTTTTAGTTGCATCTCCTTCGTTAAAAAAAATCAAAAAAAAACATTATAAATATATCGTCTACACGTCTTTAGCGGGAACTTTTATTCCTGGGTTTTTGTTTGCGTTTGCAATTACAACAATAGACAGCTCTATTGTTGCAATCTTAAATTCTTTAACACCTTTTAATACTTTAATTCTAGGTGCAATGGTGTTTGGTTTTGCTTTTAATAGAACTCAATTATTCGGAATTTTAATTGGCTTAGTAGGAACTTTAATTTTGATATTAAAAGGGGCTTCCTTAAACCCGAATCAGAATTATTGGTATGCTTTATTAATAATTATAGCTTCTGTTGGGTATGCTTTTAATGCGAATATGATTAAAAAACATTTAAATGATTTAAATGCACTTTCAATTGTAACTGGCAATTTCTTGATATTATTAGTTCCTGCTATTATTGTTTTAAGTTTTACAGATTTCTTTATTACATTTGATTTAAAAGATGAAATTTTAATGCAATCTTTAGGGTATTTAGTGATTTTATCTGTGGTAGGAACAGGAATTGCAAAAACTATTTATAATAAATTAGTTCATATTTCAGACCCTATTTTCGCATCTTCCGTAACGTATTTAATCCCTTTGGTAGCAATATTTTGGGGAGTTTTAGATAACGAAAGACTAAGTCTACTTCAAATTTTTGCTGGTATGATTATTTTATTGGGTGTGTATTTGGTCAATAAGAAGAAGTGGTCTTAAGGTTTCAAGATAGCGGGTTAAACAATCAAATTTAAAACGTCGTTTGTTGTAGTTTTTTGCTTTTTTACAAAGTAAAAGAGCCAAAACTTAAAGTTTTGACTCTTTTTAAATTAGGTTCTTTTAAAGAATGTTACTTAAAATCTTCGTCAGAAATGCCTTCATTTATTTTTATTTCTTTTACAATGAAATCTAAATTCATTGGGCCAGTTTTAATTCCAATTGAATGTGGAAATTTAATACCGCTTACTTCTTTATAATCAGAATATACAGTTGGTGTCTTTACTTCTTTTCCGTCTGGAGTTTTCACTGTTTTTACTTCTTTTACTTTTAAACCAGAAGTCATATCGTAATAAACTTCAGTATCCTTATATTTTAAAACAATTGCATTTTTCCCTTCTAAAGGTTCAATTCTTAATAATTCTCCTGAAGAATATGTTAAGTCTTTAAAAATACCGCTTTCAGCTTTTGCTTCAGCAATTTCTTCTGTAGTCATTTCTTTCTTTTGACCTCTTGATGAAGAGTACCCTGTAGTTCCGTTAAAAACAGTTTTTTGCATAGTGTTGCCCATTACGGAAATTTCTTGTGAAAAGTTATTAGGTGCAGCAGCTTTGATTGTCATTACCAAAGGGGTCCCTTGAATAGTTGCATTTGCAATGGTCATGGTAGTTTTAACAGCCATTACTTTTTCTTTGCCTCCAATTGCAGCTATGTATTTGTTAATTACAGTTTTTGGAGTCATTCCTTCAGGAATTGGCATTGTCATTGCAGGCTTCTCTGATGGGTTACCATACTTATCAAAGTAGTTGATTATATAGTCAGAATTTTTTTCTAAATTTTTCAAGACATCAATTCCTTTTCCTGTAATTACAATCCTTGCTTTATCACCTCTAAAGTATTTTATTGCTGCATTTTGCACATCATCTACTGTTACAGAATTAATTTTTTCTAGGTAAGTTTCGTAATAATCTTCAGGGAGTTTATATAGTTCTCTATTTAAAGCATACCTGGCAGCTGTTGCTGGTTTTTGAACATCCATTACAAAATTTCCAACATACAATTCTTTAGCATCTTTTAAATCTTGTTCAGATACTTTTTTGTAACGAATTTTATTAATCTCTTTCTGTATTTCAACAACAGAACTATCAGTAACCATATTACGAACACTTGCAGTGGCTTTAAATGTCCCAACATATCTACTTTGTCTAACTTTCGAGTAAGATCCGTAGGTATATGCTTTATCTTCACGTAAGTTTTGGAATAATCTAGCTGTTCCACCACCACCAAGAATTTGGTTTGCTAACAACGCAGCATAATAATCTTTATCTCCTAAGGTAAGATCTATGGTGTTAATTATAGCAATTTCAGATTGTACCGCATTAGACATGTTTATAAAGTCAATCTCTGTAGTTTCTACATTGTTTACTTTAGGTATTTTGTAAGAAATGACTTCGCCAGACTTCCAATCACCAAAAAGTTTTTTCACTATTTTTTTAATTTTCTTTGGATTGATATCTCCAATGATAATTAAATAAGCATTATTTGGTTTATAATAAGAATTGTACTCATTCTTAACATCTGCTAGCGTAATGTTGTTTACTGTTTCTTTGGTAATAAACTCCCCAAAAGGGTGATTTTTACCATATACTAAGGCATTTTCGACTCTTCTAGCAGCTGAAGCCACACTTTTTTCTTCTGATTTTATGCCATCTAAAGTAATCTTCACCTCTTTGTCAAATTCTTCTTGAGTAAATTGTGAATTCTTCACACCATCTGCCATTAACTCTAGAATTTCTGAAAAATACTTTTTTAAAGAAGCTCCATAAGCTCCTCCATTTGAAAATTGAAGGTAAGCTCCTAAATAATCTACTCTTTCATTGAACTCATCTTTAGAAATATTTATAGTTCCTCTTCCTAGTAAACTCCCCATCATAGAGGAAACTCCAGCTTTATCTCCTTCAAAAGACGGAGGGTTATCTATCGTTAAATTAACAGAGGCTCTTGGTAGCTTGTGGTTTTCAACCATAATTACTGTTAATCCGTTCTTTAATGTAAACCTTTTAGACTCTCCAAGTTTAACTTTTGGAGCTGGTCCTGCTTCTGGCATTTTACTTCTGTCAATTTGAGCACTTGCAGCAAAAGACATTGCTAAAATTGCTACGAAGGATAAAATTTTTGTTTTCATAATATTTTATGTCTTTTAATTATTTTTTAGCTGATTCAGGTAGGTACTCTAAAATCAATCGTTGGTTAGGGTTTAGATATTTCTTAGCAACTTCTCTAATTTCTTCTCTAGTTATAGATCTATAAATATCAATTTCTGTATTGATTAGATTTGTGTCGCCATATAAAACATTGTATCTAGCTAGCGAATTTGCAATACCTTCAACACTAGAATTAGAATCTACGTAGTTGTTTTCAAATTGATTTTGAAGTTTTTGATATGCTTTCTCAGAAATTAAATCTGTTTGCATTTTTACTACTTCTTCATCGATTTCTGTAATGATGTCTGCTAATTTAGTTTCACCTTGTGGTAAGCCGTATAATATGTAAGTACCATAATCTTCTTGACTTAAATTAATGGCACCAACTTGTAAAGCCATTTTCTTTGTGTCAACTAATTTTTTGTAGAGTATAGAACTCTTACCACTACTAAAATAGCTAGAAATCATATCTAGTACTCTAGAATCTCTTGTCTTCATTGAAGGGGTTCTATAAGCTGCCATAATTGCTGGTATTTGAATATTTGA
>FUWD013175285.1_pt1 | contig 12610 bp, 12 predicted proteins | sample 1063281 | NCBI WGS metagenome assembly FUWD01 (sample SAMEA79048168, study PRJEB19326) | metagenome | biome: marine
AATGATGAAACTGATGCTATGCTTGAGATATGTGCAATTATTATTGGCATTGATGATCAGGGTGTTTATTACCCAAAAGAGCCTGTGCATTTTCATGTAGTCCCCTTTAAAGGGGCAAACTTAGACCCAAGTGCGTTAAAGTTTAACGGTATTGATGTTGATAATCCTTTGCGCATGGCGGTGAGTGAAAAGCAAGCTTTGGGCGAGATTTTTAAAACGGCCAGAGCTGAAATGAAAACTGAAGAATGCACACGTTCAATTTTAGTAGGGCACAATGCTTTTTTTGATTTAGGATTTTTATATGCGGCCAGTAATCGTAGTAATTTAAAAAATCCTTTTCATCAATTTTCAACCATTGATACAGTGAGTTTGTCGGCACTTTGTTATGGCGAAACAGTACTCGCCAAAGCGATTCGTGTTGCTGATATTGAATGGAATGATGCGAGTGCGCACTCTGCACTGTATGACACACAAAAAACAGCTGAGCTTTTCTGTAAAATTTTCAATGCACAAATCTACAGTTAAATTTTTAATCTTGTTTGTAATACCTTCATCGGTTAATGCTTTGAGCGAATCTGAGTTTGTTCAATCTTTATTGTCTAACAATATTTTCTTTGAAAAAGAGCAGATTAATCTCACCATTAAACAAATTGAGATGGAAGGTGATAGGGTAAATTATGGCGATTGGGATTGGACTATTGGTGGTGAATTGGGACGTATCAATAAAAATAAAACCAAATATGACTACACCTCAACAATTGATTACGCTAAATCAACCTCACAAGAAGTTAGAAAATTCTCAAGTGATTTAACTAAGAAATTTTTCTCTAACGGCTCAGAACTCAGTATTTCTTATGACAAATCTTTACCGATTAAAGATGAAGAAATGCACGATAAAAACGGCTATCAAACGGATAAAAATACCACAGAATATTTAGACGATGCATCGATCAGTTGGACCTTGCCACTACTTAAAAATAAAGGCGGCGTGGTTGATCAAAAAACCTATGATTTAGCGGTACTGGATTTTGAGGATGAAAAGCTTGCCTTGGCTGAAACTAAAGAAGATTTTATTGAAGAAAAATTGATGATTTTCTTAGATTGGGTTAGCTATAACACTCAAATTTCTATTGTCAGAAAGCGTCTTGAGCAATCTGAAAAGATACTTGAAACTATTACCCTTCAAGGTACTAGTCGTATCAGTAAGATTACACTACAACGTTCTATCAATAAGATTCAACGTTTATTGCTAGAGTTGGAATCTAAATTAAAGGCAGAACAGCGATCACTCTCAATTTTGTTGGATGGGCTTGATCTTGTTCAAAGCCCACTTAAGATTAATTGGGCAGATCGGGCGCAGTTAATTGAAGATTTGCATAGCTATTGTCAGCAGTCAATTCGTGATATTAAGCGCATTGAAATTGAGCAGCTTAAAAATTCACGCAGTGTCAGGACTTATCAAAATTCACAATTGGCTGATTTTGATTTCACCATCAGCGCAACAAAAGACGACAACAAGGGTAATTATTCAACTTATTCAAAATCATCTGAAGTTGAATATGAGGCCAAAATTGAGTTTTCTTATCCATTAACAGGCAATGTAAGCAATGATGTGTATTTACGCAAATATAGGCTAAAAGGCCGTCAACTAGAGTTGAAATACAAAGATAAGTTTGATGATGTTCTCTCGGATGCGCAAAAACTAACAACTGAACTTAAGCAAGGACTTAAGCAGTTAGCTCTATATCAGCAACAAATTGATGAAAATAGGGCTGATAAAACTGAAACCGAGCTTGATGCATTTTTAGCAGGTGATAGTAATATTCGTTTTGTCATTATTGAAAACGATGACAACCAGTCTTTATTGTTAGGTCAAGTTGAGGCGTCTATTAATTATCATAAAAATCGCATTAAGTATGACAGTTTAATGGACCGATTATTGAATGTTGAGTGATTGAGCTTCGGTCCAATCCTTAACTTCTTTGGTGAGTGCTACTGCTGTTTTACCACTAACACTAATAGGCTTTCCAATCACCATAGTAATCGTACCTGGTTGTTTAACAAAGCTGCCTTTGGGCCAAAGTTTGCCAGCATTATGATAGACCGGTGAAATATCACAACCGGTTTTTTTAGCGATTGCAACACCGCCTTTTTGGTATTCACCCAATTGACCATAAGGCTGACGTGTACCTTCAGGGAACACCACCACAAAAATGCCTTCAGAAATTCTGTCAGCGCCTTGTTTAAGAACTTTTTTGAGTGCTTTAAGCTTTTCACCACGATTAATGATAATAGGTTTTAGCAGGGACAAGCCCCAGCCAAAAATAGGAATCCATTGTAGTTCTTGTTTAAGTACCCAAGTTTGATGTGGGAAGATAGTCTGTAGCGCTAATGTCTCCCAGGTGGATTGATGGTTGGAGATAATCACACAAGCGCTGTTAGGAATATTTTCTTTACCAATAATATTTAGTTTGATATTAAGCGTAATACGCAACCACCACAAGCAAAATAGCGACCATTTTGACAAAATCCCGTAGCGCACTTTAAGCGGCGTAAAGAATAACACTAGCGCAATTGTAACCAAAGCGGATAGAGCCAGTGTTGAACCTAAAAAGTAAATTAACGATCTTAAAAACAGCATTCGTATTAGTGAGTGTAAACGTTATAATTTGTAGACTTAAGATTTTAACGATTTTCTATGACGGTTAACACCATTCTTTTTGATTTAGACGGCACCTTGATTGATACAGCGCCTGACCTTGCTTATGCGCTAAATACCTTGTTGTTAGAGAATGGTATTGCTGAGAAGCCTTATGAGCAAATTAAGCCCTTAGTCGCTTTTGGTGGTAAAGCCTTAGTTAAGTTTGGTTTTGATTGTGATGAGTCACACCCGGAATTCAGCAGTTACCATGCAAGAATATTGGAAATTTACACCAATAATATTGATAAATATTCAAAAACTTTTGATGGCATCGATGTCTTAATAGATGCTATTAAAGATAAGAATATGTATTGGGGTATTGTCACCAATAAGCCGGAGAATTTAACGCATTTATTGTTAGATAGGCTAGGTTTGAATCCAGATGTTGTTGTTTGTGGCGATACCTTAGAATATAATAAACCGCATCCTGCGCCATTGCTTTATGCTTGTGCTCAGCTTGGTATTTCACCACAACATTGTTGGTTTGTTGGTGATGATAAAAATGATATGCTAGCCGGTAAAAATGCACAGATTAAAACCATTGTAGTGACTTACGGTTACGGCAAAGTCGAGAAAGACTGGGGTTATGATTATTTAATAGAACAACCATCAGAAATATTGGAGTTAATGAATGGAAATCACTAGTTTATTGGTTGGATTGCTCGTAGGCGCAATCGGTGTTTATTTTTATTTAAACACTAAGTTACAAGCCTTAAAAACCGACAAAATTCACCTCGAGGTTAGTCTTGATAAAGAAATCGAAACACATAAGAGAGAGGTTGATTTAATTAATATTGCCAAAGAGCAAATGAGTAAGGATTTCAAGGCTGTGGCCAGCGATATCTTGGCCAAAGATCGTAACGATTTGAGTATTAAAAACTCTGAATTACTAACCCCTTTGCAGTCACAGCTCAAAGAGTTTAGAGATAAGATCGAAGTTATTACTAACGAGCAAATTAAAGAGCGAGCCACACTCGCAGCACAAATTGAAAATCTTAAGAAAACCAGTATTGAGGCGCAAGAAACCACGCAAAATCTTACCAATGCTTTGACTTATGATAATAAACAACAAGGCGATTGGGGCGAGATGATTTTAAGTTCTATCTTGTCCAGTTCTGGTCTTCGAGAAGGGCATGAGTTTGATACTCAAAAACAGCTTAAAAATGAATTAGGCGAAGCTTTTAAGCCAGATGTAGTGTTGCATTTACCTGATGATAAAGATATTATTATTGATTCAAAAGTCTCACTCAAAGCTTATAAAGATTACATTGCCAATCAATCAGATACAGCCATGCTTAAGTCGCACGTGGCCTCGGTTGAGGCACATATTAATGGCATTAGTATTAAAGAATATGAGAATCTTGAAGGTGTGTTGACGCTTGATTTTATCTTTGTCTTTATTCCAATTGAATCAGCACTGTTAGTCGCACTTGACCAAAAGCCAGATTTATTCACCACAGCACTTAAGAAAAACATTGTTTTAGTTTCACCATCCACTTTGATGATGAGCCTTAAAACCGTGCATCACATCTGGCAAACAGAACGTCAAAATCAAAACTCTGAAGAAATTGCCCGTCAAGCAGGCGCCATGTATGACAAATTATTTGGTTTTGTTAAGTCTATGGATGATATTGAAAAGCACCTTGATAAAGCGCAAAAGAGCTATAAAGAAGCACGCGGCAAGTTATCAGATGGTAAGGGTAACTTAATCGGTCGTGCTGAAAAACTCAAGACACTCGGCGTGCAAAGCAAAAAGGAACTTAAATAATGAATATTTCAACCGATTACAATATTACTAAGAATGAATTAAAGGATAAAGTCGTTTTGGTGACAGGTGCTAATCGTGGCTTTGGACGTGCGATGACGTTCGATTTAGCCAAAGCAGGCGCGACTGTCATTATGCTTGGTCGTGATTTAGGCTCACTAGAAACCACTTATGATGAAGTGGTTGATGCAGGTTATCAAGAGCCAGTACTTTACCCGCTTGATTTAGAAGGAGCAACACCTGAGCATTATGAGCAACTGCAAGCGAATTTATTAGAGCACTTTGGTCAGCTTGACGGCCTTATTCACAATGCCGGCATTATTGGTACGATGATGCCAATCGAGCAATATGATATTAAGCTATGGTATTCAACAATGCAGATCAATGTCAATGCACCCTTTATGCTCACGCAGTTTTTAATTCCAGTTTTGAATAAATCAGACGATGCTCGTGTACTGTTTTTATCATCCTCAGTAGGACGTGATGCTCGTGCTTACTGGGGTGCGTATGGCGTGAGTAAATTTGCCATTGAAGGGTTGAGCAAAACTCTATCAGAAGAGCTTGAAAAAACCAATATTAAAGTTAATTCACTCGATCCAAAACGTATGCGCACCAAGATGCGACAAATCGCCTACCCAGCAGAAAATATAGAAAAAAACCCATTGCCAGAGACCATGTCACCAGCAATTGTATATTTGATGAGTGAGAGTGCTAAAGCCTTAAATGGCGAGCAATTAACGCTAGAAGACTAGCGTTGTAAGTCTGGCGTTAAATGTGGGTGAATGGTTTTTAGAATCGCTTTAAATACTTTTTCACTGCCTGCTACCACATTGCCAGTTTCTAGGTATTTATCACGGCCTGAAAAATCACCAACATAACCACCAGCTTCTTTAACCAAAAGCACACCAGCGGCAATGTCCCAAATATTGAGCTTGATTTCCCAAAAGCCATCCAGTCGACCGGCAGCTAAGTAAGCCAAATCAAGTGCAGCAGAACCTGCGCGTCGAATACCAGCTACTTGTGGGTGGATTGCTTTAAACATCGCTAAATAAGCATCTAAGTGCTGTGGCTCTTTAAATGGGAAGCCAGTGCCGATTAAAGTATTTTCAAATCCATCGGCACCAGTAATGCGAATTCTTTGTTCGTTTAAGTACGCACCTTCACCTTTGGCCGCGGTAAACATCTCTTCTTTAAATGGGTCATAAACTACAGCATGCGTAGGCTCATCGTTTTCATACAATGCTATTGATACAGCGTATTGTGGAAAACCATGTAAATAATTAGTTGTACCATCTAAAGGATCAAGTATCCAAACAAAGCGTTTATCTTTGCCAACGATTTCACCGTTTTCTTCACCCAAGATAGAATGATCAGGAAAGGCATATTTCAACTCGTCTATAATGGCGTCTTCAGCAGCTTTATCAACTTCTGAGACAAAGTCATTAGCGGCTTTGTTTTCAATCGTTAAAAGATCAATCTGATTGTGATATCTAAGAATGATGTCACCAGCTTTTCGGGCGGCTTTAACGGCAATATTAAGCGTAGGATTCATAATTAAATAGACAAATGCAAAAAGACACAAATTATACCTTTGATAACGTGAGAGTGGTCATGGTTAATACCACCGAGCCAGGCAATATTGGTGCAGCTGCGCGTGCAATGAAAAACATGAATTTATCAAAGCTGTATTTGGTTAACCCAAAAGGCTATCCATCAGCAGTTGCTACTGCTAGAGCGAGTGGTGCAGATGATATATTGGCCGGCGCTGTGGTTTGCGAAACGCTCGAAGAAGCGCTACAAGGATCACATTTAGTCATTGGTGCCAGCGCTCGCCAGCGTAATATTAAGTGGAAACAAATGGATGTGGTTGGTGCTTGCAGTGAAATACAAAAAAGTACTGTCATTAAAGGGCAAGAGGTTGCCGTTGTATTTGGAACCGAAAATTCTGGCTTGAGCAATGAAGAGCTAGACTTGTGTCAAATACTCATGACCATCCCAGGAAACCCTAATTACTTTTCACTTAATGTAGCATCGGCTATTCAAGTATTTTCTTATCAAAATTATGTCTATAACACCACCACAGAATTTGAAAAAAGCAACAATGAACTCGCTAGTTTTGATGAGCTGGAGGGTCTTTACACACACCTTGCTCAAGTGCTTGAGCATATCGAATACTTTGAAGAAAAACGCCCTAAAGAGTTGCTAATGCGTCGTCTAAGACGGTTCTTCGGACGAGCAGAGCCCGAAAAAGAAGAGGTAGCAATCTTTCGAGGTATCTTAAGAAATATTAAACCTTTTCAAAAACAATAAAGCCCGAATAAATCGGGCTTTATTGTTGGCTTGAGCATGAATTAATTTATTAATTTATTCATGCGTTTAACAAACTCAGCGGGATCTTTGAGTTGTCCGCCTTCAGATAAAACTGCTTGATCAAACAACACTCTAACTAGGTCTTCATCAACCTTGGTTTTTAGTTTTTTAACCAATGGGTGGGTAGGGTTGATTTCAAGAATTGGCTTAGTCTCAGGTACGTCTTGCCCTAAAGATGCCATGATTCTTTCCATATTGCCACCCATTTCATTTTCATCAGCTACCAAGCAAGAAGGGGATTCACTCAGGCGATTAGAAATCTTAACTTCTTTAACTTGATTATCAAGGATTTTTTGCATGGCCGTTAGTGTCTTTTTAAAGCCTTTTGCCGCCTTTTCTTTTTCTTTCTTTTCTTCCTTAGAATCAAGATTTTCTAAATCACCTTTGGCGATTGATTTAAGAGTTTTTCCTTCAAACTCGTTAAAGTTATTTACCATCCATTCGTCAACACGATCAGACAGCAACAACACTTCAATTTCTTTTTGTTTGAAAATTTCTAAATGTGGAGAGCCTTTGGCAGCAGCGTAAGTTTCTGCCGTTACATAATAAATGTCTTTTTGATCTTCACCCATACGTTCGATGTAATCAGCCAGTGATACACTTTGATCCTCGCCTTCAGATTTAGTAGTAGCAAAACGCATCAAGTTGGCAATTTTATCTTTATTACTAAAGTCTTCAACCACACCTTCTTTCATCACCATGCCGAATTCTTTCCAGAAAGTGGCGTATTTTTCTGGCTTATTTTTAGCCATTTTTTCAAGCTCTTTAAGAATTCTACTAACTGATGCCTTGCGGATAGTGTCAACTACTTTAGAGCCTTGTAAAATTTCTCTAGAAACATTTAATGATAAATCAGCTGTATCAATCACACCCTTGACGAAGCGCAAGTACATTGGCATTAATTCTTCATTATCTTCCATGATGAATACACGCTTGGCGTAGAGTTTAATACCACCTTTACGCTTTGGCTCCCACATATCAAACGGCGCCTTAGAAGGAATAAATAATAATGATGTGTAATCTAGCTTGCCTTCAACACGGTTGTGAAGTTGCGTTAGAGGCGCTTCAAAATCATAAGTTAATGATTTGTAAAACTCATCATAATCTTCTTGCTTAAGGTCTTTTTTATCTTGCGTCCAAAAGGCGTTGGCCTTATTAACGGTTTCGTATTCGACTTCATCAGATTCTTCTTCAGAAGGCTTGATCATCATGATTGGTACAGTGATGTGATCAGAGTATTTTGAGATAATGCTTTTAAGGCGATAGTCGTCTAAAAATTCTTTTTCTTCCTTTTTAATGTGCAATGTTACCGAGGTGCCAAATTCTTCAACGGTGGTGGTTTCTAATGAATATTCGCCTTTACCTGCAGATGACCAAACCGTGCCATCAGCTTTGTCATCACCCGCTTTACGCGTTGTTAATGTGACTTCGTCAGCCACAATAAAGGCCGAGTAAAAACCCACACCAAATTGACCAATTAGGTTGGAATCTTCAGCTTGTTTTTCATCTAGACTTTGTAGGAATTTTTTAGTACCTGAGTTGGCAATGGTGCCGATATTTTCCATGACTTCATCTTGTGTCATACCGATGCCGTTATCACTAATAGTAATAGTGCCCGCATCTTTGTTAACCTGAACATGAATTTGTAATTCTTCTTTTCCTTCAACTAAGGCATCATTTGAAAGTGATTCAAACTTAAGTTTATCAACGGCATCAGAGGCATTTGAAACCAACTCTCTAAGGAAGATTTCCTTGTTAGAATACAAAGAATGGATCATTAAATGTAGCAGTTGAGAGACCTCAGTTTGGAAAGCATGTGTTTGTTTTGTCGCCATTTGTTTATTCCTGTTTTGTGCGTAAAATACATTGATATGGGCAAAGTTACAAAATTCAAGTGAAAACACAAATTACACAGTTTATGTTGTATCTGCGTGTTGAACGTCACTATGCACTTAACACCCAACAAGCTTATCAGCGAGATCTAGAGCAACTGTTAAGTTTTGTAAACCAGCAAGGGATTAATAGCTGGGTTGATTTAACGGGTGAGCACTTAAATTTACTAGTGATGAAAATGCGCCATGCCAATAGTAGTGGTCGCACCATTCGTCGGCATTTGTCTTCTATTCGTGGGTTTTTAACCTATCTTGTTAATCAGCGTTATTTGCCAAGTAATTGTGCGCTAGGATTGCAACCACCAAAACTGGATCAAAACTTACCAAAAACATTGGATTATGGTCAACTAACACTAATGCTCAACCCAAGGTCTAAATCACTATCAGAGCTACGTGATGTGGCTATTATTGAGGTTATTTATTCGTGCGGGCTTCGTGTCTCAGAATTGGTTGGTCTTGATGTAAATGATATGGATACTAAGCAAGGATTTTTAAGTGTGATGGGCAAGGGTGGCAAGATGCGTCATACGCCATTGGGTGAACCCGCCCAAAGAGCAATTGCCAATTATTTACAAAAAATAGGTGTTACTCAAGGTGCCTTGTTTTTAAATAATCGACACATTAGAATTAGCGTGAGAGCTGTACAAACTATGGTGAAAAAACGCGCACTTGAGGTCGGGATTAAAATTAATGTACATCCACATATGTTACGTCACGCAGCAGCAACACACTTTTTGCAATCCAGCCATGATCTTCGATCTGTACAAGAATTTTTAGGCCATGAAAGTATTAAGTCAACCCAGGTGTATACCCATCTTGATTTTTTAGAGCTGTCTAAAGTTTATGATCAGTGCCATCCAAGGGCCAAAAAAACATCATGAGTTTTAAAGCCAGATTAGCAGCGCAGTATTTAAAGGCGGGCGGGGTAATTTCTCATCCAACCGATACCATTCAAGGTTTAGCTTGTCTGCCGTGTTTTGAACATGCCATGCAACGAATCTTACAACTTAAATATCGTTCTGCCAATAAAGGGCTAATACTGTTGGCCAGTGATGTGCGCTACTTTACTGATTATGTGGATGATGCGCTGCAATTAACAAGCATTAAAAATACCAAGGTGCCAACCACTTATTTACTTAAAGCCAATCAACAGACTTCTAAGCTATTAACGGGCGAATTTAATACGATTGCACTTAGGTTGACTGATAACGTTTTAATTACTAAGTTATGCCAAGCAAACAACAGCGCTTTGGTTTCTACCAGTGCTAATACCAGTGGTAGAAAAAGTGCAACAAGCGTGCTTGAATTAAATGTGTTTTTTAAACAAGAATTAGATTTTATCATCGCACCACGAAACTATAATAACCCACCATCAAGAATAATTAATTTAGACACTGGAGAGCAACTCAGATGATCGACCAAGTTAAGGCTTATTTATTAGGTTTGCAACAAGATATTTGCGACCAATTAGAGCAAGTAGATGGTGAAGCCAGTTTTATCAAAGACAACTGGGAAAAAGAAAACGGTGCTGGTGGTGGACTTACCCGTGTACTGACTCATGGCGCTGTGTTTGAGCAAGCAGGCGTTAACTTTTCTATCGTCCATGGCGACAACATGCCGGCTTCAGCGACAGCATTACGCCCAGAGTTAGCAGGGCGTAGCTTTAGTGCTTTAGGCGTCTCATTGGTAATCCACCCGCACAATCCATATGCACCAACTTCACATGCCAATGTCAGATTTTTCATTGCAGAAAAAGAAGGTGAAGATCCGATTTGGTGGTTTGGTGGTGGCTTTGATCTTACCCCTTATTATGGCTTTGATGAGGATTGCATTTTGTGGCATCAAATGGCTAAAGACGCTTGTGACCCTTTTGGTAAAGAGGTGTATCCGAAGTACAAAAAATGGTGCGATGATTATTTTTACATGAAGCATCGCGATGAACAACGTGGTGTTGGCGGCTTATTCTTTGATGATTTAAACGAAGGTGGATTTGATCAGTGTTTTGCTTTTATGCAAAGTGTGGGTAATAGTTATATTAAAGCTTATCGACCAATTGTTGAGCGTCGTAAAGACACACCATTTACCGATCATGAAAGACAATTCCAGCTGTATCGTCGTGGTCGTTATGTCGAGTTTAATTTGGTTTATGATCGTGGCACGTTATTTGGCCTGCAAACCGGTGGCCGTACCGAATCGATTCTCATGTCGTTGCCACCGCTTGTACGTTGGGAATATCAATACGAGCCAGAAGTAGGTAGTGAAGAAGAAAAATTATACGAGTACTATATTAAACCCCAAGATTGGCTAGGGATTGAATAACTTATATGAAGCACACTATTGACGCCAAACGCCTACTTTGTCCGATGCCAGTAATACGTTTAGGCGAAATGATTAACACCATTGATAAAGGCGATTTAATTGAGATGATTGCTACGGATCCGGGTGTACTGCATGACATACCTGCTTGGTGTAAAGTGCATGGTCACAAAGTCGTTGAAATTCATGAAAAAACTAATGAGATTATTCTACTTGTAGAGAAAATAGGGTAGAATAAGTCGCTGTTTTTATTGTAAATAACAGTTTTTCATAATATAACAATTAATACAACAATAAAACCAAACAAGAATTTTGATCGCAATGGCGCGCTCTGTTTGACAACGACTGTCAGCAAATTAAATAGTTAAAAATAGGAGAAAATATGTCTGCTAAAGATGTAATGAAAATGATGAAGGACAACGAAGTTACATTCGTTGATTTCCGTTTTACTGATACTAAAGGTAAGGAGCAACACGTAAGTGTGCCAGCTCACCAAGTTGATGCTGATAAATTTGAAGAAGGCCAAATGTTTGACGGCTCTTCAATCGCCGGTTGGAAAGATATTAATGAATCAGATATGATTCTACAGCCAGACTTAGATGCGTGTGTTATGGACCCATTCACTGAAGAGTCTACACTAATTGTTCGTTGTGATATTATCGAGCCAGAAGATATGAAAGGCTATGAAAAAGATCCCCGTTCAATTGCAAAGCGTGCTGAAAAGTACATGCAAGATTCAGGTGTTGCTGATGTTGCTTATTTCGGTAACGAGCCGGAATTTTTTGTATTTGATTCAGTTAAATTTGACAATACAATGGGCTCATGTAGCTACTCAGTACATTCTGAGGAAGCAGCTTGGGAAAGTGGTAGTGATTTTGATGGCGGCAATACAGGTCACCGTCCAGGCGTTAAAGGCGGTTACTTCCCAGTACCACCCGTTGACTCAATGATGGATTTACGTGCACAGATGTGTTTAGCTATCGAAGAGATGGGCGTGACCACTGAAGTACATCACCACGAAGTAGGTACTGCAGGTCAAAACGAAATCGGTGCATTGTTTAACACCTTAGTTAAAAAAGCAGACGAAACTCAAATCTTAAAGTACTGTGTTCAAAACGTAGCGCATGTATACGGTAAGACTGCAACATTTATGCCTAAGCCTATCGTTGGTGACAACGGTAACGGTATGCACGTTCACCAGTCAATGGCTAAAGACGGCGTCAACTTATTCTATGAAGAAGGCGCTTACGGTAACTTAAGTGAAATGGCGCTACATTACGTCGGTGGTATTATTAAGCACGCTAGAGCGTTAAATGCATTCTGTAATGCATCAACTAACTCATACAAGCGTTTAGTACCAGGTTTTGAAGCACCAGAGATTTTACAATACTCTGCTAAAAACCGTTCAGCTGCGATTCGTATTCCTTTTGTTGCGAACCCTAAAGGCACGCGTGTTGAAGTGCGTTTCCCAGATCCAACAGCAAACCCTTACTTAGCGTTTTCTGCAATGTTAATGGCCGGCCTTGATGGTATTAAGAACAAGATCGATCCAGGTAAACCTGCGAC
>FUWD012838626.1_pt1 | contig 12608 bp, 13 predicted proteins | sample 1063281 | NCBI WGS metagenome assembly FUWD01 (sample SAMEA79048168, study PRJEB19326) | metagenome | biome: marine
TAAATTTGAAGTGAAACTCTATTTCTATAAGATTTACTTTCCAGAAAAAGAGATGGTCGGGACGAGAGGATTTGAACCTCCGACCACTTGACCCCCAGTCAAGTGCGCTACCAGACTGCGCTACGCCCCGATATGGTGAATACCTGTATTTACAAAAATATTAGTTATATTTACCAGTTTGATTATTGATGACAGATTTCACAGTGCGGATCTTTTTGTATCTTAATTGTTCTAAAGCTTAGATCTAGCGCATCTATCATCATTAAATTGCCGTCCAACTGTTCCCCTAGATTTAAGATCACCTTGATTGCTTGTAGTGCTTGTAGTGACCCTACGAAACCTGCTACTGGCGCTAAAATGCCGTTATCTACGCAGTTCTCGTTTTGTTCCCCGGTTGCTGGGTAAAGGCATTGATAGCAAGGCTTAACTGGATCGTAGCCCTTAAAAACTGATAACTGCCCCTCGAAACGAATTACTGCAGCTGAAACGAGTGGCACCTTATTATTAACGCAAGCCTTATTTATACTAAACCTTGCCTTAAAGTTGTCTGTACCATCAAGAACCACATCAGCCTTATTTACCAGTTCTGAGAGGTTTTCTTCATTCAGCTCTTTTATAGTGGTTACTTTTATGTTTGGATTAATAGAGAGCAGTTTTTCTTTGGCAGAATCAACTTTATAGCTTCCAATATCTTCTGAATAATGAATTATTTGTCGTTGTAAATTAGAGATCTCTACCTGATCAAAGTCAGCAATAATAAGGTGACCGACACCAGCAGCTGCTAAATATAGACTACTTGGTGAACCAAGACCACCTAAACCTATCAGCAACATGGTTGAATCTACAATTGCCTGTTGTCCCTCAAAATCAATCTGAGGGAGCATAATCTGGCGCGAATATCTTAACAGTTCTTCGTCATTCATAATATGTTGCTCTTGGCAGAAAAGTATTTTTTTATTTTAGGCGCTATTGTGAGTTGGCAATATGGCTGCTTTGAATTATTGTTAAAGTAGTCCTTATGGTAACCCTCTGCCGTATAGAATATATCCAGCTCACTAACCTCAGTTACTACCTCTTTATCTAGCCCACTAATTATATCTATTGCCTGTAATTGTTGAGTTTTATTCGTAAAAAAAACTGCTGAACGATACTGCGTTCCATGGTCATTACCTTGCTTATTGAGGCTTGTAGGGTCGTGTACTTGAAAAAATACTTTTAACAATTCTGTAAAGTTAATGCAATCCTCATCAAACTCAATCTTTACTACCTCTGCATGTCCAGTTTTGCCAGAACACACTTGTTTGTATGTTGGATTAATTGTAGTTCCATTGCAATATCCAGGCTCAACACTTGTCACCCCATCTATTCTTTGGAATATCGCTTCAATGCACCAAAAACATCCACCAGCAAGATAAGCTAATTGCATGTATTATTACTTAATTAAATTACTCAACTGTAGAGTATAACTTATGAGCGCAAGAAAAATAATAGACCAGCTAAAAGAATTATCAACTAAAGAAAGAAAGAAAACTAACGAGTGGTTTTTTAAAACCGGTAAGGGGGAATATTCTGAATTTGATAAATTCATTGGCGTTACAATGCCGAATATTAGAAAGGTTGCAAAAAAGCACTACCAAAATATAAGCAATATAGAGCTAGCTAAAGTGACAAACCACTCCATACATGAGGTTCGACTATGCGGATTCATAATAACTGTTTATAAATATCAACAAAAAGACAGCGACAAGCACTCTATTTACAGTTTTTATTTAAATAATCTAGGTTCGGTTAATAATTGGGACATAGTTGATAGTTCTGCTCCTCACATTCTAGGCGACTATATGACTCAAAACCCTGACAAAATTGAATTACTTGATGAGTTATCTAAATCTAACAATTTATGGGAAAGGAGGGTTTCAATTATTGCAACTCTAGCATTTATTAAGACGAATACCTTTACGCCAACTCTTAGAATTGCTAAAGAACTATTGGGTGATAAGCAAGACCTAATTCACAAAGCTGTAGGCTGGATGATAAGAGAAATATATAAGCGCGATGAGAGAGTCGCAAAAGTATTCTTACGTGAAAATTACACACTCTTGCCTAGAACTACTTTAAGATATGCAATTGAAAGGATGGGCGAGTTGGAGCGAAAGAAATATCTAAAGGGTGAATTTTGAGTATAAATATGGCTAACCAATGCCAACTCTAATGATTAGTATTTCATTTAAATAATTGAAAAAGTAAAGCCCATAAATTATCAAATTACATTATAAGGGTCACAAGCAAATGACAGATAATAACGAAACATCTTTACAGAGAAGCTTTATCTTGTCACTATTGTTATTATCAATTGCAGGATTGGCTTGGCTATTTGCACCATTCCTACCTTCTCTATTTCTAGCCCTATTAATAGCAATTTCTACATACGGTCAGTACAATAAATTCCTAACAAAACACTCTGAAACTAGGTCAGCTCTATTGCTAACCTTGCTAGTAACTTTACTGCTGATACTGCCCCTAAGTTACGTACTACTTATTAGTGGCCTTGAAATATCGTCACTCATACAAAGTATCAACAATAATTTCACAATTGAAAAAAGTAACCAAATACTCAACCAAACAATATCTGGCCTACCCCTACCAGATACAATAAGGGACACTATAAAGTCTAGCTTTGTTAATAACATAGAGGGTGTTTTGATTGCCATTAAAGATTTCTCTGTGACAATACTAAAGAGCATAGTTTCTCTTTCATCAAATTTTGTATTTTTTGTTATTATTACTATATTCTCACTGTTTTATTTCTATACAGACGGAAAGAAAATAGTTGCCAGAATAAAGAGCCTATCTCCACTAGATAATAAATTAAATGAGATACTTTTTAATCAATTCTCCGGACTATCGGTTATCTTAGTAGGTAGCGTATTTTTTATCGCCCTACTGCAAGGGGTAGTATTTTCTGTTGGAGTTATGCTGGTAGGACTTCCTGCAATATATTTCGGTATAGCTATGGCGCTAGCTAGCTTTATTCCTGTTCTTGGTGGTTTAATAATATGGCTACCTCTGAGTATATATCTTTATGCACAAGGGCAGATACTAGAATCCATAATAATCGTTATTTTTGGTGCAATTATTATTGGTCTACTGATAGACAACTTTGTGAGGCCTATTGTTATCAAAAAATTCTCAAAAAAACTAAACACATCAAACGCACTAGACCATACATTTATGACAGTAATGTCAACACTTGCGGGGATTATACAGTTTGGTATTTTAGGCTTATTTATTGGGCCAATAATTGCAGCTATGGCGATAAGTATATTTGACGTATACACGCTAAAGTATGGCAACAAATAATACTCAACTGAAAAGCTCATAATAACCCTATTAAGTCAATTACTAGGTAAAAACATCTCTAAGGTATAATTGGCTTTTTTTCAAAAAAAGTTGTATGCTACAAAGACTTGTAAAATTTCTAACTAACAACTTTCCAGAGTCTAATATAGATGAATATTTAGACTCTAAATATATAAATCTTACAGCGGACCAGCTAAAACAAATTGCCGAAGCTATAGAGGAAGGTGAGCTAAAACCAAGGCCAGCATCAAGCTGTACTGCAGATAAATTTATCTTTCATTTTGGTGAAACTATTATTTTAGTTCAAAGAGATGAAACAGGCTCTACTGCTGCCTACAAAGCTGAACTTTCATGGGAAACAGACTTCTTAGCGGTCCACTCGATCAGAAACAAAGGTAAGGGATTTTATTTTATTGCCTTTGAGTTTGACGATGATTACCAGATATCCATGGCAGAGACAGACAAAGCTATAGAAGGTCAGATAAGAAGTAACGACAAAAATATGGAGCTAATAAACAAGGTAATGCCTGTACTAAAGGGCTTTATGTTTGCAATATCTGAATAGCTACTTTTAACTGTTCTAACTATTCTTAGTGGCCATTTTAAGTTTCGGTCCGGCCTTAAATGTAACTACCTTGCGAGCTGAAATCATTACCTCATCTCCAGTCTTTGGATTCCTACCAGGTCTTGGAGTTTTTTCTCTAATTACAAAATTACCGAAACCTGAAATTTTTACATCTTTACCAGAAGACAAAGATTGCTTTATTTTGTTAAAAAATTCATTAGCAACCTCAAGAGCCTGAACATTACTAAGTCCTACCTTGTTTGCCAACTCATCTGCAATATTTTTTTTAGTTATAGACATATTATCTTTGGATAGCCTGATATTTTGATTTCAACATTTCTAGAACATCATTTACTTGATTATTTACCTGTTCATCAGTAAGGGTATCGTTTAATGATTGATAGCTAAGATTTATAGCTACACTTTTCTTTCCAGAACCTATATTCTCTCCAACATAAACATCAAATATGCCAACATCAATAAGGAAATCTTGTTTTATCTCCTTGATACTTGAGATTATGTCATTTGCAACAACCGTGCTGTCTACTATAACAGCAATATCTCTGTTTGAAACTTGGTAAGGCGAAAGTTTTTGGTATTTAGCAATATCACCCTTTTGTATGCTTTTTAAGTCAACCTCAAATAAAAAACATTTTGATAGTGATAATTTATTTTGTACAAAAGGTGACAGAGTGCCAACCCAGCCAACCTGCTTTTTATTGAGTAATATTTTTGCTGTTTGGCCTTTCTGTAAGGCAGAATGTTCGCCCTGTTCAAAGGTAAAGTCTTTACCTGTAAACGATAGCATTGACTCTACATCTGACTTTATATCAAAAAAATCGACATCTCTGGTTGGCTCTGACCATTGGTCAGGGTGCCTTTTGCCACTAATAATGCCTGCAATTTTTTCTGACTGCTGGGAATCCTTAACCCCGTCAAAGCAAAGCCCAACCTCAAAAAATCTTGCATTTGAGTGACCCCTCCTTTGATTAGTCTCAACACACTGCAATAAACCGCCCCATAAAGATGAACGCATAACCGACATATCGCTAGATATAGGATTGCTTAGTATAATTTTATCAACTCCAGGGCTAATTAAATCTTGATACTGTTCAGAAATAAAGCTATAAGTAATTGCCTCCTGATAGCCACGATTAACAAGACTATGCGATATATCATATTTACTAACAAGGGATTCAGAATTAGAGTTAATATCAGAATCTATTGTCAATCGTTGTACCGGAATTTTATCGTAACCGTAGAGCCTAGCTAGCTCCTCAATTAAGTCCGCAGCTATACGTATATCGAACCTAAAGCTAGGAGGAACTACCGTCCAAGAGTCGTTATTATTGCTTTTAATTTTAAAGTCAAGATTAACAAACTTTTCTTCTATCCATTTAGAGTCAAGCTCGAAACCAAGAACTGTATTTATTTTATCTTTGGTAATGGCAATTGGCTTTATATCGGGCAGTGTATTTTTGTCTACTGATTCATTAATCTTTCCAGCCTGACCGCCACAAATATCAATAACAAGTTGGGTTGCACGTTCCATAGCTGTATGAGTAATATTGAAATCAACTCCACGCTCAAAACGTAGTGATGACTCTGTATGTAGACCGTACTCTCTTGCCTTGCCTGCAATTGAAATTAAATCGAAATAAGCGCTCTCTAACAGCACCTCATCGGTTTCACTCTGAGTTGCACTTCTCATGCCTCCCATCACTCCAGCGATTCCAAGTGCGCCATCGTCATCAGCAATCAAAAGGGTGTTGCTTTTTAGTTCAACTGTTTGTTCATTTAAGAGCTCAATCTTTTCTCCAGGATTTGCCAATCTCACCTGAACATCGCCCTTAATATTAGCCAAATCAAATGCATGCATTGGTTGACCTAACTCTAGCAATACAAAGTTAGTAATATCTACCACTGGTGAATGTGTTTGTTGACCAGAACGTATTAACTTATTTACCATCCATTGTGGTGTTGGGACTGAATTATCGATACCTTTGATTGTCCTTGTTAAATACCTAGGGCATGCCTCTGAATCAATTACAATCGCTCTTTTTACTTTATCTTTGGTAGGGGTTACAGAGTCAAAGCTAGGCGTATCTAGAGCAATGTTGTAATTAGCACAAACCTCTCTGGCTATACCCATTACACTAAAACAGTCTCCACGATTAGGGGTAATATCTAACTCAATAATATTGTCATCTAGGTCAAGACATTGTCTTATATCTTGCCCTATCAAGGAGTCATCTGGTAGTTCTGCTATGCCATTTGATTCATCAGATATTGCTAGCTCTGACTCAGAGCATATCATTCCGCAAGACTCCAATCCCCTTAATTTAGTTTTCTTTATTGTTAATCCATTTGGAAGCTTTGCTCCAACCTTGGCAACAACAACCTTTAATCCTTTACGAACATTTTTAGCGCCACAAACTATTTGCAAATTATTGCTATCACCAATATCGACTTGACATAAATTTAACTTGTCTGCGTTTGGATGTTTCTCACAATCAACAACCCTACCTACAACAATATCCTTAAATGGTGGCGCTATAGCAGATATTGCGTCCACCTCGAGCCCTGCCATAGTTAAGCTTTCTGCCAACAACTCATCACTTACGTTAGGGTTTGCCCACTCTCTTAACCATGAAGTTGATATATTCATAACCCTAATTAAATTGTTTTAGAAAACGAATATCGTTCTCGAAAAAGAGTCTTAAATCGTCAACTCCATAACGCAACATTGACAGCCTCTCTACGCCCATACCAAAAGCAAAACCGTTGTATTTTTCTGCATCAACATCTACCGCTGTTAAAACATTTGGATGAACAACTCCACAACCAAGAACTTCTAGCCAGCCTGTTTTTTTGCAAACCCTACAGCCATCTCCACCACAAATAACGCACTCGATATCTGCCTCGGCTGATGGCTCAGTGAAGGGGAAGTATGATGGTCTAAATCTTACCTTTAGATCATCCTTTTCGAAGTATGCACGTAAAAAATCAATCAGTAGACCCTTTAATTGTGCAAAGTTTGCCTCTCTATCTACCACTAGCCCTTCCACCTGATGGAACATGGGTGTATGGGTTACATCTGAATCACAGCGATACACTCTACCTGGCGCAATAATTCTTAGTGGAGGTTTTTGTTTCTGCATTGTACGAATCTGTACAGGCGATGTGTGGGTTCTTAGTACAGTATGTTCGTCAAAATAAAAGGTATCGTGCATTGCACGAGCTGGGTGATGCTCTGGAATATTTAGAGCACTAAAGTTATGAAAATCATCCTCTATTTCAGGACCAACCTCAACCTCAAATCCATTTTTAGCAAATAACGCTTGTATCCTATTGAGGGTTATAGTTATGGGGTGTAATCCGCCCATCTCAAAATTTCTACCAGGAAGAGATACATCAATCTTTTCCTCAGAGATTCGTTTCTCTAACTCAATCGTTTCTAGTTCTGTCTTTCTGTTTGAAAGTAATGACTGGACATTTAATTTAGCTTGGTTGATAGCTTCGCCCATTTTGGGACGCTCTTCTTTTGTGAGCTTTCCTAGACCCTTTAAGAGCGCTGTTAGCTCACCTTTTTTGCCTAAAAAACTTACCCTTAGTTCATCAAGTTCTTTTAAGCTTCCAGCCTCGGCTATTTGAGCCTTGGCATGTTCAAGAATCTTGTTTATCAAAATATCCTTTCTTCTAGATAGTTATGATTTTTTTTGATAAAGGCCTTAGAAACATGCGCTAAGGCCTTTATATTTATATTATTTCGCTTTTTCTATAGCTGATTTAGCCTGCTCTGCAATCTTTGCAAAGGCTGCCTTATCAAAGATAGCTAAGTCCGATAATACCTTACGGTCAATCTCTATACCTGCCTTATTTAAGCCGTTAATCATTTGAGAATAACTTAAGCCATTATTTCTAGCCTCCGCATTGATACGGACAATCCATAATCTGCGAAACTGGCGACGTCTTTGGCGACGGTCGCGATATGCATATTGACCAGCCTTAATTACTGCCTGCTTAGCAACTCTATATACTTTAGATCTTGCTCCGTAGTAGCCCTTAGCTTTCTTTAAAACCTTTTTATGTTTAGCGTGTGCTTGTACACCTCTTGATACTCTTGCCATTATCTACTCCCTTTAACTGTAAGGTAACATTTTACGTACCATCGGAACATCTGCTTTTTCGATGCTATCAGGTGCGCGTAAGCTACGTTTTCTAGAAGTACTCTTCTTGGTCAAGATATGACGTAGATGAGAGTGTTTACACTTATAACCGCCACTAGCGGTCTTTTTGAAGCGCTTTGCAGCACCTCTATTTGTTTTTAACTTCGGCATCATTTACTCCTTTGCCCTATCAGGCTTTATATTTTCAGACTAAAAGTCTTACTTTTTCTTCGATTTGGGTGCTAGCATCATGCCAAGCTGGCGACCCTCCAATTTTGCCTTCTGTTCAACGTTGGCAAATTCCTCTGTATCCTTTTCAATTCTGTCTAACATCTCCATACCTAGCTCTCTGTGTTGCATTTCTCTTCCACGAAACCAGATACTAACTTTTACTTTGTCTCCATTATCTAGAAACTTTACTAAATTTCTAAACTTAATTTGGTAATCACCCTCTTCAGTTCCTGGGCGATATTTAATGGTTTTTACTGTTGTCTTTTTTTGCCTCTTCCTGGCATCATTTAGACTCTTTTTTTGTTCATATTGAAACTTACCAAAATCCATAATCTTACAAACAGGGGGTTCGGCGTTTGGGGAAACTTCAACCAAATCTAAGCCAACATCATTGGCCATCTCTTTTGCTTTATCTGTATCAACAATTCCTGCTTGCTCTCCTTCTGCATCAATTAGTCGAACCCTTGGAGTCTTTATATTGTGATTGATGCGTATTCTTGTTTTATTTGGTTGTTTAATAATTACTCCTGTTTTATTATTTCTATAAAGGCCTCTATAGACATTGAACCTAAGTCTTCTCCACCTCTTTTTCTTACAGCTATTTGGTTATTTTCCATTTCTCTATCGCCTACCACTAGAATATAGGGGTAACGTTGCATAGAGTGCTCGCGTATTTTAAAGCCTATCTTCTCGTTTCGCAAGTCCGAAACCACCCTAAGTTGTTGTTTTTTTAACTTTTTCTCAATATCTGTTGCAAATTCCAGTTGTTTATCTGAAATATTTAAAATAACTGCCTGTATTGGTGCTAGCCATGACGGATAGGCACCCTCATGATGTTCTATTAGAATACCAACAAATCTTTCGAGTGAACCGACAATAGCTCGATGCAGCATAACTGGTGTTTGTTTAGAGTTATCTTCATCGATATATTGAGCATCTAACCTCTCCGGCATTGAGAAGTCAACCTGCAATGTTCCGCACTGCCATTCACGTTCTAAGCAGTCCTTTAATACAAATTCAATTTTAGGGCCATAGAATGCACCCTCACCCTCTTGCAATTCCCAATCTATACCTTTATCGTCAAGTGCCTTTTCTAGGGCAGCCTCTGCCCTATCCCATACCTCGTCAGAGCCGACACGCTTTTCTGGTCTAGTGGAAAGTTTAATATCAACATTGTCAAAACCAAAATGCTTATAAACATTGAAAGTTAAATCAATAAACGATGAGACCTCTTCTTGTACCTGGTCAGATGTACAAAAAATGTGACCATCATCTTGTACAAAGTTCCTAACTCGCATTATTCCGTGGAGAGTCCCCGATGGTTCATTTCTGTGGCATGAGCCAAACTCTGCTAAACGCAATGGAAGGTCTCGATAAGATTTTAGGCCTTGGTTATATATTTGTACGTGAGCTGGGCAATTCATCGGCTTTATTGCATAATCGCGATTCTCACTACCGGTAGTAAACATTGCATCGCCAAACTTATCCCAGTGTCCGGACTTCTCCCAAAGAGTTCTGTCGATAAGTAGCGGTGTGCGAACCTCTTGGTAGTTGTTGTCCCTAAAAATGCTACGCATATATTGCTCAACTAACTGGTACAGGGTCCAGCCTTTTTCGTGCCAAAACACCATCCCAGGTGCCTCTTCCTGCATATGAAACAAGCCTTGCGTCTTACCAATCTTTCTATGGTCTCTCTTTTCTGCCTCCTCTAAGCGATATAAATAGCTCTTCAGATCTTCTTTATTAGTCCAAGCGGTTCCATATACTCTTTGTAGCATCTCATTGTTACTGTCGCCTCTCCAGTAGGCCCCTGCAAGCTTCATAAGTTTGAATGCTTTGAGTTTTGCGGTTGAGGGCACATGTGGGCCCCTACATAGGTCAATAAAATCGCCCTGCTGGTACAACGAAAGCACCTCGTCTTGAGGGATAGACTCAATGATTTCTGCCTTATAAAGCTCTCCCTTGTCTTTAAATAGTTTGACAGCTTCATCGCGCGACATTTCGATACGCTCTATCTTAAGGTTTTGCTTGACTAGTTGGTTCATGTTTTTTTCAATCTTAGCCAAATCAGTCTCTGAAAAACCATCCTTGTAAGCGAAGTCATAGTAAAAACCGTTATCAATAACTGGACCTATTGTTACCTGCGCTTCTGGATATAGCATCTGTGTTGCTTGTGCTAATAAGTGTGCTGTTGAGTGACGGGTAACTTCTAAACCCTCTGAATCTTTATCTGTAATTATTGAAAGCGTACTGTCTATCTCTATCAGGTGAGATGCATCAACTAATTCACCATTAACCTTACCAGCTAGAGTTGCCTTAGCTAAACCTGAACCGATTGACTTAGCAACCTCGATAACGCTAACCGCCTGATCAAAGGGTTTTTTGGTTCCGTCTGGTAGTGTAATTACTGGCATTAATAAACCACAAAAAATAAAGGACTGTATTTTACCTTGATATGGGTAATTATAGATGCTCTTTAATTGTAGAATACAAGGAAAAACAACTCAACATTGCTCTTACAAATAATAGGAAATTAAATACACGAACAATATAACAAATCAAAGGTATATTGTGTTTTTGTGAACACTTCAAGAAAATCTGCCGAACTACTGATACTTATGATGACCATAGGTTCAGCTATAAGTTTCGGCATATGGATGAATTTGTTGAACAATTTCGCCATCGAAAAGGTGAGCTTTACTGGAGCAGAGATTGGGATACTACAAAGTCTCAGAGAGATACCTGGATTTTTAGCGTTCACGATTATATTTGTTTTAGCATTTATACGCGAACAAAAGATGGCCTATATTGCTCTTATTCTTTTGGGTTCTGGGACAATGCTTACTGGACTAATGCCTACAAATATGGCTTTGTATTTTTCTACAATTATCATGTCTATTGGTTTTCATTACTTTGAAACCATATCCAGTTCTCTTACCCTGCAATGGATAGACAAAGATAAGTCAGCAGAATTCTTAGGTAAAGTTATCGCCTCAAGGTCTGCCTCTTCGGTTGTAGCGTTTGCTCTAGTATGGATACTATATGAGCAGTTCCGCTTAGACTATTTATGGATATATATTGCCGGAGGTGGAACTTGCGTTATAGTTGCTATTTTTTGCTGGAAATACTTCTCTGATATGCCAGAGAAGGTATACCAGACCAAAAAGATTGTTCTAAGAAAGCGCTACTGGCTTTACTATGCATTACAATTTATGAGTGGCGCAAGGAGGCAAATATTTGTAGTCTTTGCGGGCTTCTTGATGGTCGAAAAGTTTAACTTTACCGTTACCGAAATTTCCCTACTTTTTCTTGCTAATGCACTAATAAATATTCCACTAGCTCCAAAAATTGGCAGACTTATTAGTAGGATTGGTGAGCGTCGAGCATTAATAATTGAGTATGTCGGACTAGCAGCAATATTTATCGGCTATGCAATAACCGATAGCGCTTTTGTTGCGGTATTTTTGTATATTTTTGACCACCTATTCTTTTCCCTTGCGATAGCACTTAAGACTTACTTCCAAAAGATAGCAGACCCAGCAGATATTGCCTCTAATGCCGGGCTTACCTTTACCATAAACCATATAGCGGCAGTATTTATTCCGGTAATATTTGGTATGATTTGGATGTACGACTATTCAGTTGTATTTTATGCTGGCTCAGCTATGGCAATAGCGTCCTTGTTTATGGCTATAAACATTCCCCATAAGCCCTCACCAGATAACGAAGTTTTGATTGGAAAATTTAATTAACATCTTTGCTGGATAATAAATACCTCGAAAAAAACCTCACAATTTGATTAATTATTGATGTAGAATTTAAGCCATGAATGAGCAATTTAGAGTCTCTCAAAAGCTTGGTCTAATGTTCAGACCTGGTGATAATATTCCAAAAGATATTCGATCTTGGGCACTATCTCAGCTCCATGAAAAATCTCCGGCAATGGGTATAAAATCAGTCTCCAGAGTTGGTAATTCTGTCGTAACTAGTGAGGTTACCAATTGGCCTAAACATCTACAGCCTGACCTTAGAGAGAGAGCTAAGAGGTGGCGAATTTATCGCGCATTTAATAAACTAGCTAGAAAAGAAAATAAGTCAAATGCTGAGAAACAACGCAATAGGCAAGAAAACCAGTTTGGTGAGATAGATGCGCTAAAGTTCTCTCACCGTAATATATATGGTAATGACCAATTAAGGGTTCGTTTTCTGACTTTTTGGACCAACCATTTCACTATGGGTAATATCCATGACAACCAAAACGTTATCGGTCATGCTATGGATGA
>FUWD013023675.1_pt1 | contig 12607 bp, 11 predicted proteins | sample 1063281 | NCBI WGS metagenome assembly FUWD01 (sample SAMEA79048168, study PRJEB19326) | metagenome | biome: marine
GACCGGATGCGGCGGCCAATAGCCGTTCCACTTCATCGAGCTCCAGGAAATCCACCTGACGGGTCGGAGTCTTGCCGACTTCGATCTTTTCCGAGGGCACGGTGGCGATGTCCTCTTTGGCAAGGTATTTGAGGAACGAGCGTAAGACGACGACGTGATAGGTCTGGGTCGATTTTCGGAGAGGCTCTCCGTTTCGCGTCGTTTCCCGGTTGAGTCGGATGCGGTAGTCGCGGATGCGCTGGACCGTCATATCAGTCGGCTTCCGGATGTCGGCCATGCGGAAGAACTTCTCCAAAGAGCGTTCATAGCTGTCGATGGTGCGCGGGGACCGGTCGAGCTCGATTTCGAGATGTTCCAGAAACCGTCTCATCAGTATCCGGATCGGATCGGATGATCGTTCGGGAGCTTTTTTTGATTGTGCCGCGTTTATGGTGTCCATATGATCTCATTATACACGTCGTTGCGGACGGATTCCTATCGGGCCGGTGATCTGACCGTTTCTGGAGCGAGTTCTTGCGGCGACAAAGACGCTATCGGATGCTTTGTTAAGGCATAAAAGACCTTATTTCTGCGGGAAATCCGTTGACACCTTCCGGTACTTTGGTTATACTGGCCCCCGTAAGTATTCAGGAGAAAGACCGATGGCGGAACCGATTCCTACAGGGGCTCGGCCTACCGTCTTTCTTCGAGGAAAGGGATCGTCCCTATCATCATCTTCAATCGGTTTCTCGAATGGCTTTCCCGAGTGGGCGAACGGATTTCCGAGGGATTCGCTGCTTTTGAGACGGAGGCCCACCATGTCCAACGCGAGGTGCTCGATTTCATGAAGGATCGCTTCGGAGAGCGTCTTCTGGAATTATTTCGCGGTTACGGCGCGTTTACGCTCGTTCTGTCGAGCTCGCTTTTGGTCGCGGTGACGAATGTCGCCCATGAGCGCGAGACGAGTGCCGTTTTCGGGTATTTCGGTCGGGACGAATCTTCGGTCGCCGCTTCGGGTGCCCGGAAGCGGTTTGCCGACTCGGATGCGGCCGAATCCGCTCTCTCGCTCGTTCCGCTTTCGGCTTCCTCCGTCGCGGTGGACCTTTCGAAACGTACGACGGAAGAGGCGATTTCCGCGGTGCGTGACGATCGGCTTTTTTCGGCCCAGGCTGACGGCGGTATCGCGAAGGATCCGGAGGAAGAAGGAGGCGTGAGCGTGTATGCCGTTGCCGAAGGCGATACCGTTTCCGGCATCGCGGCGAAGTTCGGTATCACCGTGAATACCATCCTGTGGGCCAATGACCTCGATGACGTAGACTCTATCAAGCCGGGAGACAAGATCTTCATTTTTGCCTGTAGCCGGGCTGTCTCACGTCGTCGCTTCCAGCGATACCGTCGATTCTATCGCCTCGAAATACAAGGCTGAGCGGGAAAAGATCATCGTTTATAATGGGCTGCCCGCGAATGGGGATGTATCGGTCGGCGATTCCATCGTCATTCCCGGCGGGTTCAAGGAACTCCCGAAGAAGGAAGAGGATGCCGCCGGACTCGCGCGGAGGCAATACGCGTCTTCGACTTCCTCCGGAACGGTTACCGACGTTTCCGGCGGATACAAGAAGCTTGATGGGAAGGCCGGGAGCGGCCATCGGTTCCCGTACGGGTACTGTACCTGGTATGTGTCGCAGAAGCGGTACGTCCCGTGGGGCGGCAATGCCGGTACGTGGCTTTTCAATGCGCGATCGATGGGATACAAGACGGGAAAGAGTCCCGCGAAGGGATCTATCGTCGTGACGACGGACAATGCCTATTACGGCCATGTGGCGGTCGTGGAAAGCGTATCTTCCGGATCGATTACGGTTTCGGAAATGAACTATAGGGGGTGGGGCAAGGTGAATCGCCGCGTGATCCCGACTTCGTCCCGGTCCATCAAAGGTTATATCTATTGATGCCGATTCCGATATCGGCGGATATCGCTGTTGAGTCCGTATCGGAGCGTGACAGGCGGGACCGCGGTGCGGGAACGACATGCATCAGGGTACGCTTTTCGTGTCGTTCTTTTTTCTTTCCGTTTGTGGTACTATAGTCGGAGAGTCGACACCCTCTATGGTTCCGAAAAACAAAACACGGCGCAGTCATCGGTTTCTGTATCTGCTTCCGGTCTTCATGGCCGTTTTTTTCGTGTCATTTCCGTCTTTCACTTATGCGGATCCGCTGGTTGGAGACACATTGGTCTGGGCCTTTAATTGCCTTCTGTATGCGGTATACGGAGTGGTCAGTCTTACGGTGATTATCGGTGCGGTGGTCATGGAATATTCCCTGAACCCGGTTGCGTTCAGCGGACTCTTCAATATGCAGGCGGTGTATGACCTATGGGGGATGGTCCGGGATTTTTTCAATCTGTTCTTTATCCTGATGATCCTGTTCATCGCTTTCTCGACGATATTCCAGGTAGCCGCCTATAACTACAAGAAGCTCTTGTGGCATCTCGTGCTGATGGCGCTTCTGACCAACTTCAGTTTTCCGGTGACCCGATTCCTTATCGATGCGGCGAATGTCCCGATGTACTTTTTTCTTGAAAGCACGGCGAACGGTGATTCCGATGCCGCTGGAAAGGAGATATCCAATGAATTGTTTTCTCACGCGAAAATGCGGTCCGCGATTCTTCCTGAAGTGGACGGGTGGGAAGACATAAACCACGACCAGAAACTCGCAGGGAATCTTGTCCGTGCAATCATATTCATTTTCATCTTCGGTATCTCGCTGCTTGTCTTGGCGGTTCTCCTTTTGCTTCGGACCATCACGCTTCTCGTTCTGGTCATTTTTTCGCCGGTCGGCTTCGCCGGAGCGGCGATTCCGTGGTTCTCTTCGTATTCCAAAAAATGGTGGGATATGCTCATGAGTAACGCGTTTTTCGGTCCGACCGCGGCGCTCATGCTTTTGGTTTCCGTTCGGATAGTGGCCGCATTTTCGTCGTCAACCAGCAATACTGAGTTGCAGGACATCGCAAGAAATTCTGAGCTTGGTTTCTTTAATGTGGCCGATATGGCCGTCTTTATAATTCCGGTCACCCTGATATGGATGTCGATTTCCGTCGGGAAGAGCTTCAGCATTACCGGCGCCGGAGCGGTCATAGGCAAAGCGGAGAAGTTCGCGAAATCGACGGGCCGGTTCGTCGGCGGGAAGCTGGGGTATGATGCCGGGAAACGATTTGCGACCGCATACCGTGCGGAACGGAAGAAGCGGAAAGACGAGATTCTTAAGAACCGTTGGTCGACTAAGGTTGGTGAGAAGGCAGGAACGGGTCTGAACAAGCTTCAGGACAAGGAAATGGCGACTCGAGGGGTGACAATCAATGGTAAGACATATCGGGCGCCCGGAGCGAAGTCGGCACAGGCGCGTCACAATAAGATGACGGCTGTGGCGAACAACGAGGCGATTAAGAAAAAGTCCGATGAGCTTATTGACGGCGGGATAGATGCGCTAGCTTCCGCGGCGGGGGTGCAGACGGCCGGATATGGACATGACCTCGCGGATAAGGAAAGGGTGATTAGTCGGGCCGCACATGCTAAGGCATATACTATGCAGGACCACGATGCGAAGAATGATTTCATTGATCGCGATATCCGTCCGGGTGGCGGAGGCGTTGTTGCGGGCCTCTTGGCCGCCCCGTCTGCATCTTTGGTCCCCTCAAACATAAAGGATCCTACGGCTCGGGCGAATGCGGAAGCGAGTATCGCGGCGGAACAGGCAAGGATAGGAGCGTTGATTCCGACGATAATATCGAGACCGCTTGGTCATGCCGCCAATAAGAATAGTCTTAGACAGGTCGCGGTTTTTGTGCACAATAGGATGAAAGCGTATCAGGGCGAGGGTTCGCGACACGGATCGGTTTAGTCCGCAAAAAAAGATATATGCAGGAAACAGGTCTTACGACGGAAGAGGAGGGCGCGATCAGGGAGGCGTATACGGAACCTCATATGAGGGATTATTATGACACTCTCCCTAGTCGGAAGGGCGTCGCATACCAGGTGTTTTCGCGGAAGCCGGAAGAGGTTGTCCTGATCGATCCAGATGGGTTCAGATTTGATCTGATTGTAGCGGGCCTTTCCTTGGAGCATGTCGCATATCTCACGTTGAACGCGCCTATTTCGTATAAGAGGAACCTTTACGCGACGACGAGGAACGAGGATGACCTGAGAGGTATTTGGGAAATCGTTGCCGCAATGGATGCCGATTCGAGGGAGCGAGGATCGACCATCCATCAGGATAGGATGCGGATGGTGCTCAATTACATTGAGTCTAATAAGATCGTTTTTGATATCGAAGCATCATGACAGGCGTCACTCTCAATCATGGCGGCATCCATTCCGGTGCTTCATATATGGAGGCGGAACAGGAAAAAAAGAGGCTCGCTCGCGGGGCGTCTTTGATGATACCCGAAATTATGCGGACATGGTCCGCCAGATATGCTGGACAGCCCGTCTTCCCGAAGAAAGTTGAATCGGTTCCGGCTACGATGATTGGCTGGCTGCTCGCTTCCGAGCGATTTTCGCAGTTTTGGGAATGGGAAGCGTTGAGCGGTCTGGCCGATGAACACAAGACGCTTTTTTCAATGCACTATGGTCCATAATCCTTCGTGGAGATTCCATTTTGACGCTAGATGTTATCCATAGGTTCCTGGGTGCTTACGTCGTGGAGAATCGATTATTGGTGATAGTGGAGCGATTCAACCGGGAATATTCGCCGATTGTTCAGGATATGCTTTCGCAATCCGGACCGTTGGCCGAAAGCGTTCTTATTGTTGGTCAGAAGAAACAAGAAAGACATGAACTTGTTTCCTTAGTGCTCCTGTCCGCGCTCGGGAAGTATCCACGGATCGGGGAGCAGCAGATTGCGACGGAGCGGATCCACGTGAGGCAACAGCCGGAACCGGTCCGGGCAAGTTTGTCGAATTGGCTCCGCGTTTATCGCGACGAGCTCGGGGTGGGATATCATGACCCGATGGCCCGGGGAAAATTCATTTTCGATTCGGAAAACGGAAAGAAATTGACCTCGGAAGAACGGGAGCGGCTCAATCTCGTATTGCGCTCAATCGAAGAGAACGTTCCCGTCGATATCGACCCGGAAAAGGCGGAAATCGTTTTCCCGGAGTTCCACGTTTCCCCGAAGGCCCCGTCCGCGCCCCGTCCGGCGCCGAGTCCGTCTTTTTCAACGGTCGCACCGCCTCCTTCCGGAATGTCCGACAACCGACCGCTTCCCGTTTCATCCCCGATTGTTCAAGGCGGAGTCGGTCCGATGCCTCCTCGACGTCTGCCGCCGAAACCGTTCGTCCCGTCCGCGCCGCCACCGGTTCCGGAAGGTCGAAATGACACAGCCGTGCGCCAGCCGGTTCCGACGAATTCTTCTGCTCCTGTCCCAAAGGCCCCGCCTCAGGCACCGGCGCGTAGGCCGGTATCGTTCGTACCCTCGCCTCCTCCGGACCTTCCGGTCGGTGGGACGTTCTCGTTCTCTTCCCCGCATGCCCTTCCGGTCGAGGCGACGGGCGAAGGCGAACTCTCCATCCGCATTCCGGGTTCCCCGTCACTCCCCTCCGGTCAGGCCGCTTTCGGTGTCGGGCGCTCCACTTCGGCTCCGTCCGTATCTCCTCGGGACATTTCTTCTGACCGATCAGGATCGGCAGCGTCGGCTCTCGGGCGACCCGCACCGCAGCCGGCTCCGGATTTGAATCCCTTTCATATCCATCCGGTCGGCGGTCTCGGCAAGGGAAAGGCTGCGGAGCCGGGAGCGGGCCCGACCGTTGATCTGAGGAATGACGGATGAACGGCATCGGGTGTGTATTACCGTTTTTTTCATCCTCTCTTAGAATCTCTCTCAAACCTCATCCGACAAGTACAGGTTTTTGCTTATGTACCACGGTGAGATTTGAGAGAGATACTTACACCGGTATGAGTGGAAACATGACGGGATTGTACAGATTTCGCATAGGTGAGCAATAAGTTTCGTGTTATGATGTTCAATGTACCGCAGTTCATAGACGTGGAAGACAAGGTCGCGGGACCGTTGACCGCGAAACAGCTCTTCTGGATGATTGGCATGTTCGCGACCATCCTGGTCGTGGCGACACTGTTCCCCGGACCGGCCACCTATGTTATCGCCGTTCCGATCGTGATTGTTTTCGTGTTGTTCGCGTTCTATCGTCCCGGTGGTCAGCCGCTTCTCTCATATGCGGTGCACGGATTTTTTTTCCTGTTCCGTCCAAAGGTTCTCGAATGGAGTCGTCCGAAGCCGCAGTATGTCGCCCCGGCCGTGAAACGGGAACGTCAAGCGTCCGCTCCTCGGTCTCGGAACGTGAGTATCGAGGACATACGGCGGATAGCGGAGGCGGCGGACAGGCGGTAGTCCCTCCCGTCCGGACCGACGCATACGCCACGGTGAACGACAAGAAAACGTCAGCATAATGAACGGGCTATGGAATTTCTCACGACAAATAAAAAGAAGTCCGATGCGGTCAGCACCCAGAAGTACGTCGACGTTGCCGACGTCCGTGACGGGGTGATTATCCTGAAAAACGGCTCCATCCGCTGTATCCTTATCGCTTCTTCGATCAATTTCGATCTCAAATCGAGCGAGGAACAGGACGCGATCATCGGACAGTATCAGAGCTTCCTGAATTCTCTCGATTTTCCGCTTCAGATCGTAGTCCATTCGAGGCGGTTCCGTATAGAGCCGTACCTCGCGAAACTGTCCGACGAAGAGAAGCATCAGGAAAACGAACTGCTCCGTTTTCAGATTTCCGAGTATAGGAACTTCGTCCAAAGCCTTACGGAGGTTTCGAACATCATGTCCAAGTATATTTATGTCGTCGTCCCATTCGCGCCGTCCGAGACGGAACAGGGAGGGCTGCTCGGAAAGCTCGGGGGAATGCTCAATCCGAAGTCGTCGACGATCGTGGGCGGGGAAACACTGGAAACCTATCGGAACCAGCTGTTCCAGCGGGCGGATCAGGTGTCTGCTGCGCTGATGGGAACGGGAGTCCGAACGGAAATGCTCGATACGGAAGCGGTAATCGAACTTCTCTACAATACATACAATCCGTCCGTTTTCACGACGACGGTCGTCAGGAACGTCGACCAGATGGAGCTATCCAACCGATGACCCTATGAAACAGAGAATCATATTCAAGGATGAGGATACCGGTAAGCCCGCGTCAGACGACGCCTCCCTTCGGACGGCTGTCCCGTCCGCCCCTCCCCGGTCGTATTCTTCCGTGCAGGCGCCCTCCCACGCGTCCGGTCTTTCCGGTTTTCCCGCGCCGGGAAGCGTTTCCGTCTCGGCTTCTCCGGATCCCTTTTTCCGACCGCAGTCACCGGCGGCTCCATCCTCCGATGTCCCGACGACGGTTTTTCCGAGGGGCTCCTTCTCGGAGGACACGCATGCGGCACGATTGGCAGGCTTACCGCCCGCGCCAGTCCCGGATCCGGTCCGGTCTCCCACTCCCGACCTTTCTCCGGCTTATCTTCCTGAAGATTATCCGCGTTCTGTCCTGGATGCGGATGCGGATGCGGACCGAAATGACGACGGGAGTCGTCCGGCCTTCGCGGCACCTGCGTACGGTTCCTGGGCCGACCGGACTGCGGAATCCGCCGGGGGTTCGTCTCATCAGACGCCGCAAGGCGGCCATCTTTCGGAAAGTCCTCGTTCTGAATCGGGGAATGAGATCAAAACCCCGGACAATCCGAAAGCGACGTTTTCGGCTCCCGCGGTTCCGAACGTCCGATCTGAAAAGCGGTTCGGCAAGTTGTCCCTTCCGAAGCTCCCGCTCTCTTTGGTGCCCGGCGCACGTGAGGATTCCGTGGATCGTGACCTGTATGCTAGCGGAGTAGCGACACTCCGGGACCTTATCGCCCCGCCCGCCATACGTCTTTCCCCGTCATCGATCCAGGTCGGCGACGTCCTTGCCAAGACGCTGTTCATCGTCGCGTATCCGAAATATCTTGGAACGAACTGGTTTTCGCCGATCATCAACATGGACGCTCCCATGGATGTTTCCTTTTTCATCCATCCCATCGACACGCGCGAGATCATGAAAGACCTTCGCCGGTCGCTGACTCAGGTCCAGTCGCAGATTTCCATCGAATCCCAGGAAGGAAAGGTGCGCGATCCTGTCCTCGAGTCGGCATATCAGAACATAGAGGAACTTCGGGACAGCCTTCAGCAGGGGACCGAGAAGTTCTTCCGTTTCGGCGTTTACGTGACTGTCTACGCATCGGACGAGAAGACACTTAACGAGCTGTCCCAGGGGATAATCTCGATTCTCGAGGCGCAACTCGTCTTTTCGAAGGCCGCCGTTCTACGGATGGACCAGGGGTTCGTCGCTACCCGCCCCTTGGGTATGGACGTGCTCGATATCGCGAACAATCTCAATACCTCGCCGCTCTCGACGACGTTCCCGTTCGTCTCGTCCGACCTCTCGTCGAACGAAGGTATCCTGTACGGAATCAACCGGCACAACAACTCCCTCGTGCTGTTCGACCGCTTCAAGATGGAAAACGCGAACATGGTCGTGTTCGCGAAGTCCGGAGCCGGAAAGAGCTATGCGATCAAGCTCGAGGTCCTGCGGTCCATGATGTTCGGGACGAATGTCATTATCATCGATCCGGAAAACGAGTACCAGCACCTGTGCGAGACGGTCGGAGGTACGTTTCTCGGCATCTCACTGTCTTCGGACGCTCATCTGAACCCGTTCGACCTTCCGAAGATAGGAAAGGCCGACGACGATGAAGGCATGTTCAGGAGTCATGTTGCGAACCTGATCGGCCTGTTGCATCTCATGCTGGGCGCGGTCTCGCCCGACGAGGATTCCCTGCTCGACCGTGCCATCCGCGAGACATATGCGATACGCGATATCACCGAGCTGACCGATTTCCGTTCGCTCACTCCAGATGCCTTTCCGACGATGACCGACCTGCAGGCCGTTTTAAGGAACCTCGAGGGAGGGGAGTCTCTTGCCGCCCGCCTGGAACGGTATACCGACGGCGTGTTCGGAGGGTTCCTCAACCATCAGACGAATGTCACGATGAACAAGCAGATCGTCGTCTTCAATATCCGGGACCTGGAGAGCGAACTCCGACCGATCGCCATGTATGTCATCTTGCAGTTCATCTGGAACGAGATGCGGACAGAAATGAAGCGACGCATGATTGTCGTCGACGAGGCGTGGATTATGATGCAGAACGAGGACGCTGCCGCGTTCATGTTCGGCATAGCCAAGCGTTGCCGCAAATACTATGCGGGTCTGACGACCATCACTCAGGATATCGGCGATTTCATGGCTTCGCGCTATGGAAAGCCGATTGTGACGAATTCCTCGATACAGCTTCTGCTGAAGCAGTCTCCTGCGTCTGTCGATCTTATCGCCGAGACGTTTTATCTGACCGACCATGAGAAATTTCTGCTTCTCGAGTCCAATGTCGGTGAGGGAATCTTTTTTGCCGGGACCAAGCATGTCGCCATAAAGGTGATTGCTTCCTATAGCGAGGACCAGGTGATCACGACCGATCCGCGTCAGTTGATCGAGATCGAGGAAGCAAAGCGTGAGTTCGATGAAGGAGCGGAATCGTATTGAACCGGCATATGCAAGCGCAGGCCCATTACATCCAGGAATCGGCACCCCGATATCGGGACGAAGCCTCTCCAGAAGACGAGGCAATGCTTGCCTATCACGCACGGCACCGGGAGTTCAACAGTATCCGTGCCGAGTATCAGGAACGGTTGTCGAAACTCCGTTCCAGTCACCCGACGATGATCATGTATGCGCCGGCCCTCGTTGCGGCGGGACTCAAAGATCTTCTCGACATACCGCTGACGCCGACTGGGTTTGGGAATTTCATACTGTCCGCCACGTTCGGTTTTCTTATTTTCATGCTCTTGAAGCTGGCAAAGACGAACAGCGCCATCATCGAGTCAAGAGTGGTCGTAAAGGGTGCTTTGCGCCAAGGACTGATCATGATTGGCTTTTCCCTGACAGACGGTATGCCCGGACTCGGGGCCTTTCCGATCGAAACGGCCGCGGTCGTACTCATTTTTTTCCTCGATCGCGCCGCCTCGACGGACTTCATCAGTAGGTTCGTCGCGGCGTATCAGGTGGCGGAGAAAAAAATCAAGATCCATTCATGATCGTTTCCCGCACCGGTCGGCGGATTCGTGGTATAATTCGAAAAAAGCCTATGAAATCCATGCAGGTATTCTCCGATAGGAAGCGATCCATCTTTACGGGGTCGTTCATATTCCTGACCATGCTCCTGTACGCGTTGTTCCCCGCCGAATCCCGTCTCGATCCGACGCTTCAGTCCGTCGTCCTCGGTGTGGCACTTTTCGTCCTCCTTCCGATCCTCTATGTCAGACTTGTCCTTCGGGAGCCGTTGTCCGCGCTCGGGTTCCGGGGAAGCGTCCGAAAGTCCGGTCTTCTTTCGATTCCGCTCTCGGTCATACCGCTGCTTTCGGTCTGGTACGTCCTGTTGAGGACCTTTCCCGTTGCCGAAGCGTATCGCATTCCCGCGGCGGTGTCGGGTTCTTTCGGCGTGTTCCTGTCGTACGAAGTGCTTTTGGTCGGGGCAATCTCGTTTCTGTACGAGGTGTTCTTTCGGGGAGCCGTGCAGCTCCTATGGCTTCGGGGGTCGGTTCTGCCTGCCGTGTTCGTGCAAGCCGCGCTGTTCATAACGTTCATGGCGGTTTCCGGCGGGGGGCTCTCCTGGTCGGATGCCTCGTTGATCCTGGCGGCGTTTGCGTCCGGATTCGTCGCCTCATATACCCGCTCTATCCCGTGCGCCTGGGCATCGGCGTGGCTCATGATATTCCTGTCGGACGTATTCGTACTTCTTTCACGATAAATCGAAAACGCTATGCATAAGAAAACGATCATACGAGGCCTCGGTCTCTTCGCTACAGTCGCCATCGGTGCCGTACTGACCGGTAGCGCGGTTCGGGCACTGTCCATACCTTCTCCGTCGAAGGTCGCGAGAGAAATCGAACAACGATACCATATCAATGCGTCCTCGGTCAGAAGCTTCAGTGAGAGCTTCAACGTCGTGGACGAAAAGAAGCCTGCTCCGGAAGTCTCCATATTTTTTAGTCCGTCGGATCCCCGCGAAGGACAGAAGATAACCGCTAGGGCTTTTCCGATGTATTTTACGAATCCGAGCGAACAGATGTATTATACGTGGTTCCTCAAACGTGAGGGGTGCGATCTCGGAACGGCTTCGGGTAAGCCATCGTATTGCAATGCGGACGGAGCCGGCGGTATCACTATAAACGATTGGAAAGTCGCCGCGATGCGGATCTTGGTCACGGACGGTGCTGATAAGGCCGGTTTCTCCTATCAGAACGACAGTGACGGCGACGGGTATGATGCGGAATTCGGGGGCGGTAGGGAATCCGGGACGGAGAACGACTGGTGTTACGTTCATGACGCTTCCGACGGACGGTTTTATGAGCTCGTTTCATCGACCAGATCCGATGCGTTCTCGTGCGGAACCGATGGGTATATCCCTTCCTGTATCACCGGTACGCAGAACATGGGGAGCGATCTCGTAGAGACTTATGCGTATGAAGTATCTGGAACTCCGTCGTGTATTTCGGACGTGCCTTCCTGCCCTGAAGGAACCCTTGCCAGGTGCGTGAATCCTGCTATCGCCAATCTCTCGTTCGCTATCGATGATACCGAAGACAACCTTTCCTGTTCTTCGGGCGATGCCGAAACGCAGCGGTGCGTCCACCTGTTTCCGGAGCCTTCCGGAACCGGTGAGGATTCGGGAGACGGGAGCTTCGGTGTGCGTGAAGAGTTTTTCTGGGGTTCGAACCCCGCCGATCCCGATACCGCGGATAACGGGAACAAGGACGAGGCGAACGTGACCGGTCTGGGTCGCGATTCCTTTACTTGGAACTATCAGGTCGGTGATCAGCTCGGCGTAGTGGTCGAGGGGACATCGATGGTCCCTACCAAACACAGTGACTCCTCCATGATGATCATGTGGGCGTTTTCGGGAACCGGGTGTCAGGTCCGGAATAAGGGGGGCTATACTACGACAATCCGCGGGTATTCCGTGAACATACCGACGGCTGACATGAGCGAGGATGACCTCAACGAATGTCTTGAGAACGATCTCGTCGATCCGATCGAAGGGGGACAGAACAAGTCGAAGCGTCTCGAAATTGACGTGACGGCGACTCCCGAGAATCCTACCAATGATCAAACCGAAGAGGGTGCCGGTGACAGCGTATTCGCTACCGCCTCCATCTCGAACGCTTCGCGCCCCGAATCGGAGATACTGTACTCGTGGACGGTCGAAGTGAGCGACAACGCGGTCGATGGATGGGAAGATATCACCGATCGCCTCGGGGATAGCGGCATGCTTCCCTCGAATGAGGGAAACGGGCTTTCATCGTTATCGACACCACTGAACATGGATCGGGCGTTTCTTGCGGCGGTCGACGGTGCCCTTCCGGGAACGGACCCTCTGTATCTCCGTTTTTCCGTCCGGGCCCGTGAGAATTTTTCTGCCGGCGTTTTCCGGGAGGGTCGGGGCGATGTCATCGTGCGGGTATCAAATACCACGAAGAAGATACTGAC
>FUWD013429699.1_pt1 | contig 12600 bp, 13 predicted proteins | sample 1063281 | NCBI WGS metagenome assembly FUWD01 (sample SAMEA79048168, study PRJEB19326) | metagenome | biome: marine
TACGGCCATGTCGGTGGAGAATGACAACCGGGCAGCGTTGGTGGCTAAAAGAGCATTGAAACCTGGTTCATGAAAAGGTGCCACACCCTGGGATAGAGACCCGATACGAACCGGATCCACATCGATTCCGGTTACTTCATGGCCGAGCTCTGCCATAGAGGCAGCATGCACGGCGCCCAGGTACCCACAGCCGATAACAGAAATCTTCACGCAGATAACCTTACGGGTTAGCGAAGGCCCGGAAGGAGGCCTAGAGCCTGATGGGCTCTGGCCAAGGTTGCCTGGGCGGTATCAGCAGCTTTTTCTGCCCCCAGGGCAAGAATTCGATCAAGCTCAGCAGGGTCAGCAAGCAACTCCTGTGTTGCCTCACGTATGGGGGTGAGAAGTGCAACAACGGCGTCGGCCACCTCCATTTTTAGTGCCCCGTATCCACTTCCGGAAAGACCAGCAACCACATCGTCCACTGACGTATTGGTTGCTAAAGCCAACAGGCTCAGCAAATTGGACACCCCAGGCTTTTTTTGGGAATCGAAATGAATCGAGTTATCGGTGTCGGTTACCGCTGATTTGATTTTTTTGGTGAGGGCGCCTGGCTCATCGAGTAACCACAAAATACCTGCGGGGGATTCCCCCGATTTTGACATTTTGGAGGTCGGGTGTTGAAGATCATAAATTTTTGCGGCCCCTTCCATCACGGTGACTTCGGGGACGGTAAAAACGGGGCCATAACGCTGGTTGAACCTCATCGCGAGGTCTCTGGTCAGTTCGATGTGTTGCCGTTGGTCTTCGCCAACAGGAACCATGTTGGCATCGTGGGCAAGAATGTCGGCAGCCTGCAGGATGGGATAGGTAAAAAGCCCTACCGTGGCGTTATCGGAGCCTTGCTTGAGGGATTTGTCTTTGAACTGGGTCATCCGGTGCGCCTCACCAAACGCGGTCACCGTATTCAAAATCCAGGCTAGTTCGCTGTGAGCGGGGACGTGGGATTGCACAAAAAGCGTGCACTTGCGCGGATCAATGCCGCTGGCGATGTATTGCGCCGCAGTTTTGCGGGTATTCTCCGCCAGGGTTGCGGGGTCTTGGGGGACCGTGAGAGCGTGAAGATCCACCACGCAAAATACTGCGTCGTGTGTGTTCTGCATCTCAATCCACTGCAGTAGGGCACCCGCATAGTTGCCAAAGTGAAGAGAGTCGGCAGAGGGCTGCATCCCAGAAAAAAGCCGAGGAGTAGACATATTTCCAAATCTTAACGGATTATGCGCCTTCGCAGAGCGAGGCACGGCCTCGCTCTGAATCGAGCCATGACTCAAGCATCACGATGTTCCACAGCCCATGCTCCCAGTTATGGGTTCGTGACTGATGTTCTTTCCACATTTTTGCGACAAGATCTTCGTGAAGATAACCACTGTTCTTGATTCGCTCTGGCGATAGGAGATCATCTGCCCAGCTATTCAGAGGTCCTCTGAGCCAATCACCTAAGGGACCGCCAAAACCCATTTTGGGCCGTTCAAAAAAAGAATCTGGGACGTACCGTCTCAAGAGCTCCCGGAGCACCCACTTACTCTGACCGTGCCGGATTTTCATGCTGAGCGGTAATTTCCAGGCAAACTCAACAACACGGTGATCAAGAAAAGGCATTCTGGATTCGAGACTGTGTGCCATCGTTGCCCGGTCGACCTTCGCCAGAATGTCGCCGGGAAGGTAAGTCGTCGCATCAACGAACATCATTTGGTGAATCAGATCAGATTTGATTGGCCAGGCTTCCATAGTCATAACGCGAGCGTCTTCGACTGATGACTTGATCACACGTCGGTCTAGCTGCGTAATCATTCCTGAATACAGCTCCTGAGAGTCCCTACTTCCGAGAACTCCCGCAATTTTGTGGATTTTTTCACCAGGAAGACTCACCCGAAAGCGCTGGGGTAGTAGGCGCATTGCCGGCAACAAAGCCGCATTCCACTGTGATGGAGAAAATCTCGTAGCTGCGCCAGACAAGAACTCCCTTGCTGCTAGCGGGACCTTTTCTATGCGACCCCAGTTCCTGCCAGCGAGTGTGTAGCGGTTATAACCCGCAAATAATTCGTCGCCAGCGTCGCCGGAGAGGCTCACGCTGACGTGCCGTTTTGCCAACTGTGAAACCAGCAATGTGGGGATTTGAGAGCTATCGGCGAAGGGTTCGTCGTAAACGGTGCTGAGCTGAGGGACGGTATTTGTCACATCAGCAGTGCTAACCCTTAGCTCATGATGGTCAGTCCCGAGGTGCTGCGCAATCGCTGCCGCGTAGGGCATTTCGTCATAGTTTTGGTCTTCAAACCCAATAGAAAAAGTCTTGATTGCTTGAGTTGAGAGCTTTTGCATGACCGCGGCTACCGTGCTGGAATCAATTCCTCCGGATAAGAAAGCTCCGACAGGCACATCCCCCATAAGTTGCGCCGAAACAGCGGATGTCAGCAGTGTCTCCAACTGATCGACTACTGCTGCCGAATCTTTCTCCTCGAGGGGATCACGCTGGCCTGATTCAGCCACTTCTTGAAGCGACCAATAAGGTTTTGGTTTGGGCAAAGAGCAGGATGTGACGTCTTCGTCCCGTATTTCTATCCAGGTTCCAGCAGGGACTTTGTAAATTCCCGTGTAAATGGTGTCGGGATCGGGGATGTATCCGATTTGAAGGAACTTTCCCACTGCGGAGTCGTTGATTGTCAGAGTAAATTCAGGGACTGATGTGAGGCTCTTTAGTTCAGACCCGAAGGCAAAAATCCCACTGTTAAACCCGCAATATAGCGGCTTCTCCCCCATTCGGTCTCGGGCGAGCACGAGGCTTCTTTCCTGCTTATCCCAGAGGCCAAAAGCAAACATTCCGACAGCTGATTGGAGGGTTTTTTCCACTCCCCAGAGTGAGAGGCATTCGACCAAAGTTTCGGTATCAGAATGGCCTCGCCACGAAACATGTACCCCCTCGTTTGACAGTTTTTCTCGGAGGTTGAGATGGTTATAGATTTCTCCGTTATAGACGAGCACGAAACGAGAATTCTGCGACTGCATTGGTTGGTTACCCGACGCTGTTAGGTCAACGATTGAGAGGCGTCGATGGGCAAAAGCGATGCCTGCGGAGGTGTCGACCCACTCGTCTCCCCAATCTGGGCCGCGGTGGCGCAGTGAATCTGCCATTGATTTTACGCGTGGCTGAAGCGGAATAACGCGATGTGAAGAGGCCAAGAGTCCTGCTATGCCACACATGGGAGCCCCCCAGAAAATACGCGCCAGCTCATCAGTATCCGGACCTAAAACATTCTTGATCGAAGACCTGCGAAGGATCTTCTCCCGAGATTATCCTGCGCGACGCCATAGGAGAGAGCGTAATGGGTTAGATGTCGTAGTCGGCAACGACGGGTGCGTGATCTGACCACCTGGTGTCATAGCTTGGTGCGCGATCAATGATGTAGTTCGATGCTGTAGGCGCCAGCAGAGTGTTTGCGAGGTGGTAATCGATGCGCCAACCTGCGTCATTGTCGAACGCTTTGCCCCGCCAGCTCCACCAGCTATAAGGACCTTCTACTTCGCCGTGTGTAGCGCGCCCAATATCGACAAACCGCCCGTTGCTTCCGGTGTTGTAATCAGGGTCGTCTTCGGCGCCCATCCACGTATCGAAATAGGCGCGCTCTTCGGGCAGGAAACCCGAGTTTTTGCGGTTGCCCTTCCAGTTGCGGATATCGAGTGTGCGATGCCCCACATTCAGATCACCCACAACGACAGCAGGGTTGCGTAAGGCACCAAGCCGTGTCATGCGCTGGGTCATCAGGTCAAGAAACTCATATTTGGCGACTTGTTTGGGGGTATCCACTTCCCCGGAGTGCACATAACAACTCACCACGGTGAGGGTATTGCCCTGCGGGGTCTGAATGTCGACTTCGAGCCACCGTCCGGCGGTATCGACACTCTCAGGGCCAAGTTCTGTGCTCACTCTTGTCTGGGGAACCCGGGTGGCAATCGCGACACCGGCACGACCTTTGGCGGTGGCGGGGTTATCAGCGACAACCCAGTCATCGCCCAGCAGCGCCACAAGGTCTTCTCGTTCTGCTCGCACCTCTTGGAGGGCGAGCACATCAACCCCTCGCTGGTCCAACCAGGGTTTCATTCCCTTGCGGAAAGCAGCACGAACGCCATTAACATTGACGCTCGCAACACGAACCATCGGGTGTTAGGGACGCCCGCGCAGTACAGCTTGCTTCACTTCGGAAATTGCTTTAGTGACTTCGATTCCGCGGGGGCAGGCTTCCGTGCAGTTGAAGGTGGTGCGGCAACGCCACACGCCTTCTTTGTCATTCAAGATGTCCAAGCGCACTTGGGCACCCTCATCACGGGAGTCAAAAATGAAACGGTGGGCGTTGACGATGGCAGCGGGGCCAAAGTATTGGCCATCCGTCCAAAACACGGGGCAGCTTGAGGTGCAGGCTGCACAGAGAATGCATTTGGTGGTGTCATCAAAGCGCGCGCGCTCCTCCGGGGATTGCAACCTTTCCTTGTCGGGCTTCGACGAAGCAATGAGGAAGGGCTGAACCTGGCGGTAGGACTCGAAGAAAGGCTCCATGTCGACAATGAGGTCTTTTTCTAAGGGGAGGCCTTTGATGGCCTCCACATAGACAGGCTGGGAGACATCCAAGTCTTTGATCAGAGTTTTACACGCAAGCCTGTTTCGACCATTGATGCGCATCGCATCGGAACCACAAATACCGTGAGCGCAGCTTCGTCGGAAACTGAGCGTGCCATCTTGGTCCCACTTGATGCGGTGGAGACCATCGAGAACACGGTCCGTGGCAAACATCTCCACATCAAAATTTTCCCAATGCGGTTCCGCATCGTTTTCAGGGTCAAACCTACGAATGATGAACGTCACCGTAAACGAGGGAATTTCGGCAGTTTCTGAGATTACTGGGGCAGCCACGGCGGACATCAGTACTTCCTCTCCATAGGTGGGTAGTTGGTGATCACGACGGGCTTCCAACCAATAGTGATGTGGTCCTCCACATTGGCAGAGGTTGCATCGCCCGTGAGATAGGCCATCGTGTGCTTCATGAACTCTTCATCGTTGCGCTCAGGGTAGTCATCGCGCATGTGACCGCCACGACTTTCCTTACGGTTGAGCGCTGAGGCGACAACGACCTCTGCGATATCGAGCAGGAAACCTAGCTCGATAGCTTCCAGCAGGTCAGTGTTGTAACGCTTACCGCGGTCGTGGATGCCAATTTTCTTGTACCGCTCACGCAGTGAGTGGATTGTTTTTCCCACACTGCGCAACGAATCATCAGTCCGGAAGACCTGGGCGTTCTTGTCCATTTCTTCCTGAAGTTCCTTCCGGAGCTTGGCGAGCCGCTCGGTGCCATCAGCGGACCGCGCCGCTTCGATCATTTCGCGAACTTCTTTGGCGGGATCTTCGGGGAGTGGGGCAAACTCTGCACTGTTCGCGTACTCGACCGAGTAGCGACCGGCGCGCTTGCCGAAGACGTTGATGTCCAGGAGTGAATTAGTTCCCAAACGGTTGGAGCCGTGAACCGACACACAAGCACATTCCCCCGCTGCGTAAAGACCCCTGACGACGGTGTCGTTGTCGGAGAGCACTTCAGCCTTGATGTTGGTGGGAATTCCCCCCATCGCGTAGTGGGCGGTGGGCATCACAGGAACGGGCTCCACAACCGGGTCAACACCCAGGTACGTTCTCGCAAATTCGGTGATGTCGGGAAGTTTGGTTTCCAGAACCTCCGCACCCAAGTGGGTGCAATCCAAGAACACGTAATCTTTGTCGGGCCCACCGCCGCGACCTTCTTGGACTTCTTGCACCATGCACCGAGCAATGATGTCCCGGGGGGCTAAGTCCTTAATGGTGGGCGCATAACGCTCCATGAATCTCTCACCTGCGGCGTTACGAAGGATTGCACCCTCACCTCGGGCGCCCTCGGTCAACAGGATTCCTAAGCCAGCAAGTCCGGTGGGATGGAATTGGAAGAACTCCATATCCTCCAGAGGAATGCCTTTGCGCCAGATGATGCCAACACCGTCACCCGTCAAGGTGTGGGCGTTGGAGGTGGTCTTGTAGATTTTCCCAAAACCGCCGGTGGCGAAGATCACTGATTTTGCGTGGAAGACGTGGATATCTCCGGTGGCCAGTTCGTAGGCGACAACGCCGGCAGCTTTTTGGGCGGGAGGCTTTCCTTTGCGCTTTTTGCCTTCAGGGTCATCAACCATGATCAGGTCGAGGACATAAAACTCGTTATAAAACTCGATACCCAACTTCACACAGTTCTGGAACAGAGTCTGCAAAATCATGTGACCGGTGCGGTCCGCTGCGTAGCAGGAGCGACGGACCGGGGCTTTACCGTGATCCCTGGTGTGACCACCAAAGCGACGCTGGTCAATCTTTCCATCGGGTGTCCGGTTGAAAGGAAGACCCATATTCTCTAGGTCGATGACGGCATCAATGGCCTCTTTGGCCAGGATTTCTGCTGCATCCTGGTCGACGAGGTAGTCGCCACCTTTGACCGTGTCAAAGGTGTGCCACTCCCAGCTGTCTTCTTCGATGTTGGCGAGCGCTGCTGCCATTCCACCCTGGGCAGCACCCGTGTGAGATCGAGTGGGGTAAAGCTTGGAAATCACGGCAGTCTTTGCGTGTGGGCCGGCTTCAATGGCTGCGCGCATGCCGGCACCACCGGCGCCCACAATCACAACGTCAAATTGGTGGTGGTGTGTGGTGGTGTCAGAAGTAGCTTCGGGGGTTGTTGCAGTTGGTGACATTTCTCCTACTTCACGGCGGCACAGAAAGAGGGCAACAAGTCAGCGGGGGCGCCTGCTGGACAAGGGTCGAACGTGTAGATGGTCAGCGTGCCAAGAATTATCAAAGCAGCGGTGGAGATAAATAGCGACCACTGTAAAACCCGACGGAACCTAGCACTCGTGGCGTAGTCGTTGACAATGGTCCGCATTCCGTTGGCTCCGTGAATCAGGGCAAGCCAGAGCATTGCCGTGTCCCACACCACCCAGAAGGGGTCCGTGAATTTTCCGGCGACAAAGGCAAAGTCAATCGCTTTGACGCCCTCGCCCACCATGAGGTTGACGAACAGGTGGCCGAAGATGAGGACGACCAGGACGATGCCGGAAGCCCGCATGTAAATCCAGCCCCATTTTTCCCAGTTGATGCCGCGTTTTTCGGCACGGATGGGGGATCGTGGTGTTTCTATTGTGATGCTCATCGGTTTACCACCCAAACACATTCATGAGATGACGGGGAGTGAAGGCGATCATCAGAGCGAGCCACAGGCCGAGCACTACGTAGAACAGTGCCACGTGGTGTTTCGTTCCGATGTTCCAAAAATCTACGAGGATGATGCGGAGCCCGTTGAGGGCGTGGAAGACAATCGCTGCCACCAAACCAATTTCAGCAACACCCATGAGGGGTGTTTGGTAAGCCCCGATAACTGCGTTGTACGCCTCGGGGCTGACCCGAACGAGGGCAGTATCGAGGACGTGCACGAGGAGAAAGAAGTAGATACCGATGCCGGTGATGCGGTGCAAAACCCACGACCACATGCCTTCACGACCGCGATACAAAGTGCCACCGGGGATGATGCTTTTTCTCCGCGGTGTCGGAGCTTGTATGGTCACCGACGGTGACTCAGATGCGCTGGTTGTCGTCACGGGACAAAACCCTTTCGTATGGTGCCTAACTTAAATCATCATATGGTGTTCGCGGTGAGTGCATTCTCAGCTTCCCGGTAACCTAGGAACATGTCGGACGACTTTTTTGCGGTCATTCCTGCCGGGGGGTCCGGCACACGTCTATGGCCTCTTTCGCGCTCGGGCGAACCGAAGTTTTTGCTTGATTTATTGGGAACGGGGCGCTCCCTTCTGGTTGACACGATTGATCGCCTCGAACCTTTTGCCCCCGTAGACCGTGTTTTTGTGGTGACAGGGGGAGCCCATGAAGCGGCTGTCAGGTTGCAAGTTCCCACCCTCCCTGTGGGAAACGTGTTGGTAGAGCCTTCCCCTAAGAACTCGGCGGCGGCTGTGGGTCTCGCCGCCTACATGTTGGAGAGAACGCACCCTGACGCCATCGTCGGTTTCTTTGCCGCTGACCATGTTGTGGCGGAAGAAGAGGCGTTCCAACAGGTGCTTACCACCGCGGTAGAGGCGGCCCGAAGTGGCCTGATGGTCACTATCGGGATTACCCCCACCGAACCCTCCAGCGCTTTTGGGTACATCAAAAAGTCAGCGCCCTTCGATGCTGTGACGGAAGTCCACCATGTGGGGGAGTTCGTCGAAAAACCTTCGTACCTCGATGCGGAACGTTTCCTGTCTAGTGGTGACTACCTCTGGAACGCAGGAATTTTTGTCGGTTCTGTCTCTGGAGTAGTGGCCGCTTTTGATGAATTTTCTCCGGAACTCGGGGGTCCACTGAGAGAAATTGCTGACGAACTTGCGGGGGGTCGAGACATCACCACGTTGTGGGAAAACCTGCCTTCAATTGCGTTTGATTACGCGGTCGCTGAACCAGCCGCCAGGGCTGGGAAATTCTTGGTGGTACCGGGTAGTTTCGGCTGGCGCGATATTGGTGATTTTGCTTCGCTTGCTCAAGCACAGGCAGCAAGTGTGACCTCGGACGTGGTGGTGGTAGGGGATTCCGCCAAAGTTCACCCCCACGATTCCAGTGGAATTGTGGTGGGCTCTTCCGGTCGAATCATCACGTTGCTGGGAGTCACCGACATCGTGGTGGTGGATACCCCGGACGCCTTGTTGGTGACAACAAAAGAACATGCTCAAGATGTCAAGCAAATCGTGGAACATATGAAAGCTCAAGGGTTGCAACACCTGCTCTAACGGGTTGTGCTTTCCACAGATAACATCATCTTTATGCGAATTTTGATTACTGGTGGTGCAGGTTTTGTCGGATCCCATCTTTCTGAGCGGCTCCTCGACGCCGGACATGAAGTCGTGGTGGTCGATAACTACTTCACCGGGTCTAAATCAAACATCGCTCATCTGCTCGGGAACCCGCACTTTGAAGCGATTCGACACGATGTGACCTTCCCCCTTTACGTCGAAGTCGATGCGATTTATAACATGGCCTCACCCGCCTCTCCTATTCACTACCAGCACGACCCCGTGCAGACCACGAAGACGAATGTCATCGGCGCTATCAACATGTTGGGGCTTGCGAAAAGGTTGAATGTTCCCATTCTTCAAGCCTCAACCTCAGAGGTGTATGGCGACCCAGAGGTTCATCCACAGACCGAGGACTACTGGGGCAAAGTAAACCCGATTGGGCCACGGGCGTGCTACGACGAGGCAAAGCGTGTCGCTGAGACACTATTTTTTGACTATCACCGCCAGCACGGTCTCGAAATTCGGGTGGCCCGAATCTTCAACACCTATGGCCCCAGAATGGCGGCCGATGATGGTCGGGTGGTGAGCAACTTTATTGTTCAGGCCCTGCGGGGTGAACCCCTCACCATTTATGGGGATGGGTCACAAACGCGCTCCTTCTGTTATGTCGATGATTTAGTGTCCGGGCTGGTTGGGTTGATGGAGAACCCACACGGCGAAACGGGGCCTGTGAACATTGGGAATCCTGGTGAGTTCACCATGTTGGAGCTAGCGTCACTAGTGCTCGAACTCACGGGTTCCCGGTCGGTGGTTGAACATCGTGCGCTTCCGGCAGATGACCCGAAACAGCGTCAGCCCGATATTTCCCTGGCCAAGAAGACCATGGGATGGGAGCCACACATCGCGCTGAAGGAAGGCCTGGAGAAAACCATCGCGTATTTTTCCACCCAAATCGCCCGGGAAGGCTAAAGCGTGGGAATCCCCATCATTCTCGATACGGACACCGCTCAGGATGACTGTGTCGCCATCTTGTTGGGACTCCTTGACCCGGAGGCAGACCTTCGGGCAATCACCATGGTGGCGGGAAACGTCGGATTTGAGCAACAAACCGCCAATGCTCTGATGACGCTGAGCGTTGCTGGAGCACTGGGCGAATGCCCCGTGTATCTCGGCTGTCGCAGGCCGATGGTTCGACCCTGGGTTTCCGCCGAGAACGTTCACGGTGATGGCGCCGGTGGCCTCAGCATGGAGTCCTCCGGCATTGAGGTGGAAGCAGAGCATGCTGTTGACACCCTGTTGCGCATGACGAGTGAAGCGCCAGGGGAAATTAACATTGTGGCGATCGGCCCTTTGACAAACATTGCAATGGCCGTGGTGAAGGACCCGAGTTTCCCTGAAAGAGTCAAATCGCTCTACATCATGGGTGGCTCCAATAACGCCCGGGGGAATATTACGGCGGCTGCAGAATTCAACTTTTATGTTGATCCCGATGCCGCCAAGATTGTGTTCGAGGCAGGTTTTGAGATCACTGTGGTGCCATGGGAGCCGCTCACTGTCCAAGACGCTCTCTTTCTCGCGCGACCAAATGTCAGAAATTGGTGCACTCCAGACCCCGGTTGCGTCGTTCTTTGCTCGAGTGTGTGAAGCGACGCTCGAATTTGATGAGAGTGTCGGGATTCCCGGGTCGACGCATCCGGATTCGTTGACCATGGCACTGCTATTGCATCCCGAGCTCATTGTCCGCAGTGGCGCCTACGCGGTCGATATTGAAGCAGATTCCGAATTGACCAGAGGGTATTCGGCGATGTCGTGGGGTATCCACGGTCTGAAGCCGAACGCCCGCGTTGTGGAGTCTGTCGACTCCACAGCATTCTTTGACTACATCAAGACCATCATGGCGACGCCAACGACCCCGTCGCGCGAAATTATGGGCATCACGGGGCCTTAGGGCGACCTTCAACTAGGTCTTGAGGCTCATTTGCGCCGGCGGAGCTCCCACTGAAGTGGGGGAGATTTCTCCGCCCTAGAATGGGGCAATAGCGCCAGTCACTCTTTCGCAAATCTCTCTGTTGAGGCGACAGTTGCGAAAACTGTGTGGGTGGCATCGAATAGCAATGAGAGGACCAATTTAGTGAAAGCAATCACAGCAAAGCGTACCTTCGCAGGTATCGCAGCACTCGGTGCGGCTGCTCTGGTTTTGGCAGGTTGTGCTGCCGGTACCGCAGAAGAAGCAAGCACTGACGAAGCAGCAGTAGAAGAAGCCACCGCAGTTGAGGAACTTGATTTCCTCGCCTGTGCCGTTTCTGACGAAGGAAGCTGGCAGGACAACTCTTTCAACGAAGCCGTATATGACGGTCTTGCGTTGGCACAGAGCGAGCTCGCGGTTCAGACCGCTGAGGCCGAGTCCAACAGCGCCGAAGACTTCGCCCCCAACCTCCAGGCCATGGTCGATGAAGGTTGTGACGTAATTTTCGCGGTGGGCTTCGGTTTGGCTGACCCCGTCAACCTTGCTGCTGATGCAAACCCTGATGTCTCCATGGTTACCGTGGACGGCTACAGCGCCGGCCAAGAAAACCTGAAGGTTGTCGGTTACAAGATGAACCAGTCCAGCTACCTCGCTGGTTACCTCGCAGCGGCCTTCTCAACCTCCAAGGTTGTGGGCACCTCCGGTGGCGTTCAGATTGATGCCGTGACGGACTTCATGACCGGCTTCTACTACGGTGCAAAAGCCTACGAAGCAGAGACGGGTACCCCCATTACCGTCCTGGGCTGGGACCCCGTAGCTCAGACCGGTGACTTCTGGGAAAGCTTCACCGCTAATGACCCCACTGGAAAAGCGATTGCTGCTTCTCAGCTTGAGCAGGGTGCGGATGTTCTCTTCCCCGTGGGTGGAGACCAGTTCGGTGCAGGATCGGAAGCCATTACGGAATCCGGCGTGGACGCAGTGATGATCGGTGTTGACAAAGACATCGCTCTCACCTCGCCCGAATACGCCGACTACATCCTGACCTCTGCTGAAAAGCGCATGGGTGAAGCAACCTTCAACATCATTGAAGATTATGCACTCAACGGCACCTTCAGCAGCGAGGTCTACTTGGGCGACTTGGAAAATGGTGGAACGGCAATTTCTCCGTTCTACGCATTTGACGAAAGAGTCACCCAGGAGACCAAAGACCGTCTCGAAGAAATCAAGCAGGGCATCATCGATGGAACGATTGACCCACTGTCCTAGAGACAGAGGAATTTCGCTCTAACGTGAAGTAGTGAGGGGCCCTGGGCATAGTCTGGGGCCCCTCATGCTTTTTTGGTGTGGTACAGAATTGGGAGAGAGGGTGGCACAGCGATGAAGCTTGAATTGCAAGGAATGACGAAGAAATTCGGTTCTGTCATTGCGAATGACAACATCTCTCTGGTCGTTGAATCGGGCCAAATTCACTCTCTTTTGGGAGAAAATGGTGCCGGAAAATCGACTCTCATGAACCTTCTCTACGGCCTCTACAAGCCCGATGAAGGCCGCATCCTTCTCGATGGGAAAGAAGTATCTTTCTCTGGCCCAAGCGATGCTATGGCCGCAGGAATTGGTATGGTCCACCAGCATTTCATGCTGGTACCCGTTTTCTCTGTCGCGGAAAATGTTGTCTTAGGTAATGAGCCCACCCACGCCGGGGGCGTGCTTGATTTGGATACCGCACGCGAAAGAGTTCGGGAAATCTCTGCGCGATTTGGCTT
>FUWD013022922.1_pt1 | contig 12593 bp, 15 predicted proteins | sample 1063281 | NCBI WGS metagenome assembly FUWD01 (sample SAMEA79048168, study PRJEB19326) | metagenome | biome: marine
TTAGATAATAATTTATCAAATAATTCTTGAATTAATTTGAAGGTCATCAGTTTGTTGACCGGAATAGTTCCACTCATACCATTTCATTTAAAAACAAAATTAACAATTCATATTCATTTAAATGAATAAAAGTGTTGATTATTTGAATGGATCTAATCTGAACTGATATCTATAAGCAATTGAGTTGAAGTTACTTGAACTCATTTGATATCATTACGTGAATATTACTTTATTCTTACGCAGGCATTACGTTGTCTCCTGATAATCTGGCTGTAACATTGCTCCATGAATTAAGAATGAAATTTTTAAAATCATGGAAAAAGAAAAATTAAAGAAAAATCCAATAACTGTTTTGGACAACCGCAAATCAAGAAACAACAGAGTTTTTTCCTCTACTATTTTATTATTCATGGATATCTAGCCCTGTTATTTATTCTTCTTGCTCTTTATAAAACAAGTGCATTTTAGAATATAACCTTGGCGGTTACAGCTAATCATTTTTATTAATTAAAAACTATTTATTATGGTAGATTTTTTTCAAAACCCGGTATTGCCCAATGGAGGTACAAAGCCGGTAGTAGTATCCGATACTACTCCGTTTCAAGGTGGAAATTGTGTTTCATCTGTTACTAAACAACTTCATTTTCTCAAAGAGGGAACTCTTCGGGGTGGTGAAGAAATCAAACCTGGAATTTTACATGGGGGTGAAGAAATTCGACCCGGCGTACTCCATGTAAAAAATTATGCTCCAGCGACTTACAGGACAAAAGATGGTTCTGGGGTTTTCAAATTCAGGTTTGTTGATTTGGGAGGGAAATATGAGATCGATATTGAGTCTCAACCTTCTTATGGATCAAGAAACAGTTCCAGTACTGCTTCTCATCGATTGCCTTCTGCCCGTGGTGGACAGAAAATTTGCATTGCAGTTGGTAAAGAACCTAAAACTATTGAATCTGCAAAAAAGATTTGTATGGAATGGGCAGAATTAACAAAAACCTACTGCGACACTGGGAAATCTATTAATTCACAGGTTGCAAGTAATGCCAACCCGGTTAACAGAATATGGCAATCAATTATCAATTAGTACCACGGAAGGGGCTTATGCCCCTTCCTTTTAAAAAAGAAATGATATGAAAACTAATAACAATAAAGACACGATGAAAATAACCGAGAGTGCATTTTATCAAATGATAAACCATATTGGAGCACAGCCCGCTGAATCAGGTGGAGCAGGGTTTGGATATGAATCAGATAATGTAATCCGAGACTTTGTTCCTGACCTAAATGCAAAAACTACTCCGTCAACATATGCAATGAATACTCCTTTTCTTAATAAGGAAATTGAAACCAAATGGGAAAAAGAGAAAAAGTCGCTTTTAGCAATTGCTCATGCTCATAAACATGGTCTTCCAGATTTAAGCGGGCCTGATAGAGCTTATTTTAAAGATCTTCTCAGCTACATGCCAAGAAAGAAATTCTACGCACCGGTTTTATATACAATACCTGACGGTGGCTTAAAAGTCTTTCCTTATGTGTACGAAAAAGGATCTGATGTCCCTAAAAAGGTTCGATTAGAAATTGTTCCTGATGACTATGAAGAACAACAAGAAACAGTTGTTCAAAAATCAGAAAAATCTGAGGGAAAACAGTTAAATATCAGCTATTATATATTTGCCGGTATCCCTGAGAAAAAGCCCTCTCTACGTGAAAAGGTTTCGTCATTCCTGACGATTATTATTTCCGTTGGAATTATTTACTGTGTCGTTTTTCTTACGGCATTTTATGCAGCTTGTTTGCTTACTGAATTAGTATTAAAATATTTTGCCTTATGAAACTAACAAATTTTTCAAGAATTGAAGGAGCCGTCGATATGAAGCTCCTCAAAAAAATTCATGTCCTTGCTATCGGTGCAGGAGGTGCATTCAGCTTATTTGATTTTCTGGCGAGAACAGGCATTAACAGACTAACCGTTTCGGATTTTGACGACGTGGAAGAGGTCAATGTTGTCCGCCAGGGATACAACACTCAGGATATTGGAAAGAAAAAAGTACATGCTCTCGGTTCGCATTTAAAACAAATCAATTCGGGGCTTGATTATCGACCAATTACAAAAAACTTTCTTTCAATGACTGATAAAGAGCTTGATGATATTTTTATGGAAGCAGATATTTTTCTCTTCCTTACTGATTCATTTGAAGCTCAAAGTTTCGGTAATATTCTGGCTCTTAAATATGGTAAACCGGCTATTTGGGCTGGTTACTACGAAAAGTCACAATGTGCAGAAATTGTTTTTACAATTCCATTTGTAACGCCATCTTGTTTTCGTTGTGCGGTTAGCCCAAGATATGATGCACAAAAGAATAGTGCTACCGAGATAAAAGCAAGTTCAAATTGTAACACTATTTTTCATAGTGCATTATTGGATTCCTATGTTGGTATGCTGTTGTTAGCAATTTTGCATAACGATACAAAAGGTTTTGAGTTTTCTAACTGGTTTGGCAGGAAATGGGACAGGAACTTAATCCAGATAAAAGTTAATCCGGAATATGGTAAAGAAGAAGGAAGTTTGTTCCAAAGAGTGTTTGAACCTACTGAAGGCAGGGCGTTCAACTTTAATGCTATATGGCAGAAGATAGAACCTGAAATTCCCCCAAAATACTTGCTCTGTCCTGATTGCAAGGGTATACCAAACTTTAATAACCTCCGTGCTTCTTATAATAAGGAATGCAAGCGTGTTGTCTTAGTTAGTAACAATTTACCAAAGCTTAAAGGTGAATGGGGGGGGTAGATTCTTTTTTAACCAAATTAAATAATAGAGCAATGGCAAATCGAAGATTAATAGATATGACTGAAGAGGACATAATTGTCCTCTTTGAGTCAATCCTTAATAAAAAACTTAGCCCTGAGCCAGAAAGATTTATAACCGAAGAAGAGGCAAAGAAGCTGTTAAACTGCTCAAAAACTCAGATGTATTACTACAGGGTTAACGGTGTGATTTCATATGTGCAGGATGAAGAACATCGCAAAATGATTCTCTATGATCGATTATCAATATTAAAGTATCTGGAATCTAATCTTAAAAAAGCCTTTTAGTATGGAAACAATTGATGATAAATATTCAGCCAATGAGCTGACAAATTATAAATCTGGTGTGAACCTCGGATACTCAATGGAGTCATGGAATATGAATCCAAGGGTAATCGAAACAATCAATTCTATTGTTAGACAAAATCCACATTCAGCGTTTTGTCGGGGAGTTAACAAAGGCCTTGAAAGAGCAGTCCTTGAACAGGATAAAGAACAGAATGATCAGTTTGATAGTCGTATGTCCGAGTTAAACAAAACCATAGATCACGACAGAGATTCAAAAGAAATTGAATTATAAATTTTGTCAAGAGTAACGAATGTGCTACAAGAATCAGCCCCACTTAATTTTTAACACTTTTTATTATGACGTTTATCACTAAAAAGCTAGCAAAAAGGTTTCTAGAACTCGACAGGCAAGATGTCCCTGATCCAATTATTGTAGCAAAGTTTTTCAACCCTTCCGGGTCAGGAACCTGGTATGCTACTGAGTACGATCCTGAAACAAAAATCTGCTTTGGATATGTAACCGGTCTTGGATATGACGAATGGGGAGATTTTTCGATTGATGAATTGGAGTCGGTAAAGTGTCCTCCTTTTGGATTGCCAATTGAGCGTGATCTATACACTGCTGAAAAGAAAATTTCAGAGCATTGTCCTGAACTGAAACATGAAATCGAAAGAAGAGAAGAGTTACGGGCTAAAGAATCTCAAGACAAGGAAACACATGATTTTGATTTAGACCACTAGCCATATGGAAACACTATACGAATACTTTCAGAGGATGGGGCTTTTGGATTACGAGGCTACACCCAGCGTAATTGCCGAAGCAAAAAGACAATATCGTAAAGCCTACCAAAAAGAATACCAGAAGAAATTCAGGAAAAACAACATCCGTAAGGATCTTTATTTTTCTCCGAAAGAGTTTAACCGCTTATCCTCCTTAGCAAGAAAGCACAAAAAGCCTGTTTCAAGGTTTTGCAAGGACTTAATCTTCGCCTACCTGGATAAACACTTTGTATTGCCAGATGATGAAACTGTAAGACAACTGGAACTCTTTTTACGTGGGGCGACAAATAACCTGAATCAGCTCGTAAGATATATTCATCAGCACAAGGAGTTGTCATATCAGGATATCTCGTATTTACGAGACCAGATAAATGAAATGGAAAATATGATTTCTCAGAGCCTTCGATCTCCTGATGATCTCCAAGAATATCTTGAAAGAGTGGTGCAACAAAATCCCCAAACAATTTCTGTCCTTGAGACAATTCTTAAAACCTACAAAGCCGATGATAATTAAAACAAAACGGTCGTATTCAAGCCAACGGTTCAAAGATCTTATTGAATATATCTTTGATGATAAGGGGCGCGTAAATGAAGCAAATTCATTCACCATTTATCATAACCTCAAATCTGTTTCAGAAAATGACGTTATCCGGGAATTTGTAGAGAATGATCAATACAGGAAAAAACGTCATAGGGGCGTGGTGTTATACCATGAAATTGTTTCCTTCCACCCTGACGACAAGACCGAACTAAATCTTGAAATATTAGAAAACATAGCCCGAAAATTTATTGAGCTTCGGGGCAAGCATGCCTTATGTGTTGCAAAGCCTCATATGGAAAACGAGAACATTCATATTCATTTCTGCTTCAGTGGTACCGAATATAAGAGTTCAAAAACCTTGCGTCTGGACAACCACGATTTTAAAAAATAAGAATGAATATTGAACGGTATCAGCAAAAATTCCCTGGTATAAGTTCTTCATTTGTTTACTTAAACCGCTGGCAAAAGGATCGCTTATTAGAAAAAGAGGGCATTAAAAATAACGAGAATGAATTTCAGTTCAAAAAACGAACAGGAAAACCATCCAAGAAAGATGTTGTCAGAGAATTGGTTCGTAGTTGTTATCTTCAATCAGGTGATAAAGAAGACTTCTTTCAACGCTTAGTTAATCAAGGATTAGAACTGTATAAATACAGGGATAAGATTAATGGATTGAAAGATGTTGATGGTAGAAAATTCAGGTTCAGCACACTTTCATTAAGCGAAAAGGAACTAGCATTATTAGAAAAGAATTCTGATCGTATGATGGAGTTGCAACGCCTACAAAAACACAAAGAAAAAGATCGTTTCAATGAATTGGAACGATAGTACAAATATTAATTTCTTCAAAAACAATAGTAGCAATGTTATGGTATCTCATACAATTAGTTTTCGGGTTGAGCAAACCGAGGGGCATGTATGGCTCCGCCCGTTGGCTTAGCGGATTTGCTAAGTGGTCTTTGCTTAACAGGTGGAACAAGGGTTTACTCCTGGATGGAAAGCGTTCTCGTCTTTCATTGAACAAATCTTTTACTCACATGGCATTAATTGCTCCAACCGGAGCAGGAAAAACTGTACGTTACGTAATCCCGAACGTTTTAAGTATTAAAGATGCTTCTTGTGTAATTACAGACCCATCAGGTGAGATATATTCCAAAAGTAAGTATTACCTCGAATCGCAAGGATTTCAGGTAAAAGCATTAAGCGTAACCGATATTGAATCGTCTTTGAAATTTAATCCTTTACACAGGTGCAACAGTTTTTCAGACATACACAATTTATCAAATCTGCTCGTTGATACAACGTATGATAATTCTACCGGGGATGTGTTTTGGTCGGAAAGTAGTAAAGGGCTTATTAATATTCTAATCAGGATTATCATTAACCTACCCGAAGAAAGGCGTAATCTTGGAGAATTATGGAGGCTGTTGAACCTGTTTGGCTTCAGGCAGGAAGAAGTAAACAGGCTTGCATCTCAACATTTAGACGAAAATAGTTTCATTGAGTACGGTTCAATGATAAGCCAGCCTGAGAAAACTCTTTTCAATATTATTTCAAGTGCAAAATCAGCTGTTAACTTGTTTTCAAATCCTGACATGGTTTCATTGGTTCAGTACGAGTCATTACATTTTGAAAGTCTGAGAGAAACCAAAACAGCCTTATTTATTATTGTTCCGGAAAATGAGATTCGCAGGTATAAGTTTCTGATTTCTATCTTATACACTCAGTTATTTGATTATTGCATACAGTTGCCCAATGGCAACCAGCCATATTTACCAATATACTTTTTTCTTGATGAGTTTGGTAATGCAGGTAAGTTGCCTAATTTCAGCACACTGATAACAACTTTACGAAAACGAAAGGTTTCTTTATCAATAATACTTCAGGATATTGAACAACTTACCCATGTTTATGGTAGAGCTGATGCTTCCGTAATACTGAATGGGGGCTGTGCAACCAGGTTATTTTATCCCGGATTATCTTACCCAACATGCAATGAGCTATCTAATATTTTGGGGAATCAAACGATAAGCATTCGTGAATCCGGTTTTGCAAGAGAGAATAACACATCCTCTGCAAGAGATCGTGAAATGGCAAGACCTTTACTTGCTCCCGATGAAATCAGAACCCTAAAGCCAAACAAGGCTATTCTTATACACTCAAACAAACTGCCGGTAATGCTTAAGACAACTCCGTGGTTTAAAAATTATAGACTACGAAAAAGGGTGAGGGGAGGTGTGTTTTGAGTGCAATTATCTCTATAATATTACTCGTTCTGTTTTACAAGTGGATACTTGAGCTTATATTTGGCAAAAGCAATAACGGTTTCTTTTCTTCTTTTTCTTTAAGAAATATCTTCTTAGTATTACAGAAAATTTTTGTTGCTCTATTCAGATTAATTGGTTGGATTATTAAGACCTTTTTTGAGTTTGTTGCCTGGATTTTAAAAGCTGCTTTAGAAATATTGAAGTGGTTATTCCGGGTGCTTATATATAACCCAAGGAGATAATTCCGCTTATTTTCAGGGGGTATTAAAAGGGGGAACTTCCCCCCTTTTGCAAGATGCGATAATTCCGGTAAACATTTTTGTTTTCCTGAATAATCGCGTTCTTGCTACGTCCTGCAGCCTGATCTAAACCACAACCCTGGCTTTTCAAATCCTTAAGCCACCAAACAGCGGAATTTTCGGAAGATTTTCAAAAGGAAACGGAATAAAAAACAACCAACGGGAAGTGGCTTTATGCCGTAGTCTTTTGAAAACCCGGAGGGCTTGTCTTTTGAAAATGGAGATATCTTTGTGGCTGGGTTTGAATAATCAGACTACTAGATTAATATTGGATTGTCCAAGGAATGAATTATTTTTAAGCAATATTTTAACAATATCAAAATGGCAAATGATAAACGTGAGAATGCTCTATGTGGTGCGGGGTTAGTTTTAAGTGCTCAAATGAGTGGTGGGGTGACCACTATTGATGACCATTTATTTTATTTTGTTGATAAAATTAGAGGTTGGAATTTAAGTCCTTGGGGTAGAAAAGGACGAGAATATTTGATTGGTGGTGTGAATGAATTAAGGGCTGTTGGGGATTATGAGTCTTTAACAATTTGCGAATCATGCAGAAAAAGGTTTCTTATGAAATTAGATACGACAGTTGTTGATTTTTTTTAAAAGGAATAAAAGGTGAAATAGATCTTTCCGATTGGATGAAGTGCAATGAGTGTGGTGGATCAGTTGAATTAGAAAATTAAGCTACAACAACAGTCCATAACTTCTCCAACTTTGCGTTTTGCTCTGGATCATCCAAAATATTTTGGATCTTGTTTTTTTGAAGAGCAAAACACAATAGGTATTCAGGACGGGACATAGCAACATAAGCCATTTTAACTGCCATATTCTTATCTACCCCACCGTCTTTCGCTGAATCAAATTGTTCTCCTAAAAGTTGATTTTTAATTCGCTCAGAGTCGTATTTTTTAAAATATGTTTCTAAAAATAATGTTGCAGTGTGGGTTTCACCTTTTTCCCCATGGATTGTATTTAACTTAATTGGAAATTCTTTAGTTGCTTCTCCGTCCGCATATTTATACACAAATTCATTTGGTTCTAATAGATTCTTTTTTGAATCATCTGATTGGGCTTTTTCAATTTCTTTCTGTACTACATCAGGAATTTGAAAGAAATCTATGTTTAAATCTATTTTTATGCCTTTTGTTGGAAGAAGTTTTTCATCTAAAAAATTTTCAATCTGTTTTTTACTTCAACATTAAAGGGGAGCCTTTCAGTATAAATCTGATTAGACCATTCGATTAATTTTTCTTTTAGTTCAAAATATACATCTTCATGATTGAATCTTAAAAAGTTCAACAATGTTGTTTTAGTAAACCTTCGTTTAATAATCTCTGAATCTACTTTCCTGATTATTTCATTTTTAAATTCGTGAAGATCAAGTGCATGAAGTATGCCTTTAATTAATTGGTCTGAAATATTTTTTACGGTTCTTGTTTTAACAAAGTGATTGTTCAAATAGAGTATTAAAATAGGATAAAACTCCTTTTTTTTAGATTTTGCCTTTTCAAATTCCGGAAAAAACGATTTTATGCTCAATTCACCTTTATCATGCTCCTTCCCAACTCTGCCAATAGCTACAAATTTTGAGTTTCCAATTTGGTTTAGTTTGTTTTCTAAAATTATCTCTCCAAACTTCAGCAATACATTTTCAGCATCCCGATCTTTATCAAACAGAATTAGGTATGGTTTAATGTTTGCGTCACTGTTTTCTCCTTCAATTGTGTTTTCCAAATCTGTAATAATTCTTAAAGGATTTATCACATTAGCAATTGATTTCCCAAATCGTTTGCTTTTTTTAAGCGTGAAAGTTGTTGGCTCATCTGGTTTTGGATCCCATCCACCATCCTTTTGTCCCTCGCCTTCGAAAATTGCTTGGTTTGGATCTCCGAAATATTGAACAACCGTGTCTCCTTCGTTTTTATAAAGTTCATTGACTATTTTCATTTGATGAGTTGCCGTATCCTGCATTTCATCAATAAAAACAAATTTGAATCTTTCGGAAAATGCTTTTTTTACTTTCGGAAATCTATTTAAATATTCAAATGCTAAGGTATAAGCATCATCAAAAGAAATAATACCTTCGTTTATCAAGGAATTCTTGAAATCAAGTAACTCTTGAAAATCCTTTTTCACTCTATCACTTGAAGAGTTCATGTTTCTAAAAGTTGAACCATTGATTCCGCGCATTAGTTTCTCATCTTCGAAATCAAAAACTAGCGTGGATAATAGTTTAACAGCATTATAGTGTTTTTCATTAGTGGAAGCTTTCTCCCAATCATCTCTTCTTGTCCCTTCTCGATATAGCGTATTTTTGAGCGTTGGAGCTTCTCTTGTTCCAAAACTTAACCCAAAATAGAATCTTCTAGATTCGTTTACATAACGATCAATATCAACGTTTTTAATTCTTGCGTTTTTATCAAATGCACAAAAAGGAATTGCCAGAAAGCGATCTACAAAACTTTGAATCGTCCCGAAAAAATTAGGATGGGTAAAAAGCATTGATGCTCCTGCTCCTAATTTCTCCTTTATTAAATCTATAGCAACATTTGTATGGGTCAAAACACAAATCCCACGACCATCTTCAAATGGCATTCTGTTTGCCAGAATAACAAGTTTTGCTAAAAGTGCAGTAGTTTTTCCACTTCCAGGGCAGGCATTTATATCAATATTTTCCAAAGATTGAATTACATCAATTCTTTCTCCAGTTTTGTGTCCAATATCATCATAAAATTTGTTTGGATCACCATCAAACAAAATGGAAGAGGCATGTTCAATTTCTTCAATAATTATTGGTTTCATCCTTCTTCTTTCTTTGTTACATGATAAATTGCATCCCTCAAATATTTAAACTCGTCGGCTGTTGCAAGAATCTCAACTGCTGTTTCTCTATTCTCTTTCAGCTTATAAGCAAAACGCTGAGCGGTTACTGCTTTTGACACCCGATTATTGTCTAAATATGTAGAATATATCTTACAAGCGATCCATTCTTTGGATTTTTCTGCTTCTTCCCATTTTTCAATCTTCTCTTTTGCGCTTTTTTGTTTACGTTCACAGTCCTCAGGGGAAAGTCCTATATATGAATTTCTATTTTTTATTAATTGCGCTTCTAAAATTGAGGCTAGTAAATATTCTCTTGTCTTGTTGGTTGAATTTAAAATGTCATATTCAAGTGTCCATAAAGGAGAAGTATAAACTTCTATAATTCCCTCAACATAAATTCTGTTTCTTTTTTTACCTTTTCGGCATCAATTTCAGGTAAATATTTTCCCTCATTTCCTGTTTTTCTCTTTATTGTTTTAACCGTATTTCCTTGAATTGCTTGGGCAATATCTAAGTCAGTAATACAGGATACGGGTATATTTAAACTTTTATCATCATTTCTTTGAAAAATTCTGGCGAACTGTCGAAATGCCGTACTTCCAATGTTTACGATAGATACACCATAATCATAAAGCGGACGATTTATTAGTTCTGCAATTGTTGGGATAAGAAGATTCTCTGCATCTCCTTCAACCATGATTACTCCTTTGGCAAAGAATAGATTCGCTTTTGTTGTGTCTAAAAATCGTTCTAAAAACTCGTAGTCTCTTTCTTCAAGTTTGGTTGTTCCCTTCCGCATCGGAAAAACATCCTGATCTATACATAAAATTAAATTATCTAATGCAATTTTAGACGCTAATGTTGTGCTATGGGTTGTAAGAATTAACTGTCCTTTAAAAGTGTTATTTCTTTGTAATGCATCAATTACTTTTAATTGGGCTTGAGGGTGTAAATGAGCTTCCAGTTCCTCTATTAAAGCAAGCTTAAGATCTCTTCCTTTTGATTGATTCAACAGAAGAAATTCGGCTGCCATATAAAGTTTGTTCAATGATCCAAGTCCAGACTTATTCGAATCATTTACCAGTTTTAAAGCTTTCAATATTTCTGAAAGTTCTTCATCGGTCAATTCTATAGCTGGATCGTTAACACTGTTTTCAAAAGATAATCCTTTAAGTAAGTCTCGGATTTCTTTTGTTACCATTCCACCCTTGAATTCAATATTCTCAGTATCACTCTCGTGTTTCTGGACATCAAAATAGTCTCGGATTTCTTTATTTGCCTTTTCTGTTTTCTCTTCTAGTTTATGTTGAATTCGATTCCCTTGATCATCTTTTTCGTCTTTAAAAATTGAATGCCCTCCTAATATTTCAGCAAGTCTGGATTTATATCCAGGTGTAAGTTCGGAAAGTGCATCTCTTAATGGTTTTAAATAAGTAACCTTAAGATATTCTCGTGCTTCTCCCTCCAGCTGAGTTCCTTCGTTGTCTTGCCCCGCTCTTATATATGTAAAAATACTCTGATCTTTTCTGGTTGCAGTTAATCGAACAGTTAACTCATATTCCTTTTCATCAGAATCCTTATCAACAAACCCAACCCATTCAAGAAAACTGCCCGCTTCTTTCGCTTCAGTAATTCTAAACTTACACTCAATTTTTAGCTCGGAAGCTCTTTTTCTATTAATACCATCACAATACTCATAAAAGTCTTTATTATCCAATCGAAGGTATTCAAGGCTTTTTGTATTTAGAACATGCTTAATAGCATCAATAATAGCTGTTTTGCCTGAATCATTTTCTCCAATCAAAACATTGAGATTCTCGTTAAATGATACAGTTAAGTCAGCTGGTGTGTCACTTAATATATTGTGTAGGTGATCTTTATTCCCGTATTTCCGGAAGTTCCATAACTTAAGTTCGTGCAAAAACATATCTTATAATTTTGTTATTTTTATAAGCTCTCTTTCTTTCTCCTTCAATTTCAAATTTAATTCAACCTTTTCTTTGAAGCTTTTACTTCTCGATATTTGTTGTTTAAGTTTTTCAATTTCTGATTCCAGCGCTTGTTTCTCCTGGTGAAATTCCACGATCCTATCTAGTGATTTTTTCCTGAAATCTTCCCTCCCCGAAACCTGTATGCAAAAATCTTTATGGACTTCATCAAGACTCACTTTTAAATTCAATATATAAGGAGCCTGGGGGCTTTCTGTCCATTCAGAAGTGAATGTCCAATCAACCACGGTATTATTTTCATTTGTTGGATGAGGGTGCTTTATGGAAGTAGCAAAATATATCCTATTCTTGTGTTGGATGATAAAAATAATCGGATATGGAATGGCTTTATCAATGATGCTTATTACCTGAGGGATTGTTTCACAAACCTTTAGTTCAATTTTAAAAATTTGAATCTCTGATATATCAATGTTCTTTAAGTTTGTTGTTTTGCTTGAAAGTTTATGAGTCCAGGTTATTCGGGTAACTTTATCAGCAAAGATTTTTTTTGTTTGTATTCGTATAAGAGTCGAAAGTATTTTTGGGTACTACACGATTTACCTTTGTGTTTGTGGGTAAGTTAAAAGTCTCCATTTATCTGACAATTAAAAATGAAACTAACTTAAAATCTTCTATTCCCTTAATCTTATCTTGAAGTGCTGTGGTACCTCCAGATTTAAATAAACTCAAGACTTCTTTTTCTTCTTCGGTATCGAGAATGGTTCCGATGCTTTTTTTGAGTAATTCTGAGTATTTGTCCATTTCATAGTAATCATCTGTTTCTTCCTTAAGTTTGCTACAT
>FUWD013023352.1_pt1 | contig 12590 bp, 14 predicted proteins | sample 1063281 | NCBI WGS metagenome assembly FUWD01 (sample SAMEA79048168, study PRJEB19326) | metagenome | biome: marine
CCAATATTACTTCTGCCCATAACTTTTTTATATTCATTAATTGTATTTATTAAGAGAATCGTAAGTGTTGAAAAAAAACTAAATATAAAAGTTATCTGTATTGGCAACATTTACATAGGTGGTACAGGAAAAACACCTTTGACAATTAAGATTGCATCTCTTTTGCAGGATAAAATGAAAATAGCTGTTGTTAAAAAAGAATATTCGTATCTTCAAGATGAAATTTTATTATTAAAAAAAAATTGTAAAGTTTTTGTGAACAAATCTAGAAGACTGGCAATTCAACAAGCAATTAATGAAGGATATGATTTAGTTATTTTAGATGATGGATTTCAAGACATGACAATTAAAAAAGATCTTTCCATTATTTGCTTTAGTTCAAAGCAAGGAATTGGAAATGGATTTACATTTCCTAGTGGTCCATTACGAGAATCCTTGGCAAGACTAAAATATGCAGATATGGTTTTTATAAATGGCGATTTAAATCCAGAGTTAGAAAAAAAAATAAAACTATATAATAAATATTTAGAAGTATTTTATTCACGCTATTCTATTTTAGATATAAAAAAATATAATAATAAAAAGTATTTTGCGTTTTCTGGTATAGGAAATAATATAAATTTATTAAATTTACTAAAAAAAAATAAAATTAACGTTGTTGATCATAAATTTTTTCCTGACCACTATTCCTACAATGAATCTGACATTAATTCATTAAAAGAAAAAGCAAAAAAAAATAACTTACAATTACTAACTACTGAAAAAGATTTTTTAAGATTAGATGATGTTGCAAAAAAAGGTATAGAATATGTCAATACAGAACTGATTATCAATAATGAAGAACGCTTAATGAAAAAAATTATTTTTTATGAAAATAATTAAATATTTTTTTGAATTTATTATTATTATTTTACTATTTTTAATATTTAAAATAGTGGGCCGAAAAATATCTTCAGAACTAGGATGTTTCATTTTTAAAATTTTTGGTTCCTATTTTAGGTCTAAAGAAAGAATATTTTCGAATTTTAAAAAAGCTTTTCCAAATATGGGCAGTGATTTGCAAAAAAAATACATTGAAGAAATGTGGTGTAATTTTGGACGAACTTTTTCTGAGTATGTATATTTAAAACAATTTAGAAAGTATCCAGAACTTCATATAAAAATAAATGGTGTAGATATTTTAGAAACTATAAAATCAAAAAATAGGCCAACTGTTTTTATTTCTGGGCATTTTGCAAATTTTGAATTAATGGCTATGGAATTAGATAGAAAACACTTGAATATTGCAGCAGTTTATAGACCATTGAACAATATATTTCTTAACCCTCTAATGGAATATTGGAGAAAAAAATATATTTGTAAAAATCAAATTCCAAAAAAAATACCAGGAAAATTAGGAGACGGAACAAGGGAATTATTGAGAGCAATACATAAAAAAACGAACATTGCTGTAATGGTGGATCAAAGTATTACCCAAGGGAAAAAAATAAATTTTTTTAATGAACCGGCGTTCACAACCTCTATTCCTTCTCAATTAGTGCTAAAATACAATTATCAAATTGTTCCCATTTCAATCTTAAGAGAAAACAAGCATAGCTTTGTTATGAATGTTCATGACCCTATCATTATTGATAAAATAATTGATACAGAATTAAGCATTGGTGAAAAAATCAATAAAGAAATAGAAAAAATGATTCTAAAAAATCCTGGTCAATGGATATGGACTCACAATCGTTGGAAAATTTAATCAGTTAGAACAAGTTCTGGGTCAACAGGAATTTTAGTCCAATAAATTCCAAAATGAAGATGTGGTGCTGTAGATCTGCCAGTCGAACCCATTGTTCCTATTAATTGACCTTGTGTTACTTTTTGACCAATTTTAACACTTAAAGAATCTAAATGATAATAAAGAGAAGTCACGCCATGCCCATGCTCAATTGCAATAGTACCTCCGGTAAAATATAAATCTTTTTCCGCTATAGTTACCACTCCATCTGCTGTCGATATAACTGGTGTTCCTTTTTTATTAGCTATGTCAAGTCCAAGGTGGGGATTTCTTGGCTCTCCATTCAAAATTCTTTGGCTACCAAATCTACCAGAAATAATTCCTTCTGCTGGCCTAATAAATTTTTTATAAAAATAATCACTATCTGAATTCACAGATCTCATATTATCAAACAAAACCTGCTCATTTTGAATTCTAATCATTTCCTCTTTTCCAGGTGTGACCATTTTTGTTGGGAGGCCTTCAATTTTTTGAACTAAATAATTTCTTTTTTTTACTTTCTTGTCTAGAACTTTTTTTTCTCCATTATTATGAACTTCAAGTAAAATATTTTGTTTTCTATTTTTTTCTATTCCAAAAACAAAATACCCATTACTTGAAACTTTAATTTGTTTCTTGTCTAAAAATACTTTCGATCCTGGTTCAATTTTTCCCTTAATCAAACCGCCTTGAGCAAAATTACCCTGTAACTCAATACCAAAAGATACATTGTTGAAAAAAAAATTAATAAAATTATATTAATAAATATTTTATTTATCATCGCTAAATTTTTGAGCCACCTCTATTGGGGAATAATATGCTTCTTGTAACTCTACATTCCAATACCTAAGATCCTGAAGGGGAATTTTTTTTTTAGATACTGCACATACAACATGATCTCCATTAGTTATTATATCGAATGTTCCTGCTTTGTATTTTAATTTTGCTTCGGTACTCATTGCTTTTTTATAGTTTTGGCTAGCATGACCCCATCATAAAATTCAATATCAATTAAATGATCTTTGTTTAAATTCTTTAATTTCATTAATTTTTTTTCTTTTGTATCTTTTATTATTGCAAAACCTCTTTTTAAAACTTTTTGAATACTCAAATTGTCAATTCTCATAAAGTAATTTTCAACCTTTGTATGCTTTTCTTTAAGACTACTTTTTACAAAATAATTTAAGCTTTTAGATAAAGAAATTAAATTACTATTATTTTGTTTTATAAAATTTTTTAATGAGTTTGTATTTAAATACTTACTTATATTATTAAGCTCTTCATTTGCTTTATTAAAAACAAGTTCAATTGTAAATTTCAAATTTTTAAATAACTCAATAATTTGTCTGTTTAAATTCTTGATTTCTGGTACAGCCATTTCCGCTGCTGCTGTTGGTGTTGCAGCCCGTACATCTGCCACAAAATCTAAAAGTGTAAAATCTGTCTCGTGACCAATGGCCGAAATTATAGGCACTTTTGAGCGGAAAACAGTTCTGACAACTTCTTCATCATTAAAAGGCAAAAAATCCTCAGCCCCTCCACCCCCTCTTGCAATTATAATTAAATCAACTTTTGATTTTAAATTAAAAAATTCAATGCCAGAAATAATCTCTTGAGCAGATCTAGTTCCTTGAACGGTTATTGGAAAAATTTCCAAATTAGTCGGAAATCTTTTTTTCACACGGTCAATAATATCCATTATAACTGAGCCTGTAGGAGAAGTTACGATTCCAATTTTATCAGGCAAAAAAGGTAAGGGCTGTTTGTGCTTTTCATCAAACAAACCTTCTTCTTTCAATTTTTTTTTTCTTTTTTCAAAAATTTTTAATAATGCCCCTTCCCCGTGAATGTCAATTTGATCTACCTGCAATTGATAATTAGATATACTTCCCTTTGCATAAGTTGTTATTTTTCCTTGAGCAAAAACTTCCATTCCTTCTTCTGGTTTGATATTTAGAAGTTCAACATTTCTTGCCCAGCAAACTGCATTTAATACGAAGTTTTCATCCTTTAGAGAAAAATAATAATGACCCTTAAAATCTTTAACTTTTGATATTTCACCTCTTACACGAATGAGACCGAAATTTTCTTCCAAAATACTTTTAGTCAAGTTTGTTATTTCTGATACTGAAAATTCTGGAATATTTTGCATTTTAATATAGAGAATATATTAACATGAACGTTGCTGTAATTGGAAGTGGTGGTCGAGAACATGCTCTATGCTTTAAATTAAGCATGTCTAAAAAAATCAAAAAATTATTTTGTATACCTGGCAACCCAGGAACAAGTGAAATCTGTCAAAATATTGATATTGATTACAATAATTTTTCCTTATTATACGAGTCTCTTTTAGCACATAATATTTCAATAGTGATTGTAGGTCCTGAAGTTCCTTTAGTTGCTGGTATTGTAGATTTTCTCTCTAGTAAGAATATTTTCGCATTTGGTCCAAACAAAAAAGCTTCACAACTAGAAGGTTCTAAGGGTTTCATGAAAAAGTTATGCAAAGATTTTAAAATACCAACAGCGTCTTACGAGGAATTTGAACATTTTGAAAATGCTGAAATTTACATTAAAAAATCAAAACATCCATTAGTTATAAAAGCAGATGGTCTTGCTGCCGGAAAAGGGGTGACTATTTCGCAAACAATTGAAGAATCTCTTAAGTGCACAAGAGAAATAATGAACGGAAAATTTAAAACATCAAAAAAAGTTGTGATTGAAGAATTTTTAGAAGGAGAGGAAGCAAGCTATTTTGTAATCACTGATGGTAAAAATTATTTGCCGATAGGAACAGCGCAAGATCATAAAAGAATAGGGGAAAATGATACTGGTCCAAATACTGGGGGAATGGGCGCATACTCTCCTTCACTACTAATAACAAAAGAATTGGAAAAAAAAATTAATAAGGAAATAATTGAGCCCACAATAAAAGGCCTTAACCAAATCGACTGTTCGTTTGTGGGGATTTTATATGCCGGACTAATGATAAAAGATAATAATCCAAAACTTATCGAATATAATATTAGATTCGGTGATCCAGAATGCCAAGTATTAATGATGAGAATGAACACAGATTTAATTGATTTAATACTATCTGTTAAAAATAAAAATTTATTGAACCAAGAAATTATTTGGAAAGAAGATCCATGCATCACTATTGTAGCTGCTGCGAAAGGATATCCTGATAAATACGAAATAGGATCAGAAATCAAAAATTTAGAAAATATTAAAACCAACGAGGCACAACAAATTTTTCATGCCGGCACTTATAAAAAAGATAAAAAAATTTTATCTAATGGTGGCAGGGTATTAAACGTGACTTGTACAGCCCCAAGTCTAAAACAGGCCAGAAATAAAGCTCTTGATATACTTAATCTTATAGAATGGAAAGATATGTATTTTAGAAAAGATATTGGCTGGAGAGTTATTAATTAGTTTTTCTTTCTTTTTTTTTAAAAAAAATCTACTAACAATCTAGAAAAAGTTTTTTCATGAAATCCATAATAATATGAAAATTTATATTTTAACAAATTAGAGAATGCTAATTTTGTACCATTAATTACTCCGCCGCTCTCTTTATCTTCGGCGCAAAAATAAACATTTTTTATTTGAGCAAGACTTATTGCGGCTGCACACATAGTGCATGGTTCTAATGAACAGTAAATATTCATATTATCTAATCTTTTAGTTTTCAAATTTTTTAATGCTTTTCGAATAACAAGTATTTCAGCGTGTGCTAATGGATCTTTATTTTGAACAGATAAGTTATGTGCTTTTGCTATAATTTTTTTGTTTTGGATCTACAATTATAGCTGCAATTGGAACTTCATTTCTCTTTATTGCTTGGTTACACAATTTCAATAGAGTATCAATGTACAGTTTAAAAAAATTCATATGAAGAAAGAATTACTCGATAAAGTTAGAATTTCAAAATTTTTGGCTTCGTACAATATAGGCTCCCGCAGGGAAATTGAAAAAATGATTAAGGACACCAGAATAAGCCTGAATGGGACTAAAATTACCTCGCCTGTACATTTTGTAAATAAAAATGACTCAATAAAATTAGATGGGAAGTTAATTATTTTTAAAAAATTCGTACAAATATATAAATTTTATAAACCAGTTGATTGTATTTGTTCAAAAAACAAACAAGATGATCGAAAAATTGTATATGAAATTCTGCCAAAGAAATTTAAAAATTTCATATTTGCGGGAAGATTAGACGTAAATTCTGATGGTCTACTTATTATCACCAATACTGGTGAAATTGCTAGAAATTTAGAATTACCTAATAATAAGTTTACAAGAAAGTACATAGTTAGAGTGTACGGGCATTGCGATGAACATAAGATAGAAGAAATTAGCAAAGGTAAAAAAATTGATGGGATTCAATACAGACCATTTCAGTATAAATTATTTAACAAAGATAAAAAAAATTTTTGGATAGAGATGATCTTAACAGAAGGTAAAAACAGAGAGATAAGGGAATTAATGCGTAGTATTAATCTTCATGTTAATAAATTAACAAGACTGGAATTTGGTCCTTTTAAACTTGGTAATCTTAAGCCAGGAGAAATCAGATTAGCCGAACAAAAAGAAATCAAACTATATGAGAGTTATCTCGGGAAAATTTAAAAAAAAAAATTATTATTACCAAATTCTGAAATTACTAGACCTCTTCGAGATTATGTAAAAGAAAGTTTGTTTAATTTATTAACTCACTCAAAACTAATTAATTTTGAATTAAATAACTCTGTTGTTTTGGACATCTTTTCTGGTGCTGGATCTTTTGGGATAGAATGTCTGTCGCGAGGTGCGCAAAAAGTTATATTTATAGAACAAAATAAAAACTCAATAGATATCCTAAATAAGAATATCAAAAATCTATCTTTAAATGAACAATCAAATATAATTTGTAGTGATTTCTTTAAAGTTGACCTAAAAACTTTACTAGAAGAAAATATAAAATTAGTTTTTTTAGATCCTCCATTTCAAGCTGAATTTTTAAATGAGTTATTTGATAAATTAAAAAAATTTCAAAAAAAACTGTCTAACGCTTTAATTGTAATGCACTATGAAAAAAATAATAAGTTTAATTTTGACGTTTATTTAAATATTATTTTAAAAAAAGAATACGGTCGATCCGTCATCATTTTCGCAACTATCAAGAATTAAAAGTGTTTATTTTAATATCCTCAACAGCTGGTTGGTCGTAAGGATTAATATTTTGAGCATATCCCAAAATTATTGTTTCTAAAATATTATACGAAAATAGTTCTAACATATTAGCCTCTCTACTTTGAAACTTGTCTATAAATTTTATTATTCTATGTGGTATTTTTTATTTTTAAAAGTTTCACAAGTCCCAAATATTGCGATTGAAGAAGATTTTCTGGTGTTTTTTTTTGTATAATACCCATATCTAGATCTGCAAAACTTTTAAAATGCTCCGAATGAGCCGGTGGGTAAATATTAAAAAATTTATCTTTTGGTCCTCCGATAAATAGCTGCGCCATACTATGGTGATCTTTAGGGCAAATAGATGTTGTTGGAGTCATTGCATTTTCATTTTTTCCTAAACTCTCTGCAAATAGTTGGTGGAACCAATAAGAATAGTTTTTTAGACAATAGTCATACAGAAGATTTACATTAAATTTAACGCCCTGTTCTTGAAGCGACAGTATTATAGCTGCATTTACTGTGGGGTTTGATTGATCATCGACATTATTTTCCATTAATTTTGATACAACGGAGTTTGCACTATCAGAAATTTCTTTTGGATTGATATCAAATAAGATCATACCGGTTTCTGAAAATACTGAGTATCTTCCACCTATTTTTTTGTTGTGTGACACAACTTGAATACCGTTCTGATTGGCAAAATTATTTAAAATATTATCGGCCACTTCAGTTACAATGACTAAGTTGTTATTAATGAGTTCTTTATTAGATATTGATAATAAATGCTGATATATCAAATTTAGCATAGCCTAAAGTCTCAAAAGTATTGCCAGATTTTGATATAATGTAAATTTGAAATTCTTTTAGATCGTGCTTTTTAAAAAAATCATCAATATATCTTAAATCATAATTATCAAAAAAATAAATAGAATTTCCTAAATACATACTTAAAGCTTTGGCGCCTGCAGAAGAACCACCCAAACCCACAACTAATGTGTTTTTTTTCTTAACTATTTTTTCTCTAATAGTTTTTATTTTATTTTGATAATCAAAACTGAAGGAATTAAGAATTTCATTAGACTTATTTTTTATTTCAGCAATAAGTGCTTCTGATGCTTGTTGGCATTTTTCTAAATTTTTTTATAATTTTCTGTTGTTTTTATATTATAGCCTAAAGTACCATCAAAGAAAAAATCAAGGTCTATACCTACATTCATTTACTTTATTTTTTTTAAAATTTCTTGCTCGAGGTTTCCAGAATCTAAACTGGGCGATTTTGTCTTTTGAGTTTCATTAGTGTTTAGCTTGCCGTCCAAAACTGATTTTAAAGAATCTTTAGTATTTGTTGTCTCTTGTGGTTTTGTTTTGCTATCGGGTGGTAATAGTCTGTAGTCGGGCGGTAATACCAATGGGTCTCTTTTTTCAATTAAAAACTCGTTCGGAACGTCTTTTTCTATACCCAATCCCTTTTTCAAATCTGAGCAAGAGTTGAGAGAAAAAATACTCAATAATAAAGTAAAATAAAAAATTATGTTATTGCGCATTTTTTTTTGAAAATAAGTCATTTAACAATAATAATATAATGCCTAAAGTAATTATAATATCCGATACATTAAACACAAACCAGTGAAAATCCTTATAATGTAGGTCAATAAAGTCGGGCACAGCATTGTAAGCAATTCTATCATATAAATTTCCAAATGCTCCGCCAATCACTAGTGAAATTGGAAATTTTTCTAATTTACTACTTGATGTAAAAAACCAATAAAACAAAAAAATTACAACACATATAATTAAAAAACTTATGATATGATAAGTATAACTTTCACTTTCCATCAAACCAAAAGCTATGCCCGTGTTCCACAAAAGAACAAAGTTCAAAAAAGGATTGTAATAATAACTATCAGTTTTGTAATTTAAGAAAAAATCAATTACATAAATCTTTGTTAATCTATCAAATAAAAAGCATACAAGAATAATTAAAAAAAATCCAATTTTTTTTTATTACGCTTTTAAACAATTCCACAGTTAATCCTGTCACATTTATTTGGTAAAACTTTCCAACAGTGGGTACACTTGGTTCCCTCTGCTTTACTAACAATAATTTTTAAACTCTGAACAGCTTTTTCATCTTTTTGAACATTATCAAATTTAATATTTTGGTTATTCAAAGTGCTCGCTGAACAAATAAATAGTTCCGCCAAGTCGATTTTGTGCAAAAGGGCCGTATGTTTTGTGTCTAAGTAGATATGAACATTTGCCTCCAAACTTGATCCTATCAATTTTTCATTTCTTTTTACTTCGATTGCATTATTAACTTCCGATCTAATTGTCTTTAAAAAATTCCATTTGCTTTCTACTTCTTGATCTGCCCAGTTTTTTGGGAATGATTGAAATTGATGTAAAAAAACACTTTGTTTAAATTTTTCCTTCTTTATAATTTGATAAATTTCTTCACATGTAAAAACTAGAATTGGTGATAACCATTTTAAAAGAAATTCTAAAACAATAGAAAGAACTTTTATACAATTAGATCTTTTAACTGATTGTAAATCATCACAATAAAGGCAATCTTTTCTGATATCGAAATAGAGGGCTGAAAGATCGACGGTACAAAAATTTAATAAATCCACATAAATCTTGTGGAAATTAAAATTGCTATTTAAATTTTCAAAACTGTTGTCTAATGATGAAACTTTGTTCAAAATATATTTTTCAATTTCCTCTAAATTGCTAATATCTATTCTTGTTTCGAAATTTATTTCGTCATTCAAATTTCCGAGTAAAAATCTAAATGTATTCCTAATTTTTCTATAAGACTGAGAGTGTTGCTCTAAAATTGAATCATCAATTTTTAAATCATCAGAATAATCAGAGGCAACAACCCATAATCTTAAAATATCAGCTCCATATTTTTTAATTACATCATCTGGGGAAACTACATTGCCTAATGATTTTGACATTTTTTGTCCTTTTCCATCCACTACAAATCCGTGACACAAAATACTTTCGTAAGGTGCTCTACCTCTTGTTCCGCATGAGTGAAGTAATGACGAATGAAACCAGCCCCTATGTTGATCTGAACCTTCTAGGTACATATCTGCTGGCCATTTTAAATCATTTCTTTTTTCTAGAACATAAGAGTGGGTGCAACCGCTATCAAACCAGACTTCAACAATGTCGTTTACCTTTTTAAAATCTTCGACTTTATAATTATCACCTAAAAAATCTTCTGATTTTTTTAAAAACCAAGCATCGCTTCCTTCTTTTTTAAAAATATCTTCTACTCTTCTAAATACCTCATCATCAATAAGTGGCTCATTTGTTTTTTTATTTACAAATATAGGAATTGGCACCCCCCAAAATCTTTGTCTAGAAATGCACCAGTCAGGTCTGGTTTCAATCATAGATTTCAATCTATTTTTTCCTACTGCAGGGTAAAATTTTGTATTATCAATTGCTTGTAAAGCTACTTTTCTTAAATTGTTCGTGTCCATAGAAATAAACCATTGCGGTGTTGCTCTATGAACTAAAGGAGCTTTTGATCTCCATGAATGTGGATAGCTATGGATCAAAATCCCTGCGCCTAAAAGCATGTGATTTAATTTTAGTTCTTCAATGATAATTTTATCAGCTTTAAAAATATGAGTTCCTTCAAATTTTTTTACTACATTGGTATAATGACCATTGTCGTCAATTGTATTTTCGGCTCTAATATTGTGCTTCAATCCTAAATTGAAATCGTCAGGACCATGGCTTGGCGCGACATGAACAATTCCTGTACCCTGCTCTAAAGTAACAAATTCGGCATTTAGTAAAGGAACATCAAAATCATATCCATAATCTTTAAATGGATGAAAACATTTAATGTTATTAAAATCTGATCCTGAAAAAGATTCGATGATTTTGTACTCGCTAATATCACATGCCCTCAAAACTTCGTCGACTAATCTAGAAGCTAGTATGATTACTTCTTTTTTTCCTTCTTGAATTATTTCAACCAAAGAATACTCATAAGTTTGATTAAAAGCTAAAGCCCTATTGCATGGAATCGTCCACGGAGTAGTCGTCCAAATTACAACTTTAACATTTTGCAAATTTTTGAAAGATCCTTGAATTGGAAATTTAGCAAAAATAGTATTAGATTTGTGATCCGCATATTCAACCTCCGCATCAGCTAATGCAGTTGCTTCAACAACAGACCATAAGACTGGTTTAAAACCATTATACAAACTCCCATTTTTTAGAAACTTTAATATTTCGGCTGCTATTTGAGCTTCGGAGTCCTTGCTCATTGTAGTGTATGGATTACTCCAATCTCCTTCTACTCCTAATCTTTTAAATTGCTCTTTTTGCGTAGCTATCCAAGATGATGCAAAATCTCTGCATTCCTTTCTAAATTCAATAATTGAAATATTCTTCTTATCTTTTCCCTTTTTTTTATACTCCTCTTCAATTTTCCACTCTATAGGCAAGCCATGACAATCCCATCCTGGAACATATGCTGCATTTTTTCCTAAAAGTTGCTGATACCTAATAATAATATCTTTTAAAATTTTATTAAGAGCTGTTCCAATGTGAATATTTCCATTGGCATACGGAGGTCCATCATGAAGAACAAATTTTTCTCTATCTGAAAATAATAGTCTTTGCTGATTGTACAAATCAAGGTCACTCCAAAATTTTAGAAGCTCGGGTTCTTTAACCGGAAGATTTGCTTTCATACCCAGCTGTGTTTTGGGCAAATTTACTTTTACATCGGTCATGGTCTTAGAATTTTTTTTGCTTTTGTTATATCTTTTTTTATCTGGCTAATTAATAAATTTCTATTTTTAAATTTTTTTTCATCTCTAATTCTTTTAATAAAAAATACTTCTATCTTTTTTCCATAAAATGAGGGTATTTTTTGGAATAAATTAATCTCTAACACTTTGTGATTTCTTGAGAATGTTGGTGCAACTCCAAAATTTGCTATACCAGAGTACTTTTTATTATTTACCAAAGCTTTAACTGCGTAGACACCTGTTTTTGGATTAATATTGTTTTTGATTTCAACATTGGCAGTTCTAAATCCTAGAGATCTTCCTAATTTTTTTCCAGCTATAACTTTTTCTTTTATACTCCAATATCGACCAAGTAATTGACTTACTAATTCTACATTTCCTTTTTCGATTGCAGAACGGATACGTGTTGATGAAATTTTTAATTTTTTTGCTTTGAAAGCTTTATATCTAAAACTTTATAGTTAAAAATTACGCCGTATTTTTTTAAGAGAGTGATAGTTCCTTTTCTTTGGTGACCAAATCTAAAGTTTTTCCCCACCAGAACATGACTTGCTTGCAGCTTGTTAACAATAATATTTTCAATAAATTTTTCTGCAGTTACTTGTGAAAATTTTTTATTAAAATTACAAATAAAAACGAAATCTGCTTTATTTTTTTTAATAAATCTATTTTAATATCATCAAGAGTAATTCTGATATTTTTTCTTTCTTTTTGAAAAAACTCAGATGGCAAAGGAGAAAATGTAACAATACCTAAATTTTTTTTTATTTTTTTTGTCTTATTTTTTTTTCCAAGTTTTAAAAATTTCTTGTATGTCCCTTTATGTAACTCCAATCAAAGTTACCGATTGCAACTAC
>FUWD012816081.1_pt1 | contig 12576 bp, 7 predicted proteins | sample 1063281 | NCBI WGS metagenome assembly FUWD01 (sample SAMEA79048168, study PRJEB19326) | metagenome | biome: marine
TCGGCGCCATCGCCCGGCGTACCAATGCCTTCAAGCTCAATGAGGACATTGTCATCCCGCTCGAAGCTCTGGCAGAATTCGCGCGGTTCATCGACGGCCTGAACATCGAGGAGGAACGACACGCCCAGCTGCTTTTCATGGAGCGTGCACGCGATGTCCTCCAGGGGGCCAAGGTCGTTGAGGATGACGGGCAGTTTGCCGCCAAAGTCCCCGCAGGCCTCGATCTCTGCAGGCTTTTCGGCAACAGGATATCGGAAGCTTCCCTTGAGGATCTCCGTTCACTTGCAATCGTCGAAGAACTGGCCGGCGAGCTTGGCGAGCTCCTGCAGGGGTACCCTGATGTCCAGGAGGCGCTTGAAGAGAGATACCGCTATATCCGCGACCGGAGAATCGTGCTCGCAACCCACATGCATGCCGGTGACGGCAACGTGCATGTGAACGTGCCGGTGCTCTCGAACGACCGGCCAATGCTGGAGCGGGCAGACCGGGTCATTGACCGGGTGATGGAAAAGGTGGTCGAGCTCGGCGGCGTTGTGTCCGGTGAGCACGGCATCGGCGTCACCAAACTGAAATACCTCGACCCCTCGATCCTTGAGGAGCTTTCGCTGTACCGCAGGAAGGTTGACCCCAAAGGACTCATGAACCCCGGCAAGCTCGACGACCTCGAGCTCCTCAAGCATATTTTCACCCCCTCGTTCAATATGCTCGAGCTTGAGGCCCACATTCTGCAGCGGGCCCAGATCGAGTCGCTGTCACGGAAGGTCGACTACTGCATCCGCTGCGGAAAATGCAAGACGGACTGCTGTGTCTACTATCCTGCACGCGGGATGTTCTATCACCCGCGCAACAAGAACCTCGCCATCGGCTCGCTGATTGAGGCGCTGCTGTTCGATGCGCAGCGCGAGCGCTCGACCGATTTTGCCCTGCTCCGCTGGCTTGAGGAGGTTGCCGACCACTGCACTATCTGCCACAAGTGCCTCAAGCCCTGTCCTGTCGATATCGATACAGGAGACGTCTCCGTTCTTGAGCGTGAAATCCTTTCGGGTTGGGGCATCAAGCACTCCTCTCCGGTTACTGAAATGACCCTGAGCTATCTTGAAAGCCGCTCTCCGGCCTTCAACCAGCTGTTCCGCAAGAGTGTGCTCCAGATGGGAGGCGCCGCCCAGCGGGCAGGTACCCGCATCGTACGGCCCATTCAGCCCGAAAACGAGCCTCCGGCACTCTACCCGCTACGTATGCTCCGTTCGCCGGTGCCGAAGGTGCCTGCCGGGACCCTGCGCGACGTACTGCCCGAATGCGGCCCCGACCAGGTGCTCGTGTTCGAACCTGCCCGGGAAGCCACCTCCAGCGTCTTCTATTTCCCGGGGTGCGGTTCCGAGCGGCTCAACTCCACCATATCGATGGCGGCCATCCACCTCCTGCTCGAAGCGGGAGCCAGGGTAGTTATCCCCCCGCCGTTTCTCTGCTGCGGATTTCCTGCCCATGTCAATGCAAAAACCGATCAGTATTCCAGCATCGTGCTCCGCAACAGCGTGATGTTCAGCCAGATCAGGGAGATGTTCTCCTACATTGAATTCGATGCCTGTCTGGTGACCTGCGGCACATGCATGGAGGGACTGGACGCAATCGAGGCTGGCCGGCTCTTCGGCGGCAGAATCATTGACACCGCGGCCTGGCTGCAGGAGCAGGGAATGAGGCTTGAGGGCGGGGCGCGGGGACTCTACCACGCTCCCTGCCATGATTCACTGCACGGCAAGGCGCAGGAAGTCATTGCCGAAATCGGCGGGTTCGGTGCCATCACTCCGGTTCCGCATTGCTGTTCGGAGGCCGGCACTCTCTCTCTGTCTCGCCCCGACATCACCGATTCTATGCTCCAGCGCAAACGGGAGGCTATCGGCGAGGCCATGCATGGAGCGCCGGATGCCGTCATCCTGACCAACTGTCCATCCTGCGTCCAGGGACTCGGCCGCAACGTCGACATGGGACTCCGGGCCGAGCATCTTACCGTCGCCCTTGCCATAAAGCATTCGGGTCCTGACTGGATAGAGAAGTTCCGCCTTCAGGCCTCGAGGGCCGTGGCCGTAAACTTTTAAGCTCCAGGCTTCCGTTTAAAACATCTCTGGCGGTGTTTTTTCCTCCGTAGAGACATGCGCCCCTCAAGAAGGGGCGGGAAACCCGATCATCACGGGAGGGTCTCATGCATTCGGATTCCAGGGTACCATGGCACGCGCTTCCGGCCGATGAGGCCATGCGCCGGCTTGATTCCGGTCCGGACGGACTGACGCACGATGCCGTCCTTCTGCGCAAGCATAAGGAAGGGGCGAACATCATCCGCCCTGTCCGCCCCGTCCGTCCACTTTCCCTGCTCCTCCTTCAGTTCCGCAATGTACTCGTCATAACCCTCTTCATTGCAGCCGCTCTTTCGTTCCTGATCGGCGAGGGGCTTGAAGCGGCAACAATCGCCATTATCGTCCTTTTCGCCGTGGTGCTCGGTTTTGTCCAGGAGTACAGGGCGGAACAGGCTGTTGCTGCACTCAGGAAGATGGCGGCACCGATGGCCCGGGTCAGGCGGGGAGGCAGGGAGTCAACGCTTGACGCATCGGAACTTGTGTCTGGCGACATCATCATCCTTGATGCGGGTGACAGGGTGCCGGCCGACGCCCGCATTTTCTCTTCCTATGGCATGATTGTCGACGAGTCGCCCTTGACGGGGGAGTCTGAAGCGACGGAAAAATCAGCAGACTCCGTGTTTAGGGAGGAAGCCGTTCCGGGAGACAGGCTCAACATGGTGTTTGCCGGTACGACCATCCGTGCCGGACGGGGAGAGGCCGTGGTGACGGCAACCGGCATGCAGACTGAGTTCGGCAGGATTGCTTCGCTTCTCGGGGAGGTTCCTCCGGAGCGGACCCCGCTCCAGAAAAACCTTGACCGGGTGGGCATCCTTCTCTCAAGAGCTGCGCTTCTGATTGTTCTCTTCATCGTCGTTTCAGGGCTGCTGCACGGACGACCCTTCATGGAGATGGTGCTTTTCGGTATTGCCCTTGCCGTTGCGGTGGTCCCTGAGGCCCTTCCTGCTGTCGTCACGATTTCGCTCGCCCTCGGCGTACAGCGGATGGCCCGGCGAAACGCACTCATGCGCCGACTTCCTGTGGTTGAAACGCTCGGAAGCACAACGGTGATCTGTACCGACAAGACCGGTACCCTGACCCGCGATGAAATGACCGTCCGGAGGATCCGCCTCAGAGAGGGAGAGGTGCTCATCAGCGGCACCGGCTATCTGCCCGAGGGAACCCTCTCCGTTGCAGAGGGTTCCTTCATGCCCGATAAGGCTAAAGCGCTGCTTCTGGCGGCAGTGCTCTGCAACGACGCCGGTCTCGAGATGGACGGGGATGGCATCTGGACGGTTGCCGGGGATCCCACCGAAGGGGCTCTCGTCGTTGCAGCACGCAAGGCCGGCATTGATGAAAAGGCTGAAAGAAAGCGCTGTCCCCGCATCGGAGAAATCCCGTTTTCATCCGAAACAAGGCGGATGCTTACCCTGCACCGGATTGAGGGGAAGGGGCAGGTGTTCATGAAAGGGGCTCCGGAGGCGGTGCTCCGGAGCTGTTCAGCTGTGTCTATGGACGGTGCGTCAGTACCGTTCGATGATGCTTTGAAAACCCAGATGCAGGCGGCGGCTGACCTTTACGGAAGCAACGCCCTGCGGGTGCTCGGATTCGCCAGACGGGATGCAGAGGATTTTGAGGGTGCGGAAACCGGAATGACCTTTCTCGGCCTTGCAGCAATGATCGACCCTCCCCGTCCGGAAGCGGGGCCGGCTGTCCGCCGATGCATCGAGGCCGGCATACGTCCTGTGATGATTACCGGCGACCACCCTCTGACGGCTGCGGCGATTGCCAAGGAACTGGGCTTTCCCGGTGACGGGCGTGTGGTGAGCGGTGCGATGCTGAAGACGATGGATGATGGTGCCCTTTGTGACGTTGCCGCCTCCGTTTCTGTGTTTGCTCGGGTCTCTCCCGAGCACAAGCTCCGCCTTGTCGAGGCATTGCAGAAAAACGGCGAAGTGGTCGCAATGACTGGAGATGGCGTTAATGACGCCCCGGCCCTGAAGCGGGCCGATATCGGCATCTCGATGGGCATCACCGGCACCGATGTCGCCCGGGAGGCCTCGGCCATGACCCTCACTGACGACAATTTCTCTTCAATCGTCGATGCCATCGAAGAGGGTCGGGGCATCTACGACAACATCCGCAAGTATCTGACCTACCTGCTCTCATCCAATATCGGGGAGCTCGGTCTCATTGTGGGCGCCATGCTGCTGGGTCTGCCGATGCCGCTTACTGCGGTGCAGATCCTCTATGTCAACCTGGCCACCGATGGCCTTCCTGCACTTGCTCTTGGCGTCGATCCCCCTGAAGAGGGCATCATGCGCCGTCCCCCTGCAGATCCGAAGACCGGCGTCTTCACACCTCCGCTCATGGCTCTCATGCTTGCCGGCGGTCTTTGGTCGACCCTCTGCAACCTCCTCCTGTTCACCTACGCGCTTCATACTGAGCGTTCTGTCGGGACAGCCATGACCATGACCTTCGTTTCGCTCGTCCTGATCGAGTTTTTCAAAGCCTATAATTTCCGTTCCCTCACAGCCTCGGTATTCCGCCGTCCGTTTGCCAACCGTTGGCTCAACCTTGCGGTGCTGTGGGAGTCCTGCATGTTTGCCGCAGTGCTTTTCGTGCCCCTCTTTGAAGGGCCGTTCGGCGTGGTCCGACTTGAGGGAAAAGATTGGATCCTGACGGTGCTTCCGGCTCTCTCCGTGCTTCCCGTGCTTGAACTGGTAAAGCTTTTTATACGCAAAAACCAGCCTGAACCAGCCTGAAGAATCTGCCTACACAGTAAAAAACAGATAAATACTTTTACTTTCGCCTATTATTCGCCTATTTTAAACTATACTGTGACCGTTTCGTTATTGTTTTAATGTAGTACATGCCCATGAGACAGTTCCGGCCCCCGATGGTACGGATGCAGCATCTGGACCGCCTGCTCCGCAACAGCCGATATCCCAACTGTTCCGCCGTCGCCCGCTATTTCGACGTGTCGCCAAGAAGCATCCGGTCCGACATCCGCTACATGAAGGACATGCTCGGTGCCCCGATAGTCTATGACTCCCGGAGACGGGGGTTTGCCTATGAAGGGGCATGGCAGTTCCTTCCCGAGGTGCTTCTCGATCCCATGGAGGCCGAGGCACTTATGGCAACCAAGAAAGTAATCTCAGGGTATCACGGCACGCCCTGCCATGATGAGGTGAGCCGTGCACTCGACAAGGTGCTGCAGTATCTTCCCGGGGCCTGTGCCGACCGATCCGAGTCCGACATCCATTCCTTCGGCCGGTTTTCCGACCCGCTGGTCTCGATTGCCTGTTTCACTTCCATCGAGGACTCCCTCCGGCAACAGACGAAAATGAGGATCATCTACGATGACTCGTCAAGAAGCGGAGCTGCGACACAAAGCACCATTCATCCCTATCGCCTTCATTTTTCGCAGGTGCTCACCTCATGGTACCTCGTCGCATGGTGTGAGCTGAGTCAGGAGGTGCGCACCTTTGCTGTTTCAAGGATCAGCGAGGCAGTGCCGCTCGATGAAGTCTTCAGTCTTCAGGAAGGGTTTCCTTTGGGCCGATATCTTTCCGGAGCATTCGAGGATGTTCGCGAACCTCAGCTCGTAAAGGTTTCGCTCCGGTTTTCCCCGCATCACTCGCAGTGGATCAGGGAGAGAAAGTGGCATTCTTCCCAGGAGCTCGAAGATCATGAGGACGGCTCACTCACTCTTTCCATGGAGATTCCTTCTCTGGAGGCCGTCATGCGCTGGGTGATGCGATACGGAGGAGAAGCCGAAGTGGTTGCCCCCGAAGAACTGAGGAACCGGGTGAAAGAGGAGATTGTGCGGATGGGCATGCTCTACCTGTGAATGCGGGCGGTTTGTCTTTCTTGAGCTGTTTCCATACATTGAACCAGTGGCCTTTCGGCGGTCCCCACTTGCCGCCAATGACTACACGGCCACAGAGACTATTCCTATTATGCATCAGGTTGGTTTTTCCGTGCAGGGTATGTGCAGAGTGTTCCATCATGAATTTCTCCCCCGCCAAAAAGGAGTTGTTGCCATGAGGAAGAACGCACGGTTGAAGGATGCGACTGTTGGCGGAGAGGAACTGCCCCGGCGCTTTGTTCATAATGCCGGCGGCCATGTGCGTTGCCAGAGCGGGCCGCAGTATGAAGACCCGCTCAGAGGTGTCTCCGGAATGCTTAAGGGGGCCAAGGAGGGCTTTCCCCTCATCGATACGGTCGGCGGAGAATCCTTTTTCCGTTTTCTCACTGAAAACAGCGGCGATGTCATCTGGCTCTATGATTTCCGGCGTAACCGCTATGTGTATGCAAGTCCTTCCGTGTTCAGCCTGAGAGGATTCACCCCCGAGGAGATCTGTCGTCAATCGCTTTTCGATGCCCTCACCCCTGCCTCGGCACTTGTCGCCGCTGAGGAGATCCAGTCCCGCCTGACGGCGCTCCAACAGGGAGACATTACGGCCCGCTCGGCGGTCTGCGAGTTCGACCAGCTCTGCAAGGACGGTTCTGTGGTACCCACAGAGGTGATGACGACGTTCCTTCAGGACGCAGACGGGAATCTGTCCGGCATCATCGGCGTTGCGCGGGACATACGGGAGCGGCGGAGGATCGAGGCGGAAAAAGAGCGGATGCATTCGCTCCTCGTCAAAGCGGGGAAGATGGAGTCGGTGAGCCGCATTGCCGGCGGCATCGCACATTATTTCAACAACAGCCTCCAGTCCATTCTCGGCCATGCCGACCTTATGCTCTCCCGACTTGGCCCCGCTTCGGAGCATGATGGGAGTCTGGAAGAGATCCGCCAGGCGGTGATGCACTGTGCAGAGCTGACCACAAGCCTTCTCTCATTCGCCCGCAAACGGGTTGTCGTTCCCAAAGTCATCGCATGTAATGATGCTATAGCCGGCGTACTGCAGTCAGTCAGACCGCTCTACGCCAGCGGAATCGAGATTTCCTTTACCTCTTGCAGTGAGCTCTGGCCGGTGAATATGGACCCGTCCCAGTTCGAAGAAATCATAGCCAACCTGCTTGACAATGCTGTTCTTGCGCTGGAGGGAGGCGGCAGGATCGACATCGTCACACGGAACGTTCCTATGGAAGGGCATACGCCTGACTCTATTGGCGAGATATCTCTGGACGATATGGTGCTTGTCGAAGTGTCCGATACGGGACACGGTATGGCGCCCGAAGTGCTCGAGCATGTTTTTGAGCCTTTCTTCTCGACCCGCAGCGGGGCATCCGGACTCGGTCTTTCGACGGTATACGGCATCGTCGAGCAGAGCGGGGGGTTCGTGAGTGTTGAGAGTACCCCTGGAAATGGCACCATCATGAAGCTCTTCCTTCCGCGTTCTTTCGAAATCACAGACGGCCCTGCAGGAGCGACTTCCGATGCATCGACCGGCTCGGTTTCCGCAGAGGATCTTACCATCCTGCTTGTTGACGATGAAGACGCTGTCCGCCATATCACACGCCGTTTTCTTGAGAGCATCGGCTTTCGGGTGCTTGATGCCGAAAACGCGGATGAGGCCCTCGCCAGAGCAGAGCAGCATCATGGAGAGATTGCCATGCTCCTCACCGACATGGTGATGCCCGGCATGAACGGCCGGGAACTGGCTGAAAAGCTTTCTCGGGCCCGTGCCGGGCTGAAGACTCTCTTCATGTCGGGATACGCGGCCGATGCATTTGCTGATGCCGAAGCGGGTGCGGAGCTGCACTTCCTCGGAAAACCATTTTCCCGGGACGCCTTGACCTCCAAAATCCGTGAAGTGCTTGAAGCGTGAGGAGTGCTCTATGAAGGAACTGCTGCTCCTTGACAACGACGGCCTGCTGCTGGATACGGAGCGTCTTTTTTTTGATGTGACAAAGGAGTTTTTCCGGGAATCGGGGCTGGAGATCACCGAAGCCTTATGGGCGAGGGAGTATCTCGGCAATGCCAAACGGAGCCTCCAGATCGCCATTGAGCTCGGCATGCAGGAGGATGATGCCGGCGACATGTTGCGCCGGCGCAACAGCCGCTACATGCGATGTCTTCAGGGTGAAGTTCCGGTCCGGCCCGGTGTGTCTGAAACACTCTCTTTTCTTTCTGGAAAAGTCCGTCTGGCCATGGTGACCGGCAGTCCACGCGACCAGGTGCTCATGATGCACCGTCATACCGGCCTGCTTGACCATTTCGAGCTGATCATAGCCGATGACGACGTAGAGCGGCCTAAACCGCACCCCGAACCCTACAGCAAAGCCCTCGAGACGCTTGGTGTCGACCCATGCCGCGCTTTGGCGGTTGAAGACTCGCTGCGGGGCTTCAATTCCGCCCATGCAGCCGGCATTGACTGCGTCATCGTGCAAAACAGCCTCACCCGCCTGCAGCGCTTCAGCGGTGCTCTTGCTGTAGAGGATGAGTTTCTGGCCGTACTCCGCCATCTCGGATTGTCCTTATCGGTTCCAGTGCCCCCATGCGCTTCATGATCCCGCACTCTGCTTCACTCTTCAGCGGATTCTCATCCGTTTAAGCCAGAGCGAACTGGCAACCACCGATACACTGCTTCCCGCCATGGCCATGCCCGCAAAAGCAGGGTTGAGGAGCAGTCCGAACAGGGGGTAGAAGGCTCCTGCCGCAAGCGGTATGCCGACAATGTTGTAGAAGAATGCCCAGAACAGGTTCCGGCGCACCACCCGCAGTGTCGCACGCGCCAGCTGCACCGCTTCCGTGACCTTCATGATATCTCCTTTCAGGAGGGTGATGCCGGCAGCGGCAATGGCGATATCGGTGCCTGTGGCCATCGCAATGCCGGCGTCTGCCACGGCAAGGGCCGGGGCGTCGTTGATGCCGTCTCCCGCCATGGCAACCCTGCGGCCTTCGCGCTGGAGTTCCCTGATCCTCTCCGCCTTTTCTTCTGGCGGTACGCCTGCCATGACGGTATCGATGCCGGCCTGACGGGCAATCCACTCTGCAGCCTCCACCCGGTCCCCTGTCATCATGATGACCTTTACTCCCTGCCTCTTGAGCGCCTCCACTGCATCACGGGCGTTTTCCTTCATGGTGTCGGCAAGCGCAACCATTCCGACTGCGCTTCCCTCCACATCGACAATGGCAAGGGTTTTCCCCTCTGCCAGGAGTGACGAGGCTGAGGGCAGGGCGGATTCCTCCACCGTTGGCTTTCGCACCTGTACCCGTTTGCCCTCAAGAAGGGCGCTGACGCCGAACCCTTCCATTGACTTGAACTCCGGGCTTTCCAGCAGCTGAAGCTGCTGCTGTTCTGCTGCCTCGACGATTGCCCGGGCAAGAGGATGTTCAGAGAGGGCCTCCACGCTTGCCGCAAGCTGGAGGATATGCGACCGTTCCGGTTCAGCGTTGAGGGCAACGATGTCGGTGACTACCGGTCGGCCGGAGGTGAGGGTCCCGGTTTTGTCGAAGACCACGGTGTCTGCGGCAGCAAGCTTTTCTAGTGCCTCGGCATTTCTGACCAGGATGCCGTTTTCAGCACCCCTGCCGACTCCGACGATGATGGCAGTCGGTGTGGCAAGGCCAAGGGCGCAGGGGCAGGCGATCACCAGGATGCCGATGAAGCTGTTGATGGCCAGGGGGAGCGCTGCGGCGAACCCCATCGTGAGCGAGCCGATAAAGAGCCAGAGCAGGAGGGTGAGGAGTGCGAAGAGAAGCACGAGGGGAACGAAGACCGAAGCGACGCGGTCTGCCATGTTCTGTATCGGTGCCCTTGAGCCTTGGGCCTCCTCGACCATGGCGATGATTCTCGACAGCATGGTATTCGAACCCACCTGCATGGCGGTGAAGGTGAACGATCCCTGCTTGTTGATGGTGCCGCCGATTACCTCTTCCCCGGGTGCTTTGTCAACGGGGACCGGTTCGCCGGTTACCATTGATTCATCGATGGTTGCCGTGCCTTTGGCAATGATGCCGTCGACCGGGATGACGGCTCCCGGCTTCACACGCAGAAGGTTGCCGCGCCGGACCTCCGAAACCGGCACCGTCATCTCCGTTCCATCACGGACGATGATGGCCGATTTGGCCTGCAGGCCGATGAGCTTTTCGATGGCCTCACCCGTTTTCTGTTTAGCCCGGGCCTCGAGATATTTCCCGGAAAGGACGAAACCTATGATGATTACGGCAGTATCGAAATAGGTATGGGGATCGACCTGCAGGAACTCACGGACTGAGGGAAAAAGCGTTATGGCCGAGCTGTATGTGTAGGCGGCAAGGGTGCCGATGCCGATCAGGGTGTCCATGGTGGCGGCACGGTAACGGACAAAGGCCGAGACGCCTTTCAGGAAGGGTTTGCCGGGGCCGAAGAGGATGATGGTGGCAATGATCATCGCCACCGGGTTATAGATATCGTGCGGGAGCGGTCGGACCAGCATGCCGTAGAGCATCACGGCAACCATCAGAATAGCGGGAGGGAGGACCAGAAGCACCGTCCTCTTCATGGCCCTGAGGGACTTCAGTTTCTCCTCTTCTGCCTTCCGTTCTTCGGGTGCGCCAGCATGCGTTCTGTCGGTAGCTTCCATACCGGGCTCCGTCTCCTCTTCCATAAGCCGGTAGCCGAGCTTTTCAAGCTGACTGTTCATGGCTTCGAGCCGAGGGGCTCCGTCCGACAGTTCAACTGTCGCCTTTTCCGTTGCGAAGTTCACATCGGCACCCTCCACTCCCTCCATGGCAGTGAGTTTCTTCTGCACGATGTTTGCACAGCTTGCGCAGCTCATCCCCGTTACCCGGTATTTTTTTCTGCTCATTGCCTCTCTGTGGTTTATTTATTCATAGTAGCTCAAACGCAATACCCATGACCGGGGTTCCATTGCTCATAACCGGCAGCTACTCATGCGGGGTGGCATAACTCAAAAATAAATGGTATCGTAACCCTACGATGTTTTTACCACATATCCCCTCCTCAAGTTATGGCTGAGCCCGTTTCGTTTGATTTTCAGCGTGATGTCATAGATCGGAGCTATGATCTTCCGGTTCTTGTCGATTTCTGGGCTGAGTGGTGCGCGCCGTGCCGCATGCTGGCCCCTGTGCTCGAAAAACTTGCTGAAAGGCATATCGGAGGGTGGGTACTCGTGAAGGTCAACACCGAGGAGTACCCCGATATCGCTTCCCGGTATCAGATCCGCGGCATTCCTGCCGTGATGCTTTTTTCCGGAGGTGAGGTCCGGGACAGCTTCACCGGAGCGCTCGCGGAACACCAGATCGAGGAGTGGCTCCAGAAGGCCGTGCCGGGCCCTTATGCAAAAGAGGTTCTGCTGGCGGAAGAGTTCATACGGGAGGGAAAGCTCTCGATGGCACTTTCCGTACTTGAGGGTGTGATTGAAAGTGAACCCGGGAATCTGAAGGCTCTCTCGCTTCTGTTGAAACTCAAGCTTTTTTCCGCACCGGGGTATGTGCTCGCCCTTTCCCCGAAGCTGGATGCGGAGGTTGAGTACATGGAGCTCGCGGGTACCTTGAAGACGCTCGCCAGGCTTCTTGATGCCTCATTGTCGGCATTTCCTGAGGACGATCTCAGGGCGGACTATCTTGCAGCCATCGAGTGCTTGCGCCGTGAGGATTTCGACGGTGCGCTGAAAGGGTTCATTGATGTGCTCCGGCGGAATCGTGGCTATGATGACGACGGATCACGAACCGCCTGCATCGCCATCTTCCGTTTTCTCGGCGAGGAGCATGAGGTATCGATCCGTCACCGCAGGTCGTTCGACAGGGCGTTCTGAGATGAAGAGCCCCCGTGAAACAGTCATCGGCGTCGATCTGGACGGAGTCTGCGCCGATTTTTACCACCGCATGCGTCGTATCGCTTCGGAATGGCTGGAGCGGCCTCTCGATGAGCTTCCGGAGGAAGTCTCCTACGGACTTGACGAATGGGGCATCAGCGGCCCCGGGCAGTATGAAAGCCTGCACCGGTTTGCTGTCACCCAGCGCGAACTGTTCCGGACGATGCCGATGGTTCCCGGAGCCCGCCGCTACCTCCGCCTGCTTTCCGATGAAGGATACCGCATCCGCATCATCACCCACCGTCTCTTCATCCACTACTTCCATGCTTCGGCCGTGCAGCAGACGGTCGAGTGGCTCGACAGTCACGGCATTCCTTACTGGGATCTCTGTTTCATGAAGGTGAAGTCGCAAGTGGGTGCCGACATATACATCGAGGACAGCCCGGACAATATCCTGCAGCTCCGTGAAAGCGGCCTCTACACCATCTGCTTCTCCAACAGCACCAACCGACACATCTCCGCTCCGAAGGCCTCTTCGTGGGAGGAAGCCTACCGTCTCGTCAAAGAGCGGGAAAAAGAGCCACAGGGGTAGTCTTCTCCCAACCACATCTTCCCCGCAAAAGCCGGGATGTTAGATGCGGGAGTATTTACTTTCATTTTTAATAAAGATCAACGCTTGTCTTACGAGTGTAAGTGCTCGACTTTACCGCGATTATGCTTTATGGCTGAAAAAATAATAGTACATTGGTGG
>FUWD013277420.1_pt3 | contig 12575 bp, 10 predicted proteins | sample 1063281 | NCBI WGS metagenome assembly FUWD01 (sample SAMEA79048168, study PRJEB19326) | metagenome | biome: marine
CCTGTGATTCGGTTAGCCCAAGATCGGGTCGTTTGATAAACCTGTCCTGTTCTTTCGGTAAGACCCCAAGGTGAGAGAATGGCACCAGTAAAGAATTCTTGAAACCGCTTCACTCCACCCTTGGTCTTCTCACCAAAGTATCCAGTTTCTGGAATTGATTCGTTGAATCCAAAGTTTAGGAATTTTTGCCAGAGAGTTACTTCTTCATTTTCATTTCCTTCTCCTACATATTCGTTAAAGACCCTACTACATGATTGTCCGAATACGAAATCATCTGGAATTTGTTCCTGAGCATAAAGACACGATCCATTATCTACCAAAGCGTACTGGTTGTGATTTAAAGCCCCTGAGTTGGTGCAACCAGCCTCTGTAGAGGTAGCTGTAGGCATCGCCACGTCTGGAATATCATATCCAAATGCTTCTGAAACTTGTTCAGGTGATCTACGTCGCGATCCACTCTTACTCCCAACTACGACTTCAGGGACCTGTGTGTACACAAGATTCTCACAATCTGCAGGAAGAGTGATCGAGTCACCATACCCTGTTGCACCTGCAGTTTCATCGATAGTTACCGTGTCATTTCCAGCACCACAGATTAATTGTGTGGTTGCATCAAAGTTTGCTTTTGGGACTCTAATGGTAATAGTGTCATCACCTCCATGAAATGTTATTGCAGAAGTTACTTGAGAATTTCCCTCAAGAAGGATCGCCTGAACTTCTGTAGTACCTTGACCTAAATCTAAAGTATCTACGATTGAACTCCCAGATAAGTTAGCAGTTAAACTTTCGTAGGGTGCAATCAGAGAACCAATAGTCGAATTTTCACTTAAGTTGAAAGTTCCTCCAATCACATTACTTGCACTGGTGATAGACGATGTTCCACTCATATTTACAGTAACCGTCGCACCAGAAGTGAAATTACTTACTACGGTCGAACCTCTCAAAATTACCGTTGCCGTCCCTAAAGATAAGTTCATGTTATTTACTGTTGAATCAGTAACTGTTATGGTATTGAATCCTGCTCCTGCAGAAATTGTTCCTAAGGCATCATCAATTATTGTCAGTGTGTTATCTCCGTCACCAAGATCAACATCAACAACTTGTGTTCCAGTTCCATTTCCATTAACTGTAACAGTATCATTTCTGCAAGAGCATCGACTGATGAGTCTGCGACAGTATCTGTACAATTAATAGTATCGTCGCCAGCAGTTGCTGCACCACCATTACTATAAGAACAGGCGTTTGCCACGTGCGAAATTCCTCCAAGTGACAGAGTAATAAGGAAGACAGGGAGAAGTAGGGTGATTTTTTTCATAAAATAAAGATAAAGCAACTTATATAAAAGTATTATACCAAAAAACCTGTGATCACGCTTATGTTATACACAGGTTTTTTATATACTTACCCACAACGTTCGTCTATCGTTTCTCCAGAATATGCCACCCTTCAGCGAGCATTTGCAGTGCTTTTTTATATTTCACTTCTTGCTTTTGGGTACCTTTCATAACAGTCACTTTATCATTTCTGCTATACGTCTTTTGGGTTTTTACAGGCTGAGCTTTTTCTCCTGTTGATCGCCTTGCAGCATCAATTGACCTTTGGTGTGCTTTTTCTTTAACTAAGAATTCAGGCTGACCAAAAGCTTCGAGTGACTTACGGACTCGTTCTGCATAAGCCAGGTTCATCTCTTCGAAAAGCCGCCTTCCTTCTTTCTTGTACTCAACCATTGGATCTCGTTGCCCAACTCCTCTGAGAGCGACACTTGATCTCGTATAATCCATTGTTTCCAAATGTTCCACCCACAAAACATCCGTATGGTGCAGAAGAATTCGCTTAAGATAATTATAGTATTGCTCGTCTCCAATATTTTCTTTTTGCTTCGTAAGTTTAGTTTTGAGTTCATCATCTTCTGGGAAAGTTGTTGCTACTAAACCATCAATCTCTTCGTTTTCTCCAAGAAGAACAATCTTTCTTCTTGAATACACTCCGAGTCGCTGCCTATTAAGAACTGAATCATACTCAAGGACGGTTTTCCGAGCATCGAAGTTCATCCCTTCGATTCTTGTTTGGGCATTTTCGAGAGACTTCGTAATCATCTTGTTTTCGATCGCTTCATCTTCGGCAAGACCAAGTTTGGACATCATCGCTTTCACAGGACCTGAAGCGAAGATACGCATAAGCTTATCTTCCATCGAAACGAAGAACTGTGTTTCTCCTGGATCCCCCTGTCGTCCTGATCGACCACGAAGTTGATTATCAACTCGGCGCGAGTCGTGACGTTCGGTACCAATAACAGCAAGACCTCCCGCATCTTTTATCATTTGCCCCTCTTCTGTCGTCGCTGTTGGTCCACCAAGTTTAATATCAACTCCACGCCCAGCCATGTTAGTAGCGATAGTAACAGCACCCTTCCTTCCTGCGTCAGCGATAATTTCTCCTTCTCGCTCATGGTTCTTCGCATTGAGGACCTCATGCTTAATTCCTTCCTTCGTCAAAAACTGTGAGAGCTTTTCGTTATCCTCAATAGCAACAGTACCGATAAGAACAGGTTGACCATTTTTATTATGTTCTTTAACTTTCTTCGCAAGAGCCATGTATTTTCCTTTTGTAGTCTGGAAAATAAGATCATTATGATCAAGGCGCTTGATTTCCCTATGAGTTGGGATGGATACAACGTCGAGCCCGTAGACTTTAAGAAACTCCTCTTTTGAAGTAACGGCGGTCCCTGTCATTCCAGAAAGCTTTTTGTATAATTTAAAATAGTTCTGGTACGTAATAGAGGCGACCGTTCGAGTTTCCTGTCCGATTTTTACCCCCTCTTTAGCTTCGATCGCTTGATGAAGTCCATCTGACCATCGTCGTCCAGGCTGAAGTCGCCCTGTTGATTCATCAACAATAACAACCGATCCTTCTTGAATCACGTATTCCCGATCTCGTGTGTACAAACCTTGTGCCTGTACTGCTTTTTCAAGATGATGAACATATTTTGTTCCACCTTCGGCATACATATTATCAACATTGAGCTCTTTTTTCAGCCTTTTCAATTCCAGCGTCAGTAAGATGCACTGAGTGAAGCTTCTCATCAATAGTATAATCTGTTTCTTTTACAAAACTTCGGGCGATTCTTGCGAAGCTCTTATAAAGATCTGCAGAATCAGTTGGTGCTCCAGAAATAATAAGAGGAGTTCTCGCCTCATCAATCAAGATTGAATCAATCTCATCAATCAGTGCAACTGCCAACTCACGCTGTCTCATATTTGCAGGATTGGACTCTAGATTATCTCGAAGGTAATCAAACCCAAATTCACTGTTTGTTCCGTAGGTTACATCCGCATGATATGCTTCTCGCCTAGTACAGGGCTTGAGAAATTCATAAAAAACTTTGTAGGATCCTTCTGCGTCACGATCTTCATCCACTTCTTGATGTCCTCCATCGTACAGGTATGATTCCCCTTGGTTAATCACTCCAATGGTCATTCCAAGAGCCGCATAAATCTGCCCCATCCACACAGCATCACGCCGGGCAAGATAGTCGTTAACGGTAATAAGATGGACTCCCTCTCCGGTAAGAGCATTAAGGTATACAGGAAGTGTCGCCACAAGGGTCTTTCCTTCTCCAGTCCTCATTTCTGCAATATTTCCGTGATGGATCGTCATTCCTCCAACCATCTGGACATCATAGGGTCGAAGTCCTGTTGTCCTCATAGCAACTTCTCGAACTGTTGCAAAAGCCTCAGGAAGAAGTTCGTCGAGTACCTTTCCTTCTTTATATAAATTCTTAAGTGTCTTTGTTCGAGCAAGAAGATCCTCATCGCTTAGTGCGTGGAATTTTTCTTCAAACTCTTGGATATCGCTCAGGCGACTCTGATATTGTTCTACCAGCTTTTCGCTTTCTTCTTTAAAAAGTTTCTTGAGGAATTTCATAGTGCGTGTAGTGTATCATAATAAATTCTTTTCTCATCACACAACGCCAGCAAGAACGAACTCCAACGAATATTATAGTGGGTGTTGTTGCTGGCTGTGTCTACTGACAAAAGGTATTCTTCCTCAAGATTATCATAAAGCAAAAATCCGCACAAGGCGGATCTTTGCTAAATATTCGTTAGTTGGAGCTACGCTCCGACACTCACAATATGTATTATAGCAGGATCAATTACAAAGTCAACTTTCATTCACGAGGTTTTCCCCACTAGGTATTGAGCTCTAGGTCTTTCTCTGTAATTTTTAGAAGATTCTGCAATTGTTCATCAGAGATATGTGCAGGGACTTTGACATTACGAGATGCCTCTTCAACACCCCCTTCTGGTGAACCTTTTTTTTGATCCGGCTCTTGATCACGATTACTGTTGTGCTCTTTGCTTTGAGGCTTATTGGCTTGGGTATGAGCTCTATTTTGACCTTGTTTGTGTTCATTGCTTGTATCTCCGTCAGTTTTTTTGTCTTTTACTTTTTCTTTCTTTTTATCAGAAGAGACATGGCCTGTAACATGATTCTTTTCGGAACTTTTGTGTAAAGAAGAGCTTTCCTGTCTGGGCTTCAAAGCTGCGAGTGCCTCCTGAAGTGTATTTCTTCTTTCTGGTACCGTTTCTTTATTTTTATTATAGACTTTCTGAGGGGTAGTTTCCTGTTTCTTCTCTTCTTTTCGATCGTACGACGTTTTCTCTCTCATGCTTCTCGTAAATGTTTCATGCTTCAGTGCAATCTTGAATGGATTCTCTTTTTCTGTAGCGTGAGAGAGTAGTGGTGGTTCAGGTTTTTCTTGTGGAGCTTCCTGCGGTTTCTGATGATTACTCCTGAGTACTTCTTTTGGTTTTTGTCGCTGTCGATCTTGAGAATTCTCTTGAGGTTTCTGAATTTTCTGACTCTTACTTTGCTCTAGCTTAGTAGACGATCCTGAAGGTTGCGATTGAGACCTCATAGATTGCTGAATAGTCTGTGGAGGCTTTGGGCGAGATCCCGAATCAGAACGTGAATCCACTTTTTTTGTGAGTTCCCGACCTCCGTCGCTTTTGTTCTGACCTCCGTTATCGCTCGGTGCTCCACCTTTCTTCTGAGATCCATTATTACCCTGTGCGCTACTCTTATTTTGAGACCCATTATTACTCTTCCCACCACTCTTGTTCTGGCCCCCACCTCCTTTACCCTGATTCTTTGTCTTGAAATCAAAGAAAACCGTATCCTGAATATTCTTCTCAACAACACTCTTACTTGTTGAGTACTTCGCTCGAGAAAGCTCAATCACTTCGTTCGTTAAATCGATCTCAGGCTTTGGGAGTGGAGGAAGAGTCGTTGCAGAAAAAGGCACTGATCCTACACCATCGATCATGAGTTTGAGATAGATTTGGTATTTACCAAGACCCACAAGATCGGCTGCCTCAAATACAGGAGCAAATTCTTTTTCAAGGGCATCAGCATCAGTTGCTCCAACACGGAACGTTACGGTTGTTCCGACGTTTCCAAAAACTGCAGCGGCAACCGTCTCCTCCATTTGCTCTACATACTGATGAGCAATCGTAAGATTGAGTTTGTACTTACGTGCCTCAGACAAGATATTCGCGAACGAGTCATTCGAAAAAGACTGGAACTCATCAACATAAAGATAGAAATTTGGAAGATTATCAATCTCGAACTTCCCCACATCCGCACGACTCATCGCTGCAAGATACCCCCTTCGTTACGAGCAAGCTTCCAATGAGATCAGTATTAGCTTCCCCCATAAGCCCTTTGGCAAGATTCACGATTACAATTTTTCGTTCGTCCATCAGCTTTCGGAAGTTGAAGGTAGACTTAGGTTGCCCTAAAATATTTCGAAGGACAGGGTTCGCAGCGAACTGTCCAATCTTGTTCTGAATCGCTGGCGTTGCCTCTGCAATAAAACGTTCTGTCATATTCGCCCACTCATTGGTCCAAAAGTCTTTGATCGCAGAATCAGTAATATGAGTAATTACTTCATCTCTGAAAGCCTTATCTGAGAACATCCGGTTCACATGAAGAAGGGTTGCCTCAGGATATTCAAGTAACGCAAAAAGTGCATTCTGTAAGAAATACTCCATCCGGGCCGACCACTGATCAACCCAAAGCTTCTTGAAGACTGACATAATTCCAGACACCACAAGATGACGCTTATCTGCTCCCATGTTCTCAAGGATATTAAACCCGATTGGATTTTCGGTATCAAACGGTGCAATATATAAAACATCTTTCTTTCTTTCTTCTGGAATATACGCCATCAAAAGTTCGGCTGAACCTCCATGAGGGTCAAGAAAGCAGAATCCATTTCCATTCTGTATATCTTGGACCGCCATATTCTCGAGAAGCGTCGACTTCCCCATTCCTGACTTTCCGATCACATACATATGCTTCGTCCGGTCATCTGCCCTAATACCAAAACGCACTCGCCTACTTCGCGAGTCAGTCTCTCCAAAATACGTAATTTCTTCAGGGTCGTGCATATATAATTATTGTAGCATTTTTTGAGGGTTCCTCATTCTTCCGTATGAGGAAAACAAAAGTTCTGATTTTTATAGTACTGCGATTCAAGTCTTTTCAGAATTTTTCTTCGCTTGAGGCGTCTAGGTAGAATTTTACTGAGCGCTGTATGAAATAGTGTGAAGGACCAAATTCTGGAAAACGTCTACACGCTCCGATCCTCCAGATTACTCATCTCATCATCATCTTCGTACGCATCCTCATCGGTTTCAATCTCCCCCTCTTCAAGATCTTCGTCTTCTTCAGGATCATTTATTTCAAGAATTTCAATATCATCTTCTGTAAGTTCTTCATCCTTATCTTCGTAGTCTTCCTCTGAATCTTGAGGCTCCTCATCATCTGAATATTCTGTAACCTCCTCTTCAACACCCTCGGATTTTTCTGGCTCTGGGTTGGTGCTTTTTTCTTCTGGAGTATCCTCATCAAAAGCCTGATTCTCGTACCGAAGACTATCGAGATAATAGTGCCGTAATACTACTCCGAACATGATAATTGCTCCGCATGCTCGAGTAATCAAAAGTTTCCACTCGGTGGTAATTCCAAGAAAAGGGGTAATAAAAATAATAAGTCCTAAAACAAAAAATGCTGTGTATTTCATACAAAAAAGTATAACACAGTTCCTGAGAGTTATTACCCAAACCTCTTCTCTCGATCTTTTTCGAGAATATTCCTCTCCCCTTGTTTATTTTACTATTTGATTTAGTATTACAAAACCATGGCAACTCTCTATATTATTCCTACACCTCTCGGAAACCTTGAAGATATTTCGGCACGTTCTTTGAGAATTCTTGAAGAGGTTGATCTGATATTAGCTGAAGATACACGAACAACGGGAAAACTTCTTAAGCACTATACTATTGGAACTAAAAGTATGAGCTATCACATGCACTCAGATCAAGGAAAGATTGATACTATCAAAGACCTTCTCATAGAAGAAAAAGACATCGCCCTCGTGAGTGATGCAGGGACACCAGGAATTTCTGACCCAGGATCATACCTCGTAGGGCAAATAAGAAAAGAGATGCCAGACGTTCGTATCGAAGCACTCCCTGGGCCCTGCGCCGTAACTACTGCCCTTTCTGCAAGTGGACTTCCAGCAGATTCCTTTACATTTCTCGGGTTTATTCCTCACAAGAAAGGACGACAGACTTTTTTCAGAAGTCTCCCTGAATACACACACACCGTCGTATTTTACGAATCCCCACATCGAATTATGAAAACTCTCACTTCCCTCACAGAAACCCTCCCAACAGAATCAACAGTTGTTGTCGGGCGTGAACTCACTAAGATCTTCGAACAGTACGTGCCAGGAAGTCCTCAGGTTGTCCTCGATTATTTTATAGAAAATCCAGGTAAGGTCCGGGGTGAGTTCGTTGTAATGGTCAAAGTTTAGCTTGATAGGATAATCTTCAGTCGTATAAAAGTCTAGCTTTTTTTGTTATACTGAAAGAAACATGAAAATCACGTATCAAAAAGAAGGAATCGGACCAAAACGTACGCTCAAGAAGCTTCAGCGTTTTAATCTTGCTCTCTGGAAGATTCTTCGCTTTATTTTCATACTCTTCATTCTCTCCTTTGGACTGTTTACGTTTGTTTCTTCAAAGAAGTCTCCAGACATGGCTCTTCTCCCAGACTTCACTCAAGAAGAGAAACGTCTTCATGCCCACAACAGTACTGCATATAATCTTCTTAACGACCATAAAGCCCCCTCAATAAGCTCAGCCCTTGTTACTCAATTTCTTCTTCACAAAGATAGGATTAAACAACTCATCTACGAAGATATGCAGACTTCAGTAGTACTCACCTTGATCTTCGAAGACTTTACCCGAGAAGAGCTCGAGGAAGAGAAGCAAAACCTACTTTCGACAGGACTCTTTATTTCAGTTAAGAAGGGATACACCGACACATCCCAAGAAATCGTAACCGTAAGTAATCCCGAAGTTTTCTTATACAGTCAAACGGTCACGATTAATTAATATGCTTATTTCTCTCAAACAAAGAAATATAATAATAATGGTGAGTCTCTTCGTCTTAATTGGTGGTTTTGGATATGGAACATACTCCTACGCGACTCAAAGTATTGAGAAGATTGAATCAACTTATCTAGAGGAAGAAAACTTCGCTGCACAGAGAACTCTTCGTAAAGGTTACAAAGATTTTCTTGCTGTGTACAGAAAACAGAAGGACTCTGGATCAATGAAGATCCTTCCTCTTGAAGCCCAGAATGCAGCTCTTTTTAATCATTTGAGTGATGTTGGTGAAATATATGACGTTCTTGCTACCAACTTTGAAATTAGGAACTCATCCTCGGTGAACCGAAATAAATCAATAGACTACACAGAGGCGACTACAATAACATTTGATTTTATAGGGTCTCGCTATAACACAAGTCAGTTTGTGAGTCGCATTGAAGAAGTAACTCCATTGATCACGATTCGGGACCTTACCCTTCTTTTTGATGAAAATCAGACAACAGCAGGGTCGATTACCTTTGAAACACTTCATTTTAATTTTGAAGATGAAGTCTCAGAAATAAGAACCCTCCCTCAGGATTTCTTGAATACTATTCCCGAGTCCCTTCCTTCATACAACTACCTCTACGATCTTAAAGATGCTGAAAAACATGCTTTTGAAACGGAAGATCCGTTAATCCCCTTAGAAAAGTCATAAAGGGAGAAGAACGAAAAACTCACCATTCAGGTGAGTTCTCTTGTGATAAGCATGCCTTGTATTATCGGGTTTCTGGTCTGGTCTTCTCAAGAATTAAGCTTTGGCGTTAACCTCATACGAGGTATTCTGCTGCTCAAAGAAATTAACTAACTCGTACACATCTGTTGATGTAGCCATCCATTTTGCAGGATTGGTCACCTTGTAGTGAGGATCAAATCCAAGTTCTTCGAGTCGACGATCTGCTACATACTGAACATACTGATTCACGTAATCTGCATTAAGTCCCAAGATTCCGTTCGGGAAGAGATCTTTGTTGTATGCCATTTCAAGCTCTACTCCCTTCACAACCATATCTTGAATTTCCTGAGCAAATTCATCAGTTACAATTTCTTCGTTCTCTTCAAGAACACTCAGGATGAGATTCATACCAAACTTGAGGTGAAGACTTTCATCTCGAAGTACCCAGTTAATCATTGATCCAAAGTTTCGAAGCTTGTTTCGTTGACGGAATGAGAGCATTACCATGAATCCAGAGTAGAACCAGATTCCTTCGGTGATTACATTGATTGCTACAAGGTTTCGAATAAATGCCTTCTTCCCTTCAACTGATTCAATATCAAGTTTAGAGTCCACTACAGGCCCTAGATAACCCTGTAAGAACTTCTCTTTAGCCTTCATAGACGCGATTTCGGTGTGATGACTGTAAATCTTCTCTCGATCAAACGGGAATGTTTCAAGAACATATTCGAATGAAACGCAGTGGTTCGCTTCTTCCCACATCTGCTTCGCGAGGTACAAATGACACTCAGGAGCAGTAAGGTGAGGATACACTCCAAGAGCGAGTGTCCGGTTCACAATAAGTTCAGCAGGATTGAAGAAGGACATAATGAATTCAACAGCATGTCGCTCATCTTCGGTCATATTTTCGAAATCAATCAGATCCTCTTTCAAAGGAATTTCGTGGGGGAACCACGTGTTCGCTACGGCCTGATCATATAGCTCTCTTGCCCAGGGATATTCACTAGGGTAAAGATTATATGATGTTTCATCTGGTTTTCCAATTAACATAATATATTTTGTTTATACGTTTTATACTATAAGTACACACATAGCGCACCGGGTTATAAAGGCTAATAATATCGACCAAAGAAGGTTCTCTTTACTCAAATATAGCACAAAGATAACGATCATTTTTGACTTATTCACACATTTGGCACCCCATTCCACATCCGGCAGATAAAAGAATTATTGGTCAAGAAAACCCCTCTTTCGAGGGGTTTTCTACTCATTATTTCACGAGGTCTTTCTCTACCGATTCAGATAGAGTTCTGGATCTATACCTTTTCTCTCGAGAGACTCCTTCAGCTGCTCAAGGAGATCATTCAGAAGTATCCTTAGCAAGGCTATAAGCTGTTTTTTCATCTCTACAACTTGTTCACTCTGAGACACTTTCTCCAGCAATAAATCATACTCACACGTTCCATCATTTCTGTCTGCATTTCTATCATAATTATTAGCTTTCTTATCAGTACATCCTCTGTATTCAATTTTTGGAGATGATCCGCCACCACCACCGCCGCCATTATTATTTGAATTACCCCCAGTGGCAGCTCTCTCCTTATCTACGACACCCTCTTCCTTTTCAAGCATGTCTGTACTTCCAACTGAGTCATTGTCCTTGATCGTGACCACGAATTCTGTTGACTCGTTCACTCTCACAATTTTAGGCAGATATTCATATTTACTTCCTACCTCAGAAGAACCACTTGTTCCCTCAGAAGATCCACTCATCCCCTCAGAAGAACCGCTCATAGCCCTTATTGAAGAAAGCTGACGGATAGTAATTTTTTCGTCTGAACTCAGAGCCATAGAAACTTCTACAACCTCAGAATCTTCCTCTTCAGAATCATCGACTGCCTCCAAGAATACTGTCTTTGGTGACGTCGAAGACAGAGTAACTCCATGATCTTTATTTGCACCAGAACCGAAATCAATTTCTCTTTCTTTTTCTAAAATAACGGATACTGGGTACTCTGGTTGTTCATCGAGCGAAAGAGTTATTGTCTTTTTTACCCCGCCTTCCGTAAGAATCACGGGGAGACCTTCTATCACAAGACCAAACTTTTTTGTAGGGTCTGACTTAGAAGTTGATTCTACAGCAGGAAGCTCAGGATCGGAACCCTTATCAGATTCTTCACCAAGAATAATATTGATCTTCTTACTAGCTCTGTAATCTTGCAAGTCAGAAGTCATTATGTATTTCAGAGGAACAATAAATCCAGGGAGCAAATAACTCACATCATCTTGATTCAGACCAAAGAATTGTAAGGCTCTTTCGTCCAAAACACCATCAGTGGCTGGGATAAGAACTCTTCCAATACCATCTTCAATATTAAGGTAATGGTAAGTATCAACGTCGGTAATCATCTTATCCTCAGCACTAATTTCAACTTCGTAAGTTCCGTCTGAGATACTTGCTGACGACCGAGCTGTTAGGATTCCTGTCTGAGAATTAATAGTAAAGAGTTCTTTATCCGCTCCTCCTGTGATCGAATACACGAGCTCGTAGGGGATAAGTGGTGCGACGCCGCTATTTGTCAAGATATCGTCGCTTGAAGTCTCCACACGAACTGAGATATCTTCTGCACGGTCAAAGAAGTGAGACTTGGGATTGGTAATGTTCTTGCCCTCATCTACGTCAAGAATCATGGTAACAATAACTTCTAAAAGACTTCGTCCTAAATTATCGGTACCTTTTAGACCAACCCTGAGCAGGTTACCCTGAAAGAAATCTTCATAATCAACGGATTGATTCAATTCAACCCTTCCTGTTTGCTCATCGACAACAAAGTATTCTCCTGCAGGGTAAGAGGCAGAAATGATTTCGTACTTTACGATCACCTCAGTGTCAGGATCATCAATTCTAAAAGTCCCCACAGGAGTCGAGTTCTCAGGAATAAAAGCAAAAGGAATCTTTACATCTCCATCACTTATGAGTCCTAACCCTTCCTCTTTATCCCTCACACCTACCGTAATAACGGCACCTGCACTTTTTTTGTATCCGGCCCGATCATAATCGTCAGTCACTCTTACAGAAAATACATACTCACTTTTTGTTTCATAATCAACTTTGCTCGCATCTTTTATTTGGACCCAACCCGTCTCCGAATTGATCGTAAATAATTCGCCATCCGATCCTTCTGTAATCTCATAGGTGAGCTTCTGGGAAATATCGGGATCTGAGGCCTGTACGCTTCCAATTGATTGTACGAAGAAAGAAGATTCATTCACTGTACCGATCATCTGGTCTTTAATAATTGGAGATCTATTAATCATAGTATCAGAAGTAATCACCACATCTATCTCATATGAATCTGTTCTCATAGGTACACCAGAATCGCTCACGATAACAGTAA
>FUWD013430205.1_pt40 | contig 12575 bp, 13 predicted proteins | sample 1063281 | NCBI WGS metagenome assembly FUWD01 (sample SAMEA79048168, study PRJEB19326) | metagenome | biome: marine
GGCTATGGATTAAAAAATAATAGTTGGTTTAATTATTTGCCGTTAATTGGCTCTAAAGGAGAATATTTAAAAATAAAAGCTCCTTTATTATCACGTAAAAACATTATCAAAGGAAGTGTATTTATTACACCTATTGGAGAAGATGAATTTTGGGTTGGCGCTACTTTTGATTCCCATGACAAAACAATATTACCTACAGATAAAGGAAAAAAATGGCTTATTTCTAAATTAGAGACCCTTTTAGATATTCCCTATAAGGTTGTTGATCATTCCGCTCAAATTAGACCCACTGTTATGGACCGTCGGCCCTTGCTTGGAAGGCATCCCACTCTTAAAAATCTATATGTTTTTAATGGTTTAGGAACTCGTGGTGTTATGATGGCACCTTTACTTTCAAAGTGGTTATATGATTTTATAGAATTGAAAAAACAATTACCTGAAGCAGTAGCTATTAACCGTTTTGAATCCTATTTTAGCAATCCAAAAAAAGAACATGTTTAACGCACATAATATTACCGTAAGTTTCGGGGGAGAAACCCTTTTTGATTCTCTTTCTTTTCGACTTGGGAAAGGAGATCGTGTGGGTTTGATTGGAAAAAATGGAGCTGGAAAGTCAACACTTCTCAAGTTGATGGCCAAGGAAAATAGCCCAACATCTGGATCTTTTGCACTTGAAAAGAATTGTCAAATTGGTTACCTCGCACAGGATCTAGATTTTGAAAATGGAAGAACTGTTTTAGAAGAAGCTTATTTGGCTTTTGAAGAAATAATGAAAGTGGAGAAACGACAAGAAGCGATTCATAAAATAATGGAGGAAACTCAAGATTTCGAGAGTCCGTCATATTTAGACATTCTAGATGAGTTAAACGAATTGAATACTCATTATGAAATGATAGGAGGATATCACTATCAGGCTCAAACCGAAAAAATATTGCTAGGATTAGGGTTTTCTGTGATTGATTTAAACGCTGCTACCGATACTTTTTCAGGAGGTTGGCGTATGCGAATAGAATTAGCTAAACTACTCTTAAAAGATAACGATATTCTTTTATTAGACGAGCCTACAAATCACTTAGATATAGAATCAATTATTTGGTTAGAGCAATTTCTTAAAAAGTATAAAGGTGCTTTGGTAATGGTTTCTCACGACAGGATGTTTTTAGACCAGGTAACAAATAGAACTATTGAAATCATACACCAGCGACTTTTTGACTTCAAGAAGCCTTATTCGCAATATATGGTGCTTAGAGATGAGTTAAGAGCACAGCAGCAAGCAGCACAAAAAAATCAAGAAAAGCAAATACAACAAACCGAAAAGCTTATTGAACGTTTTAGGGCTAAAGCGTCGAAAGCAAGTATGGCCCAATCGCTCATTAAAAAGCTTGACAAAATTGATCGTATTGAAATTGATCCAGAAGAAAATAGAAAAATGAAGTTTGAATTTGGCATCTCACATCAGCCAGGAAAAATCATCCTTGAAACTGAGAAAATTTCAAAAGCATATGGAGATAAACAAGTATTAAGTAATGTTGATATTGAAGTAGTAAGAGGAGAGAAAATTGCTTTTGTAGGACAAAATGGTCAGGGTAAATCGACTTTAGCTAAAATTATTGTTGACGAAATTTCCTATGAGGGAAAGGTAAAACTAGGGCATAATGTACAGTTAGGTTATTTTGCTCAAAATCAATCAACATATTTAGATGGGAGTAAAACCGTATTACAGTGTGCTGAGGATTCTGCGACTCCAGAAAACCGAACAAAAGTTAGAGATTTATTAGGTTCTTTTTTATTCCAAGGTGAAGCTGTAGAGAAAAAAGTAAGTGTACTCTCAGGGGGGGAACGTAACCGTCTAGCTCTTTGTAAATTATTACTTCAGCCTTTTAATGTATTAATCATGGATGAGCCCACAAACCACTTGGATATTGCATCCAAGAATGTATTAAAACAGGCTTTAAAAAATTTCAAAGGAACCCTTATTTTGGTTTCTCATGATAGAGATTTTGTTCAAGGTTTATGTGAAAAAGTAATTTCATTTAAAGAACGTGAGGTTAAACCTTTTTTAGGGGACATAAATGCTTATTTAGAATTTCAAAAATTATCATCACTCAAAGAATTAGAAAAAAAAACTCCTAAGGCACGGCTAGAAAAAAAAGAAAGTGATCCTGATAAATATGAAAAACAGAAGGAAACTCGTGCAGCACAACAAAAATTAGAAAAAACAGAAAAAAGAATTGCCCGTCTTGAAAAAGAAATTAAAGAAATTGATTTCGAATTGCAGATTAATTATGATCAGACCATCGCACAGCTGAACTTTTTTGATGAATATCAAGCAAAAAAGAAAACTCTTGAAGACTTAATGATTTTATGGGAAAAACTTCAAGTAGAATTAGAGTGATTTAATGGGTATGGAAGAACACTTTTTTGATTGTCCTAAATGTTGGGAAACCATTTCGATGCTTTTTGATCCTAGTCTAAAAAACAGCCAGTATTTTGAAGATTGTGAAGTATGTTGTCAGCCTCTAGAAATTATATATAAGAGAGATGCTGAGGGATCTGTTTTAATTGAAGTACTTCAATGAAAATTTTAAATAGCAACAGAACTCTCAACAGCTTGTAGATAACGTTCTGCATCTAGTGCAGCCATGCAACCTGTTCCAGCTGCAGTAACTGCTTGACGGTATTCTTTATCTTGGACATCTCCAGAGGCAAAAACACCAGGCAAGTTTGTATCCGTAGTTTTTCCTTTGGTTATTAAATATCCAGCATCATCCATATCAAGTTGTCCTTTAAAAATATCAGTATTAGGTTTGTGACCAATAGCAATGAATAAACCCGTAATAGGAATTTCCTCTGTAGTTCCGGTGGCATTATTTTTCATACGTAATCCTTCTACTACCTGTTTTCCTAACACTTCATCTATCTCTGTATTATACTTTAAAACAATATTTGGAGTATTAGTAACCCGGTGTTGCATAGCCTTTGAAGCTCGCATTTGTTCTTTTCGAACCAACATGGTAACTTTAGAACATATTTTAGCTAAATAGGTAGCTTCTTCTGCTGCAGTATCACCTCCACCAATAATAGCAACCTCTTGTCCTTTGTAGAAAAATCCATCACAAACAGCACAAGCAGAAACTCCTCCTCCTCTAAGTCTTTGTTCACTAGGAAGCCCTAAATATTTTGCAGTTGCTCCAGTACTAATAATAATTGTTTGTGCTTGAATTTCAGTTCCATCTTCAGTAAAAGCTTTATGCATTCCACCTCTTTTTGTAGAAAATTCTACCTTATTAATAAAGCCAATTCGAACTTCAGTTCCAAAACGTTCTGCTTGGTTTTGAAGCTGAATCATCATGGTAGGACCATCAATTCCGTCGGGATATCCGGGAAAGTTATCTACCTCTGTAGTAGTAGTCAATTGTCCTCCGGGCTCCATTCCTGTATAAATAACAGGCTTTAAATCAGCGCGAGCAGCATAGATAGCAGCAGTATAACCGGCAGGTCCACTTCCAATAATTAAGGTCTTAAGCGTTTCCATAATAAATTCAATATTTTGATCAAATGTAAAGGATATAATTTAGTCGTATCTTCAATTTTAATTAGTTTTTTTAATAAACTTATCAATGATTTCTTTTTCAATACGTATGCTTCCTTTTCTTCTATTATTGTTGGCATGTAAGGATGTAAATGATATAACAGCAGAAGAAATTATTAATAAATCAATCGAAGTTTCAGGGTTTAACAAAAATGAAATTAACATTAGTTTTGATTTTAGAGCTTACCATTATGAGTTTTTTAGAAAAGACTTTTATTTTACTTATGCACGTACTACTATTAAGGATGGCAAGAAAATAAGAGATGAAATGTCACCAAGTAAAGGCTTACAACGTTTTATTGATTCTGAACCTGAATCACTTACTGATAGTCTGGAAATGGTATATTCAAATTCACTTAATTCTGTAATGTATTTTTTACAACTCCCAAAACCACTCCTAGATGATGCAGTACACTCTGAGTTATTAGGTGAAATTAAAATTGAAGAAGCAACCTACTGGACAGTAAAAATTTATTTTTCTGAAGAAGGAGGTGGCCAGGATTATCAAGACGAATACAGGTATTGGATCAATCAAGACACCTATGAAATTGATTACTTAGCCTATAATTATAATACTGAAGGAGGTGGAATTAGGTTTCGAAAAGCAATAAACAAGAAACGCGTAAAAGGAATCTTGTTTCAAGATTACCAAAACTTTAGACCCTCAAACAAATTTGAACCACTTGACAACCTTCCTCAAATTTATGAAGAAGGTTTACTCTCACAAATTTCACTGATTGAAAATAAAAACATAATCGTTCAATAGCATTTAAATCTCATTTGTATCAAAAATATCTTCTTTTATGATCCAAGCTCTACAATCTTTAAAAGATTCAAAAGTGTGTTCTTGAGGTATTAAGGTATTAAGAATTCCAATGCTTTTCATTAACAATTTAGGTTGGGATTGAATTCCAACCATAAAACAAATAATATTTTTTTCATTTAATCCCATTAAAACATCTTCTAGAGCAAATAGTCCAGACTGGTCAATGTAGGGTACACGATCCATTCTAATGATGAGTATTTTTGCTGTTTTAGGGATCTGCTTTGAAACATTTATAAAATCAGATGTGAAACCAAAAAATAAGGGACCATTTAGGTGTTTAATAAATACATTTTCTAAAAAAATATTACTAAGTAGTTTTTCATCTTTCCAGGCCTTTTCTTTAGTTACCGAAATAACTCTAGCATCTTGATTTGATATGTCCCCCATTTTTTTCATAAAGAAAAGAGCAGCTAAAACTAAGCCTATTCCAACAGCATAAACTAAATTCCAAAACACAGATAGTACTAAAACAACCAACATGATAAAAATTTCTGTTTTAGGTATTTTATTTAAGGCCTTTAATCCTTTATAATCAATTACTCCAATTCCAACAGTAACGAGTATTCCTGCTAAAACAGCTGCAGGAATTTGAGAAGCTAATGGACTTAAAACCAAAAGAATAAGTAAAAGTGCTAAAGAAGCTACCATTCCTGAAATAGGAGTTTTCCCACCCGCTTGAATATTTACGACGGTTCTAATAGTTGCTCCCGCCCCGGGTAATCCTCCAAACAAAGAACCTATGGAATTCCCTATTCCTTGACCAATTAACTCTTTATTTGGAAGGTGTCTGGTCTTGGTAAGGTTATCTGCAACCACAGAGGTTAGTAATGAATCAATTGCTCCCAATAATGCTAATGTAAGAGCTGTTCCAATATATGGAATTATTTGAAATAAGCTAAATTTTGAAAAAATTCCTAATTGAAATTGAGGAAATCCACTTGGTATTTTTTGAATAGGAAGATAATTAACATTAAGAATAATAGCCATTCCAGTAACTATAAATAAAGCAACTAGTGTGCTGGGGATAGCAGTAGTTATTTTTTTAAAACCATAAATTATGAAGATAGTGCTAAGAGCTAAAACAACTTCAATCCAATTAATTCCTCCTAATGCTCTAGGCAATGTTTTAAAGGTTCCAATAACACCTGAAGCATTATTTTTAGCTAAACTTTGTGCTTCTTCATAAATAGTTATTTGATCAATTTCTTTAGCACGTTTAATAGTTTCTTCAAAGTTTTCTAATACTAATAAACCTTCATTAGTTTCTTCAACTAGTATTTTTTCTAATAAATGTTCTTCTGCTAAAGGCTTGAATTGCTCTATAAGTTGAATATCATTTTTCACCTCATACCCTAAAATAGGAAGACATTGTGTAATTAAAATAATGACACCAATAGCCGTCATAAAACCTGAAACTACAGGATATGGAATGTATTTAATATATTTTCCAAAGCCTAAGACTCCCAAAGTTATTTGAAATAAGCCACTTAATAAAAAGACCATTAAAATATAGGGTAATGCCTGTTCTACAGAACCATTATTTGTACCAATAATTCCAGCGATAACAACCATACTAACAGCTGTCATTGGAGCAGTAGGACCTGAAATTTGAGTTGGAGTTCCACCAAATAATGCGGCAAAAAAGCCAAGAAAAATAGCACCATATAATCCTGCACTTGGTCCAAGCCCTGAACTTACTCCGAAAGCAAGTGCCAATGGTAGGGCAACAATACCTGCAGTTAGGCCTCCTAAGAGGTCTCCTTTAATATTTGAGAAATATTTTTTCAATTGAATATATTTTTAATCCTTTTATGTAAGGATGTTAATTTAATTTTAATGAGTAAATTAAATCAACAAACTTCGGGGGGAGGAGTAAAACTGCTAAGAAATACTGATTGATAATTTTTTACCAGAGTATGAATTAATATTTGATATGAATCAATTTTTGTGTAATCAAAATAAAAGGATTCTTCAAAAATTTTTTTTTCATTCTCTTTTTCCTCTAATTCATGATCACCATCTAAATTAACTATGACAATAGAACTTTGCATTAAATCATTACTTAAAAGAGTTAATGATGGCAATAAAAGACCAAAGCTAATATGAAATAATAAAAAGTAAATTAAAGATTTAAACACTTTGGCGCATTTTTATACAATGATAGTTATGATTTTTCAATATAAAAAGAAAATTACTTGAATTCAAAAACTTTACTAAAAGAAACCTTAAATTTGTTACTCGCAATAATTTTATAGGATGACAGACAAGTTAAAGAAGTCTTTATTACAGTATAAAGCTCCTGGTATTTTTGAAGAAACACGGTATGAAAAACTACATAATATAATTGTAAGATCTTCCACAGAAGGTTCAATATTAATAGCTAACAGTATTGCATTATTAATAAAAGAAAAACAAGCCCAAAATAAAATGTGTGTTTTAGGTCTTGCAACTGGTTCAAGCCCCCTAAGTGTTTATAGAGAATTGGTTAGGCTACATAAAGAAGAAAATCTTAGTTTTGAAAACGTTATCTCTTTCAATTTAGACGAATATTATCCATTGGCTAAGGAAGATGTTCAGAGTTATCATTATTTCATGCACTCAAATTTATTTGATCATGTTAATATAAAACCTGAAAATATAAACATTCCAAGTGGTGAAGTTTCCCCTGAAAAACTTAGAATATCATGTATTTCTTATGAGGAAAAAATAAAATCTGCGGGAGGGATTGATCTACAAATTTTAGGAATTGGAACTAATGGACATATTGGATTTAATGAGCCGGGTTCTCATTTAAACTCAGAAACACGTACCATAACACTCGATCATCTTACGCGTTTTGATGCAGCTCCTGCATTTCAAGGAATTGAAAATGTACCTAGAAAAGCAGTTACGATGGGTATTCAAACTATTTTAAATGCAAAAAGAGTCCTTCTGATGGCTTGGGGATCTTACAAAGCTGAGATCATACAAAAGGCTATTGAGGGAGAGATATCTTGCTTTATACCTACAACATACTTACAACACCATAAAAATACTACCTTAGTTATTGATACAGAGGCTGCTTCTGAACTTACTCGAATCAAAACCCCATGGTTAGTAACTTCATGTGAATGGAATGATGCCAATCGCTCCAAAGCAATTTTATGGCTGTGCGAAACAACAAAGAAGTCTATTTTAAAATTAACAGATGAAGATTATAATCAACATGGGATGTCGGATTTACTGGCTCAACATGGTTCGGCATATGATCTGAATATTGAAATGTTTAATAAATTACAACGTTCCATTTCGGGTTGGCCTGGCGGAAAGCCAAATTCTGATGACAAATACAGACCTGAGCGAGCACAGCCAGCTTCTAAAAAGATTATTATTTTTAGTCCACACCCCGACGATGATGTAATTTCGATGGGAGGAACCTTTGACCGTTTAGTTTCTCAAGGTCACGAAGTTCATATTGTTTATCAAACGTCAGGGAATATAGCAGTTTCTGATCAAGATGCTTTAAAATATCTTGAGGTTACATCTGATTTTATAAGCTCAAAAGAGGATGAATCCATAGGAAAATTAATTAAGGCTTTTGAAATGATAAACCCACAGAAGCCTGCACCGCGCTCCATTTGTGATTTGAAAGGAAGTATTAGGAAAAGAGAATCTTTGGGCGCCACAAGGTATATGGGAATTCCAGATTCCCAAGTTCATTTTATGAACCTCCCATTTTATGAAACAGGCATGATTGCTAAAAATCCTGTTTCAAAGATAGACATTGATCACACAGTAGCTTTAATTGAAAAAATAAAGCCCCATCAAATTTATGCTGCTGGAGATTTAGCAGATCCCCATGGAACCCATCGGGTCTGTTTAGATATAGTTTTCGAATCCCTTAAAATTCTTAAACCTAAAAAATTTATGGATGATTGCTGGTTATGGCTGTATAGAGGTGCTTGGCATGAGTGGGATATTCATGAAATTGAAATGGCAGTGCCGATGAGTCCAGATCAGGTTTTACGAAAACGAAAAGCTATTTTTTATCATCAATCCCAAAAAGATGGGGTTATGTTTCAAGGAAATGATCACAGAGAGTTTTGGATTCGTGCAGAAGAAAGAAATGCCGCAACTGCCAAAAAATATCAAGCATTGGGGTTAGCAGAATATGCAGCAATAGAAGCTTTTAGGCGATATTTTTACTAATTAAAAGAAGTAATAGCATACTTATAAGCAGCTCTTAAATATTTTATTTTTCCCAGAGAATCAACAAAATAACTCTTGCGGGTTTTATTCAAAAAAAGTCCTGTTTTATCTTCAACACTTTCATTGATGATAAGACTTATTCTTCCATCATGGTTTACCTGTGTTGCCTCTAACATAAAATTTTCTTCATTAAAATAGTAATGCCAAACATCAGCAGTAGGGTCGAGGGGATATGATACTTTTAGACTATGTACAGAAATACTATCTAAAAGAGTTACTAAGCCAATATAGTCTAACCTTGCGTTAGAATCTATTAATTTATAGGGTTGCCAAAAAACATAAAGCGCTCCTTTAGTATTATCATATGCTTTAGCTACTTCTTGAGAATCCAACACCATTTGGTTATTTTTAAATAGTTCAATTTTTTCTTCTCGAAGGAGTGCAACATAATGATCGTCAACATTACCCCATTCGATTTTTGTAGAGGAAGGATTCCAGGTATGTTTTATTTTTTGATTGATTTCTTTTTCCAACTTTCCAATAGAATCATAAAGTTCTATATTTTTCAAATAACTAATTTCAGATACTATACTCCACGCTTTTTTTCCACCATGAGCCACTAAACTTTTTTCCAGGAGAACAGAAGCATTAAGTTTTTGGGCGCAAGAATGATTAAAAAGAAAAATGCAAGCTAATCCCATAAACTTGGCTGGAAAAAGAAAAAAAGACAAACGATTCAATTTATTTGTATTTTAGGTTAAAATAAAATTCTATGTTACAATATACTGCTTCATTATTTAAAATCATTGTGCTAGGGATCTTCTTGCTTGTGACCCCGGTTCTTGCACAACAAAAATTTTCTACTCGACAAATTCAAAAGTTAAAAAAAGAAATCCTTCAAAAAGTAGAAGCTCAACATAAGAATACCCAGGTGATGATCGATAAAGTTTTCAGCTTTGCGGAATTAGGGTTTCAGGAGTATGAGTCTTCAGCATATTTAACGGCTGTATTAGAAAATGCAGGGTTTTCTATAGAACGAGGTATTTCCGGAATACCAACCGCATGGATGGCACGGTGGACCAATGGTGAAGGTCCTGTAATTGCTTTAGGAAGTGATGTTGATTGCATTCCAAAAGCATCACAATATCCCGGAGTGGCCTATCATATGCCAATGGTAGAAGGAGCACCAGGCCATGGTGAAGGGCACAACTCTGGAATTCCAGTAATTGTTACAGCAGCACTAACCGTTCAAGAGCAAATGAAAAACAATAATATGGGCGGCACTTTAGTTGTATGGCCTGGAATTGCGGAAGAGCTTGTTGCTTCAAAAGCATGGTATGTGCGTGATGGATATTTTGATAAAATTGATTTATGTATTTTTACACATGTTAGTAGTAATTTGTCAGTTTCATATGGCCAAGCAAATGGTACTGGTTTAATTTCTCTTGAATATACTTTTGAAGGAGAAGCTGCACATTCTGCAGGATCGCCATGGAGAGGAAGAAGTGCTTTGGATGCAGCCGAGTTAATGAATGTTGGTTGGAATTATAAACGAGAGCATCTTCATCCATTAAAGCGCTCACATTCTATTTTTACCGATGCAGGAGACCAGCCTAATGTAGTTCCTTCCAAAGCATCTATATGGTATTATTTAAGAGATATTACCTACGATGGAATTATGAAAATGTACGATGATGCAAATAATATTGCAGCAGGTGCTGCTTTAATGACTGACACCAAAGTTACTTCACACGTATTGGGAACGGCATGGCCCAGACACTTTAATAAGGTAATTGCAGAAACAATGGATGTAAATATCCAAAATGTTGGGTTGCCTTCTTGGTCTGAAGCCGATCAAATACTAGCTAAAGCTGTTCAAAAAGAAGTAAATTCAAAAAATGAAAAAGGTTTGTCAACAGTACTTTCAGGACTTGGAAAACCCTCAGGAAATCCAAGAAGTGGTGGTTCAGATGATATAGGTGACATTTCATGGACCATTCCAACGGTTACACTTAGATTTCCATCAAATATTCCTGGCCTACAAGGTCATCATTGGTCTAATGCTATAGCTATGGCAACACCGATTGCTCATAAAGGAGCGACTGCTGGGGCTAAGGTTGTTGCAACTACGGTAATAGACTTTCTTACCCAACCAAAGCTATTGGTAAGTGCTAAAGATTATTTTCAAAATATTCAGAGTAAAGAGACTAAATATAAACCCATGATTACTGAAAAAGATCCCCCACCAATTTATTTAAACGAGGCTATCATGAAGCAGTTTAGACCACAATTAGAAAAGTTCTATTTTGATGAAACAAAATATGACACTTATTTGGAGCAGCTTAATATTGAGTACCCTACCCTTAAGTAAAAAAGTATGCGATGGATTTATAGTAGTGTTTTATTTTTTTTCTCAATTTTTATATGTGCACAGCAGTCAGTTTCTAAAAATGATTCCATAAGCATTGTTACAAAGTTATTTAAACAACAAGATGACTGGAATACAGGAGATCTTGATGCTTTTATGAAAGGTTATTTAAAAACAGAACATCTTGTTTTTTCTGGTTCTTCTGGACCTATATATGGTTGGAAAGCCACAAGAGACCGTTATAAGAAAAGTTATTCAACGCGTCAATTAATGGGAATATTGGATTTTGAAATCTTAAATATTATTTCTTTAAGTGATTCTGTAGCTCAACTTCAAGGGTCTTTTTATCTAAAAAGGGATATGGAAGACAGTAAAGGATTTTTTACATTAACATGGCTTAAGATTGAAGATCAATGGTTTATTATTTCAGATCACACTTCCTCCTCACATTAAAGAAAAATGCAGAAAAAAATAGGGTTTTTTTTAGATCCTTTTGAGGGACTTTCCTCTCAAGGGAAATCTGTTTGCAGCTAGTCTTTGGATTACAGAAGCGGTTCCAATTGCTGCAGTGGTATTACTTCCAATTATTTTATTTCCTCTTAGTGGAGGGATGGGACCATCTTCTACAACTGCTGCTTTTAGATCAGGCTATTTAAAAATTCCTGATATGGTTTCCAAAGGAATTATTTTAAATATTTTATTTCCTCTATTTTCTTAATAGCGGTAATGGTTTACCTAATTCTTCAATTTTTTTTTGGAATTGATTTATTCACTTTTCCTCAGATATTATTATCTTAAATCATTGACACAGTATAATTTTATTAACATATCAGATATTGTTGAGCATTAATTATTGAGAGATAGAATCAAAATTACTTAGTTATATAAGCTTTCTTATGCTCTTGATAATTATCTTTGCAAGATATGTTTTATAGAATGAGATATTTATTGGCAATAATCTTTGTGATACACTTAAATGCCCAAGAGGGGGAATATGTTTCTATTGAGAACTTTATGTACCGTCACGAGTTAATGAAATCAAACATTAATAATATCTTAGTAACTCCAGTTGATCGTTTTTTAAACAATCGTATTATTTTTTTTATTGAAGAAGAATTCCAAGGGAATATTGAATCTTCTCGAAATGTAATTTGGGAATCATATTCTACAGCCATTAATCCAACATTAAGGTCTCATAGTATTACATTTACTGTTAGGGTTTATATTAATAAGAACAAAGAATTTAGATATATAGAAATTGATTATCTCCCCTCTTCAGACGAAATATCCACACGATATAAATGGAGTACAGAATTTCAAAGTTTTATATTAAGAGATGATGAAGTTAATATTAAAAAATTTCAACCGGATCTTGTTACTTTAGGAATAAAAAATCAACCTCAAAAAGCAACTCTTGATGGACTTATTGTTGAACATAAATCATTTTCAGATGGAATGCTTCAGAATACTATATATTTTAATAGGAGTAGAACGGATGAACTAATGTTTATATATGGAGAAATTAATACTTTCATAAAAAACGGTTACCCGAAAGTAGATTTCATCATGAATATAGTTTGGGATTCATACTATACCTTTGT
>FUWD013231306.1_pt1 | contig 12574 bp, 13 predicted proteins | sample 1063281 | NCBI WGS metagenome assembly FUWD01 (sample SAMEA79048168, study PRJEB19326) | metagenome | biome: marine
TTAGAGGAACTATTCCCTTCGAAGATTAGCCTGATTTTCAAAAAATAAATATAAAGGTTAATAATCATGACATGAATAGATCTTTGGTTGAGGCTATCTGATTAATCGTCTTCTCATTACTATTCGCTTCAATAGGCGTTGTTGATTTAATCAGGATCGGCCGATTCAGACAAATAAATATTTAAGAAAATAAGCGTATAAATGAAAATGGACTCCTGATAACGATAACAAGGAGTCCAAAGATGAGCTACGTTAAACGTAACTGGAAGAATATAACAAAAAACTGGTTAATCGAGGAAACATTTTTCTTTGGATTGAGGAAGATACTTTTAATCAGTGGACTGTGAAGAAGAAAAAACGGGGTCGGCCCGCTTTTTCTTCTTCTGTTATCCAAGCTGGTTGGTTTTTAAAGACTTTTTACCGTTGTACTCTAAGAGCTTTACAAGGTTTTTTAGATTCGCTTATTAAGCTCATGAAAAAAGATCAACGTTCTCCTCATTATAGTGTTTTCTGTAAACGAGCTGCAGAGGCAGCAGCTAGTTTACCTAAATTGAGCCAGAGAAGACCTACTGATTTAATTATAGACTCTTCAGGTCTCAAAATTTTAGGAGAGGGAGAGTGGAAGGACAAAGTACATCGATCTAGAACTCGAAAATCTTGGATTAAATTGCATATTGCCCTTGATGAAAGAACTCAGGAAGTTACAGCTGCTGTAGTTTCTGATGAATATACTTCTGATAGTTCAGCTTTACCTTTCCTCATAGAGAAAAGCCCAAAATCTGTGACAAAAGTATTAGCTGATGGAGCTTATGATCGCAGTAGTGTTCGTGAATTTTTAACTGACCAAAAAATAGATCCTTGTATTCCTCCTCGTAGAGGAGGAATACTTAGAAAAGAACCCTATATGGAGTCCCGAAACCAAGATATTTTAGCTATTCGAGGGCTTGGAAATAATGAAGAAGGCTTTGCTCTCTGGAAAAAGCTTAGACTATACCACCGAAGAAGCCTTGTAGAGACGGCTTTTTCCAGACTAAAAAGCCTTTTTGGAAATAGACTTAACAACAAAAAATATCAGAATCAAAAAGCCGAAATTGAGTTTCGTTTACACGCCTTGAATAGATCTCTTCAATTCCAAAATTAAAAAAATTAATTGACTTCAGAAAGAGTCGCCTTAAGATCTGATTAAAGCAACAACGCCATTATTAGGCTTTAACTTTAATAGGTCAATTCACATAAATTATTTTAATTAATAAAACATAGTATTTAAAATATTAACTTTATTGATTTAGATTTTAGATCGAACGCTAAACTTGTGACTAGAATTTCATAAGGGAGTTTTATTAGGCTCTTTAGGAATCTCTTGAACATAGGAGGGGACCGCGTAACCAGGTAGATGGCTTCTTAAGTGCTGAATGATTTTGCGCCCTTTATCAGGGTTTACTTCAAAGTGAGCAGCTCCCTCAACACGATCCAGTTGATGAAGGTAATAAGGGAGAATTCCACAGTCCACAAGTGCTAGATGAAGCTCCTGTTGAGTTTCATAGTTGTCGTTAATTCCTTTTAGCAAGACTGCTTGATTAAGGGTAATAACGCCTAATTTCTGAAGATTTGAAATCGCTGCAATAATTTCTCTATCGAGCTCTTTTGCATGATTAATATGAAATACAAAATAGACCTTATAACGACGGTTGTTAAGGAGCTCTAAAAAGTCCGCGTCTAATCGCTCAGGTATTCCAATTGGAAAGCGTGTATGAAAACGTACCTTAGTTATATGTGGAATTTTCTCTATCTGATCTAGAAGTTGTTTTAACTTTCTGTCTCCAAGAGAGAGGGGATCTCCTCCGCTTAGAATAATTTCATGAAGAGAAGTGTCTTTCTCTATCCGTGCAAGCTCGTTTGAAAAGTCAGAAGAATCTCCATAGTCAAAATTTTGCCTAAAACAATAACGGCAGTGCATAGCACATGCAGAGGTGAGCAGCAAAAGAGCTCGTCCTTTATATTTTTGTAAGTAGCGTGTTTCGGATCGAAATAAATCATCTTGGACAGGATGGAGAGAAAATCCCTCACTTACTTCTTCTTCTAACTTTAGAGGAACAAACTGTAGAAGGATAGGATCGTTTAAAGTCCCTTTTTCTATCTTATGAGCGATACGTTTTGGTAAATTTAAAACAAACTTTGAAGAATAACAAATTTTTTTTCGCTGTTCCATTGAGAGCTCTAAAAAATCCAAAAGGGGCTTTAAGTGAACAAAGTTCTCTTTTTGAATAGATCTCCATGAAGAAACAGAATTTACAAGGGTCATTTAAGAGTTGCTTTCTCCAAAGCTGGAGTGGGCGCTTTAGTATCTGCGACTTTAATTTGGGGGGGGGGGAAGATAGCTTCTCTACAAAATGCTCATAACCACGCTCCAACATAGGAAGTCCTATAATTTTAGATTCTCCTTCAGCTAAGAGGGCTGCTAACACATAAGCAAAGCCTGCTCTTAAGTCAGGAATTTCAATTTCACTTCCAAATAGGGGAGTTGGTCCTCTTATCACCGCACTATGTAAATAGTTGCGCGTAGCAAATCTACAGGCCTTTCCACCTAAACATTGTCTAAATAGCTCAATGTCAGCGCCCATTTTACGTAACATGTGAATATAACCAAAGCGATTTTCGTAGACGGTCTCATGTAAAACAGAAGATCCTTTAGTTTGAGTGAGCAAAACAGCAAAGGGTTGCTGCCAGTCGGTCATAAAGCCAGGATGAACGTCGGTTTCTATATGCATGCCGCCTGATAAATGCCCTGTGTAAAAAAAGTCTATACCGTCTGGTTTAACCTCAAAGCCACCACCCAACTCTCTCAATTTATTCAAAAAGGTAAGCATATTGAGTTGCTGAGCTCCTTCGATAAAAATGCGCCCTTTTGTACTGATTGCAGCTATTGCATAAGATGCAGCTTCAATGCGGTCAGATACAATCGTATGCTCGACAGGTAAAAACTTTTTGATTCCTTCAATGTGAATCGTACGGTCTGAATCTAAAAAGATAGCAGCACCCATCTTTTGAAGAAAAAGCATGAGTTCTATAATTTCAGGCTCAATTGCAGCATTCTTAATGGTAGTATTCCCTTTTGCACGAATTGCAGCTAGTATACTATTTTCAGTAGCGCCCACAGATGGATAATCAAGTTGAATTACGCCGCCTTTTAAGCCCTCGTGTGCTTGAGCAAAATAAGCCCCTTCCTTTTTCATCGTTCTAGATTCGATCGTTGCACCTAACGTCTCTAAAGCGCGTATATGAAAGTTAATCGGCCTTTTACCAATGCGATCACCGCCCGCTGTTGGAACAATGATGTCTTCTTGGGTGCGTCCCAAAAGAGCTCCTATCATTAGAATAGGAATGCGGTTGGCTCCCGAAAATCTTTGAGGAATATAGGAGGTTTTTAAAAACGGAGTTTGGATTTCTAAGCGTTTCTCTTTTCGATCCCATGTAACGATACTACCAAGCTCTTTGCAGAGGTCTACTGTAATTTCAACATCTCCAATATTTGGTACGTTATTTAAAATACAAGGCTGGTCTGAAATAAGAGAAGCAACTAACAGTTTTGTTGTTGCATTTTTAGCACCTTGCGCTCGAATTTTTCCTTCAAGCGGAACACCGCCTTTCACTTCTAAAATCTTCATAAAACTCCATTTTTTTTATGTAACTAATAGCTTAGTTATTTCCTTGTTTAATTCAAGATTAATCCCCGGAAATTAGACATTTAAAACTGTGTGAAATAAATAAACTTAAAGCAAAACTTAAGCTAGCGAAATCGCTCTTCATTGATACGATAAAAACGAGGATTATTGACATCCCAACTTTCTTCTAGTAGAAGCAAATGAGATTTTAGAACTTTAAAAGAATCATGAGCAGCAATTTGAGTTAACCCATAATTTGGGTCAAAGAGACAGTCTCCTTTAGGATCCTTTAAATAAAAAGCGGTATGTCCCCAATACTCTTCTTTATGATTTTCCATTGGAAGCAAAATTCTGATGATATAGCTCCCCATAGGAAAAGTTTTTATAGAGTCTTTAAGCAAAGAGAAAGTAGTTTCTGAAAGATCAGACAACAGGTCTTCTGAAGCCCAGTCAAATTTTATGCCATAATAATTTGCAAGGGATTGAATTTTAGCTCTTTTAAAATCTGTGGAGGGGTGATTGGGACACTTTTCAATCGTATTGAAAGCAATTTGTTGAGCTTTAAAATACCCAGAGAGTTCCATACAGTCTTCAAAGCTCTTTTGCAGTCGTTCATGGTGATCCTCAAGAGTGCATTCTAAAAAGGTCTTAGCAAAAGCTAAGGCAACAGCTGAGCAGATTCCCCCAGGGAAGTCATCTAAAAGTCGAGTGGAATTAAAAAAGACTCCCTTGGGTGCGAGCTCGTTAATCTTCTCAAAAGTTTGATGCATAACTTTGGAGTAATCGGGTTTCACCTTGCGAAACCAATTTTCCTCACGCGCTGTTTTTGCCTTAATCTCCATATTTTTTTCTATAACTTACTATGAAAAAAAATAGAAATATCTTTTTTAAAAATTGGGATAAGAAAGCTCTAACTAGACCTTTTAGCTTTCTACAGATGATTTGGTTTTGATACCAATGAACAAATCTACAATGACATTCATGTGGTCACTTGCACGTTCATCATAGACTTCAAAGTCAGAGTGGTATTCTCTAGGAGCTCCAAACTTTTCATCGGAAGTTTTCCAGATCTCTTTCCAAGCATCAATAACGGCAGCGGGCATTGGTCCTGAATCTGTTGTGAACTTAGCATATTTTTGAGTAGGTATCGTATGAGTTGAAAAGCCTTCAGGTAGGTTTTCAAAAGAATTCACTTCTTCACCAATAAAATATTTATAGGCTCCTGTGTAATCACTTTCATACTCAGTGTAGACACAAAATGTCTTACCAGGATTTAAGCGGTTTGGAATTTGTTCTGAGAGTCCTTCATGAAAATATTTCATGACACAAGGAGTGATCTTTGAATCTTCGTTACGTGTGCCATATGCGAAGTTGGGGTCTTCATATATTTTTGATTCGTTTGTATAGCTCGTTTGAGCACATATGCCAACGAGTTTGATTTCATTTAAATGTGTATGTTGTACTTGCATTAGAGCCTCTTTGATTTTCGTAAGATTATAAGCTAATTAGAGGATAAAGTTCAATAAGAGGGTAAATCAGAATTTAGCGTTAATTCTTTTTTTAAAATAGTGATACTTAGACTTGGAACTTCTTAAAAAAGAAGAACATGATTACAATTTACTATCATTATTTTTTATAAAAGGATTTTTTGTATGAGCTCGTTAAATGGCCTTGAAAGTATTGAAATTTGGTCTGCTAGAACGGATAAACTGATAAGAGATATGTATAAAAAATCAAAGGAAACAACTAGAAGCGCTACTACAGTACCATTCGTTACTACTGAAGAATTAGAGCGGAAGTTAGGTTCCTTTGGAGAACAGGGTTGGCAGTTGAGTGGAGTCAAGACTACTCTTCGATCGAGTGAGGGGACTGTCGAAGAATTTACGCTTACAAGAAGAGGTCTTTCAACTGGAAATGTTGTAAGTTCTGCTATGTGTGTTGCTAGTGTCGTTTCATTTGCGGCTTATATCCTTCCAGATGCTTGTATAGATTTTACGTCTAAAATAGTTTGTAGTTTTGACCCTGATACGGAGGCAAAAGACTCTGTATCTAATTTATGCTTAAAGGGTAAATTTTTTGATCATATGCGACCTTGTGAGACAAATAAGGAAACAATGAATGTGACTTTTTGTTTAATAGATAAAAAGACCTTTTAATCTTCGTTTTCAAAGACTTCAGCATTTGATTCACGACATTTAAAAAAAGTATAGCTCGCGATTAGAGAAGTTAATACGATGAAACTCCATTGCAACATTCCCTTGGAAGATGTAAGTTTGCTTTTCCTCTCTTCGTCCATTTTGAGTTTCAAAAGCTCTTTGGTTGTTCTGTGGGCATAAATACTAGCTTGCTGTAGAGGGGTGTATTCCCATCTATCTTTAGCTCTTAGATCAGCACCCTTTTGGGTTAGAAGCTCTACCATTTCATCTTTACCCATCATTGCAGCAATGTGTAGTGGTGTCGAGCGGTTTCTGTCTGGAGCTTCTAGGTCCGCATTGAGTTCAAGTAGAAGTTCTGCGGTTTCTCTGTGCCCAAAGCCGGCAGCTAAGTGGAGTGCGGTCCTCCCCCATTCTCTGCTTCTAAGTTCTAGATCTGCATTCTCCTGGATCAGACGTTTAACGGCTGCTGTATTTCCTATTGCTGCAGCTGCACGGAGGGTGAGTACTTGTTTTTTCTCAGTTTTAGGTTGGGGAGGATCAGCTGGCTTCAGAGGGGAGGATACTCTAGCTCTAGTATTAACTCGATTGTGTCCAGCTCGGCTATGAATTGATGGGTAAGAAATAAGTCACCTTGTTTTCTAGGATAGTGTAGCTAGATTAGAGGGAAAAGTTCAATGCAGAATAAAATCTGTCTTTTTTGACTTATTGTTGCTATCCTTGCAAAAATTTAAAAAAAAGGGTTTAGCATGATTAAAACAGGAATAGGACAAGATTCGCATCGCTTTGAATCTAACGAATCTTCAAAAGTTTGTATTTTAGGGGGAGTTCATTTTAAAGAAACTCCAGGCTTCATTGCAAACTCTGATGGGGATGTTGTTTATCATGCAATTTGTAATGCCATTACTTCTATTACAGGAGTGTTAGTTTTAGGGGGCCTAGCTGATGAACTCTGTTTAAAAGACGGGATTACCGATAGTGCTGCTTACTTAACTGAAGCTAAAAAGACTCTTGAGAGTCAGATCATTAACCATGTTGCTATTTCTATAGAGGCTAAAAAACCTAAGATTAAACTTCATCTAGATCAAATGAAAAAAAATATTGCTGAAATCTTAGGGCTCAAGACCACTCAAGTAGGTATTACCGCCACAACAGGGGAAGGACTGACCGATTTTGGATGTGGAGTCGGAGTACAATGCCTATCTATCGTTACAGTAAGTGGGGAGTCTTGATGAGTAACAAAATAGTTCTAATTACAGGTGCTTCAAGTGGAATAGGACGTGCAACAGCCCTTTTGTGCGCTCAGAATAAAGAAAGAGTTTTGTTGTGCGAAAGACGTAAAGAAAAACTGGATGAGCTCGTGCAAGAGATTCAATCCAAATATCAAACGGAAGCTTATGCTTTTGTATTAGATGTTTCTAAAAAGGATGATCTTGAAACAGCAATAGGAAATCTGCCAGAAGAGTGGAGAGAGATTGATGTCTTAGTCAACAATGCCGGAAATGCTCATGGATTAGCACCTTTTACTGAATGTGATTTAGAAGATTGGGACCAAATGATAGACATCAATGTCAAAGGCCTTCTCTATATGACTCAAATAGTTCTTAAAGGAATGCTTCAAAGGAACAGAGGGCATATTATTAATTTAGGTTCTATCTCAGCTCGAGAAGTCTATGCTAAGGGAACAGTTTACTGTGCAAGTAAGCACGCTGTAAAAGCCATTAGTGAAGGATTAAAACTAGAAGTACATGGAACACCTATTCGGATTAGTGAAGTTGATCCAGGAATTGTAGAAACAGAATTTTCACTTGTTCGCTTTAAGGATGATCAAAAAAAGTCGAATGCTGTTTACGAAGGAGCTGATCCTCTCAAAGCTGAAGATGTTGCAGATGCTATCTATTTCTGTATGAGTAGACCTGAGCATGTCAATATTAGAGAAATATTCCTCACTCCAACTTCTCAATCTTCCTCTGGATTAATTAATAGAAAATAGGGATCTAATAGACGTCACGAACATATCGGTCTTGAGATTTTAGCTCTTTTACATAGCCTTTAGCTTCATCAGAACTCATATGGCCTTCTTTTTCAATTACGTGGTGGAGCATTTGATCGACATCTTTGGCCATATGCTGTGCATCTCCACAGACATAGAAGTAGGCGCCTTCTTCCAACCATTTAAAAAGCTCTGAAGAGGATTTGTCCATCTGATTCTGTACGTAGTTTTTTTGCTCTTGATCTCTAGAAAATGCATAAGAGAGTTTAAGAAGACCTTTCTCCTCAAGCTCTCTCCAATAATTTTCGTAAAAGAAATCAAACTCTTCATTCCAATCTCCAAAAAAGAGCCAGTTCTTGCCTGGTGCTTTAGTAGCGACTCTCTCTTGCATGAATCCTCTGAAGGGAGCGACGCCTGTTCCAGGACCTACCATGATAATAGGTGCTGAAGGATCTTCAGGAACAGTAAAACCATTTGAAGGATGCAAGTAAAGAGGAACACAAGGCGAGTGCATATCTGAAGATTCACACAGATAGTGAGACGCGACCCCATATCTCATGTGTTGATTCGTAGAATAATGAAAATAGGCGATTAAAAGATCTATTTTTTGATGTTGTTCTTTTTGGGAAGAGGCTAGCGAATAAAATCGAGGTAAGAGGGGAGTTAAGAGATTTGTAAATTCTTGAGGAGAGGCCTTAAGTGTTTTAAACTCACTCAAACAATCCCAAAGTTGATGCTCTCCTAAGTATGCTTTAAGTGACTCTTTATTTTTAAGATCCAAAAGGGATTCTAAAGTAGCTTGCTCTTCAGAATCTTGAACATGCTCAAGAATAAACTTGAGCCACTTTTTGGTAACTCTAGAAAGATTCGCTTTCGTTCTAATAAATACTTCTAAAAGATAGGTCTCACCTGTTCTTGAGTCTTGGATGACTTCTTCTCCTGAAAGACCAACTGCATTCAGGGTCTCCTTAACAATATGGTGAGAGTTTTCAGGAAAGACGGCTACAGAGTCTCCTGCCTTATACTGAATACCAGAGCCACTTATATCTAAAGTAAGGTGTACAGTGCATTTCTTAGAGCCTTGTTTATTCAAGACTCTACGATCTGTAATCTTAGCTAGAAAGGGATTTTTTTTATCAAAGGACATATTAAGATTTTTCAAATACCGAAGTTCCGTCTTTACTTATCCAATATTTTTGTAATTTTTGTAACTTCTTATTTGAAAGTCCTTCCAAAAACTCCATCGCTTTTAAAATGCGCGCGCGCGTTCTATCTTTTCCAAGAAGGGTCGCTGAATCAAAAAGAGGTGGCCCTGAGTGCTTACCCGTTAAGGTTGCATAGAGAACAGGAATAACTATCTTCTTATGATTGATCGAGAAAAAAGTAGCGATCTCTTTAGAGGCTGCAAAGAAATTGTCGCGACTCCAATCATCGTTTTTCTCAAGGTACCAAAGAATAGTTTGGAGGATAGAACATGTTTGCTCAGGTGTAATCCCTTTGGGACATAAAAATTCTTGCGTATAGGGGACATGGTTGATGAAGAAAAAGTTGCAGAGCTCAAAAAACTCTCCAAATGTTTTAATACGGGTGTGACAAAGAGGCATAAGCTCTGTCATCAGTTTATCATTAAAACCCCATTCTTTAATACGTGTCCAAAGATCTTTTTCAGAGATATTATTAATTAAGTAGTGTTGATTTAACCAATCTAGCTTTTTAACGTCAAAGACAGCTGCCGAAGTTCCTAGACGTTTGGTGTCAAAATCCCGAACTACTTCATCAAGTGAATAGATCTCTCGATCCTCTGTCATACTAAAACCCATCAAACTTAAAAAGTTTTGGAAGGCTTCAGGTAGATAACCACTATCACGATAGTAAAAAATAGAAGTGGGATTTCTCCTCTTAGAGAGTTTCTTTCCATCCACTCCAAGTAAAAGCGGCATATGAATATATTTAGGAGGTTCCCATCCAAAACAATCATAAAGATGAATATGTTTAGGCGTAGAAGGAAGCCATTCATCCCCTCGGATAATGTGGCTGATCTTCATAAGATGATCATCGACAACATTTGCTAAATGATACGTTGGAAAACCATCAGACTTTAATAGCACTTGATCATCTACATCGGCCCAAGGATTAGTAATACGTCCCTTAATGATATCATCAAACTCACAGGTTCCTTTAAGAGGGACCTTTAAACGGACGACATAAGGCTTATTCTGGTCTACATGTGATTTTATCTCTTCAGGTGTTAAATTGCGGTGACGTCGATCGTAGCCCGATTTTTGCCCCATCTTAGCATTCATCTCCCTCATCATTGTGAGCTCTTCAGGAGTTGTGAAACATTTGTAAGCGTGTCCCTTTTCAAGAAGGATATCGACATGCTTTTTATAAATATCTAAACGCTCAGACTGTCTATAAGGGCCATAGTCTCCGCCGCAATCAGGGCCTTCATCCCATTCAATCTGGCACCATTTAAGAGCTTTGTAAATGTTTTCTTCATATTCAGGCTTTGACCTGGATTGATCAGTATCCTCAATTCGCAGGATAAACGTGCCTTTATGATGTTTAGCAAAAATAAGATTATAAAGGGCCATGTAGGCCGTTCCTACATGGGGATCTCCTGTAGGAGAGGGGGCTATTCGAACGCGTACAGACATATTATATTTAGTATTTGAGTTGAATTAAAGGAGAGCCATTTTCCACATTTTTCTGTTATGTGTCAATCCTAACTCAAAGAAGGTCAGATTTTGAAAGTAAAATTATTTTTTTGAAGTTTAAGTATTAAGTACAAAGTTAGAGGTCATTTATTATCGATCGGATGCATATTAAAATTCCCTCTGATGTTTTTTTTCGGCTTCTGACTGGTAATTTTTAAAGTGGAGATCAAGTACAACTTCTCCCATCTCACCCTCAACTCTATTTACGCTTACTTTAATTGATGAGCTATGAGGAAAAAGCAAGGTGGGCCTAAAGGAGGTTAAAGAATCGTGTGATTTTGTTCCTTTAGAGCAAATCTCAGCGCGGATCAGTGCGTCTTCGAGATGACCCTCACCCCACAAACTAGTGTTATACAAAGTATCTTGATGGCATCTTATTTGAGAGCATATACGAGCTTTGAAGCGATTACAGTTCGTTGCTGAAATGTTGAAATTAGGTAAAAAGTCTAAACTCTGAAGAGAAGTTCCTTTTGATTTCAGTTGAGTCAAAACTTCTTGATTGTAAACTTTTTTTGTCAAAAAACAAGCTAAGAACTCTGATACTTCTTTAGAAAGTATGTGCAAAACTTCTTCTTGTTCCTTTAGAGTTTTAAAAAATAGGGTTCTAGTACAGTTAAGCTCTTTAGTAGGATGAAATATTAATTGTTCTAATTCTCCAGGTGCAAGGGGTGGGGGCGCAGTAAGATCTACAGAAAGTTCGATGAAAGTTAAATCCAATTTTGGGAGGGTTTCAGTTCTGATTTTTACATTAGTCCCTTTTGGAAATATGAGGGCGGAAGAAGATGAAATACCGCTGTTTTGTAGAACTTTTAAAAGCGCTCCTCTAGGGAAATTGTCTGTTTGAAGATGTAGAGAATTGGGAATGGTTTCTTTAAAGCAATCTATGATCTCTCTAGATAAACAAGCTTGAAAGTTAGTTCTTTGTTGTGGGGTAATACCGGCCTTCGAAAATTCCTCAGGTCCACAAACAAAGGTATGCTTGCTTGCTAAAGAGGATTGAGCGGCAGATGTATGCAACTTATCTTCTAAAAATGGAGAAAAAATTGAAGAGACCTGCTGAGAGATTGTTTCTAAATCTCTGCTGCGTTTCACTTGAGCTTTTGTGAAGTGCTGTTCATAATTATTACGGCCTATAGTATGTCTTAGCCTAGTATCAGAAAGTATCCAACCGCTGCAGTCTTCTATTAATTTTCCCCATACCATGGTCTTGCTCCTGATATAGTCATTCTCTTACCTTTGTTTTAAAGGCTTTAAGAAGAGTATCCTAAACTGGATACTCCAAATAAAGCAATTCAATTTCAAGGTAAAATGGAATGGAGCCCAAGGGCTTTAGGAAACCGCAGTATACTAGCAAGCCCAATTGGCTCAGAAATGCAAGGTATCTTAAATGAAAAGGTCAAACATAGAGAGCTATTCAGACTTTTTGCTCCTGTTGTTTGTGTGGATGATGCAAATGAGAACTTTGAATGTGACACTCCCATTCCTGAGCCTACAGATTACAGGCTGATGGTTTATCCTATTCGTCAAAAAAAAGGGCTAAAATTCCTGCAGTCACTTATGTGGATGGAACAGGAAGATTGCAAACGATTAGAAAACACCAAAACGTTCTTTATTATGATTTAATAAAAAAATTTGGAAAACTTACAGGAGTTCCAATCCTAGTAAATACAAGCTTTAATGTAAGAGGAGAGCCTATTGTCTGTAAGCCTTCTGATGCTTATAGATGTATGATGGGAACTCAAATTGATTACCTCGTTATGGGCAACTTACTAATTGCAAGAGAGGATAATATTAAAGATGCATGAGTCCTCACAATAAATGACTAATTGTAATCTTTAAAAAAATTGCGGTCAGCTAAGACTTAAAATAAATTTTGTAACTCAGAAGTTATAGTTGTTAACTTTTTATTTGATATTTTGGTATATTCTTTTTCAAAAACGGGAGAAAAAAAATGCCTAAATGTTATTCGTTAGATTTACGTGAAAGTGTTCTAAAGCATCTGAGTAAAAACCCTGATAAACACGTAGCGAGCGCTTTATTTGGAATAGG
>FUWD013242909.1_pt1 | contig 12571 bp, 13 predicted proteins | sample 1063281 | NCBI WGS metagenome assembly FUWD01 (sample SAMEA79048168, study PRJEB19326) | metagenome | biome: marine
GAACATTGTCAACGGCGCTCTGCGTATTTCTATCTAAGGCGCTTAGTTTATGGATTTTTTCTAGAATTACTATTAAAAAGTTAGTTACCGTAATTAGGCTCATCTCTATGCCATAATGATAAGTTCACCTTCCTTTATTGGCCCACGCTGGGGCCTTATAAGGGATTACTATGACATCATCCCCCACTGCTATGACACCTGGTACTTCAACTACACCGACCAACCCTCGACTATACTTCGCGGCGCTAGAAAATGCTGCATCAGACAGCATATCGCCGCTATTGGTGTTGTAATTTGCTGCTATATATTTCCCCATATCCAAGCATGGTGGATTGTATTCCTCGACAATGAGTTCAGCCCCCGAGGGAAATCGGATAATACTTCCTTTTGGCAAATGGGATAACTTCGGTATTCCAGACAAGCATAGATTTGCTCCAAGATCAGCGGCACTTAGAGACTCTTGTAAATCCATAGCATCAGAAATTTCTGCTAATTCTTCTAAAGAGACTGCAGACCATTGACGTTCATTTCGCCTTCGAGTCCCCTCCGCCTGCTTGTCATCCCCTGCCCAAGCTTGCCTCTCATAAGAATTATGTCGATCCTCAGCAAATCCTGACAAATGGGCGTCTAAGGCTTTGCAAACCTCCTTACCTAGCGTCTCTTCAGAGACGCCTAGATGCAGCGAGTCAACTTTACCGACAAGGCGTTTCATATTACTACCTCAATAGAGTCCCGGCGGAGTAGCTCGAGCACGCTTCGGAGACCAAAACGGATGTGTCTGAAACGTACACTGTGCCACTTTACTATGGTGACGGAGCTCCTTTGAATAGTATATTTCTGCCCAAATATCTCCATCTAGAGCTGATGTCATCACCATCGCCAAAGCAATATTTGCCTTAACCACTGGCGACCACATCGCCGAAGTAACATAACCAATTTCTTTGCTACATTCTTTATCAGAATATAAGAACGACTCCTCTGCAGGCTTATTGCCTTCAATATCGAGTTTTACCAAAGTGTATTCAGCACCCTGATCACGAGCCTCTAAAAGAGCACTTCTTCCATTAAAATGCGGTTTTTTAAAATCAACAAGCCAGTCTAAGTTCAACTCAAAAGGAGTCTGATCGTATTGATAATGGACAGTCTTTAATGCTTCATTAAACTCCATCCCCGGCATAATAAATCCTGCCTCTAATCGCGCCATATTCGTGGCGGCCTCACCATAGGGCTGAATACCGTAATCCTCGCCTGCAGCGTATAACTTATCCCATAGCTCTAGAGCGTAGGCTTTTTCAATCCAGAGCTCATAGCCAAGATCTCCTGTAAATCCAGTCCGAGATACCATTAGGCGATTATTGTCATCAGAACCAAAAGAAAAGTATGAAATACAAAAAGGCTTGAGGTCTTCAATACCTACCAAACCCATTTTCTTCAACACCTCACATGTTGTAGGGCCTTGGAATGACAGAGCAGCGAGACTGTCTGATACATCAGAAATTTCAAGTTGATCAAATCCAAAGGTACTCTTGCGCAACCAGGCCAAAGAAGGACTTCCACAGGTGAGTAAGAACCGATCGGGCCCCATTTTAAAGATCGTACCATCATCGATCATTCGGCCTTCATCGGTGCACCAACAGACATAGGTCACTCTATTTTCCCTGAGCTTCGAAATATCTCTGGTAACCATCCGATTCAACATTGCCTCAGCGTCTGGCCCAGTGATGACGTACTTTTGCATAGGACAAATATCATAGGTAGCACAGCTATTACGTATGCAAAAATACTCATATTCTTCGTCGTAGTAATAGTCGGCAAATTTATAGCCATTCCAACTTGACCATGCATCGCGAAGATTAAGCAACGCCTGCCGAGGGTGGAACGGGCTTTCTTTTAAACGTTCTCCAGCAAAGGGATCTTTTATATCAACCTGACTACTCGTCATAAAAGTCGTCCTCCGGCACTGTATTGGGACGTTTCAAATCAATTAGTATTTCTCTCGCTGCGTTGGCCCCACAAGCGGAAGAAACCCCTCCTCCAGGATGAGTGGAGGAACCACACATATACATATTCTTTATTGGCATTCTATATTGCGCATAACCTGGAAATGGCCGATTAAACAGCAACTGATCAATGGTTAATTCACCCTGGAAAATGTTACCTTCTGTAAGGCCAACTTCTGCCTCGATTTCGTGGGGTGTACGCACCTCCATATGTACGATGAGGTCTTTGAATCCAGGACTATAGCGTTCAATTTTATTTATCACCGTCTGCCCAAAAGCATCTCGCTTTTCAGGTGTCCAGGGGCCGTCGGCTAGCACTGGTGGACAATACTGCACGAAGTTAGACATCCAGTGTTGCCCTGGTGGCGCCACTGTAGGGTCCCAAGCGGAGGGAATCACAGATTCTATAAATGGGTCTTCAGACCAACGGCCATGTTTCCAACAATCATAGGCGCGCTCCATAGTCTCCATTGAACCCACAAAACCTTGGCCTCCCCTATTTATGTAGCGATTATCCGGAACATTATTGAATTTCGGTAGACCAGATAATGCTATGTTTACTTTGCCCGATGAACCTCTAATTTTGAAGTTTTTAGCCTTATCATAAATGCCTGGTGGCAAATCATTTTTGTCCATACACTGGGTAAATGTGCGCTTTGCATCCATGTTTGAAACCACGATATCAGCGTGCAACTCATCACCGTTATCCAAGACTACTCCGACCGCCTTACCGTTTTTCACTGTGATTTTGTCAACCCCAGCATTGGTTCTAATTTCACCGCCATGCTCTGTTAAAGCACTTGCGATAGCGTGTGAAATCGCGCCCATCCCACCTCGCGCAAGACCCCATGCTCCAATATTTCCGTCGACATCTCCCATAACATGGTGCAATAGAATGTAAGCAGAACCCGGTGAGTAAACGCCAAGTGCGGTACCAATAACCCCGGGGCTAGCCATTGCGGCTTTAATTAAATCATCCTCAAAATAGTCATCGAGAAAGTCTGCAGCGCTCATAGTAAAGAAGCGAATGTACTCATAGAGTTCCTTCTCTCCCAATGACCAGAACTCCTTTGCCAACCAAAGAAGTTCTTTGATATCGCGGGGCCTAAATGACGTTGGATCTGGCGGCGTGCGCAGTAAAGTCTTCCTGATGAGTTGGGCGTAACGAGCTAGGTCAGCTTGAAAGCGAAACATTGCGTCAGCGTCATGGGGTGATCGGCGGCGGAGCTGATTGTACTCAGCCTCCTCAGAATTGTAACTCACCATGGTATCGCCGTTATCGGCAAAGACCACCGTACCCAAATAGGGAACAAGGACCAAACCATGTTTGGTAAGATTCAGATCTCGATGAATGGACTGTCTCATCATGCTACAAACATAAGAGCAACTAGAATAGAACCAACCATCGTGCATTTCACGGGTAACAGCGGCGCCACCAATATACTCATTTTTTTCTACTACTAGAACATTGAGTCCGGCTTTAGCTAGATAAGCGGCATTGGTCAGACCGTTGTGTCCAGCACCAATAATAATGGCATCGTATTTTGTCATGCTTTTTTCTTTGTTCCGATAATTTCTTTGGCAGCGTTGTGTCCTGGCCCGCCCATCAAACCGCCTCCGGGGTGACTACCAGCTCCACAGAGATAGAGATTATTAACAGGTGTACTGTATTGTGCGGCCTCATATGTTGGACGCATCATGAGCATTTGATCCATCGAAAACTCAGTGTGGTGCCAGTGCCCTCCAGAATTTAGATAGGTCGTCTCGAGATCCGCTGGTGTTAGCACCTCTCCATCAATAATTTGACTGGAGATACCCGGTGCATAGAGTTCGAGAATACCAATTAGTTTTTGATAGAGGTTTTCGCGTGCAGTTTTTGTCCAACCTCCTTTGAGCGCATGAGGCAGATACATAATATGGGCGGACAACACGTGCTTACCCTCAGGTGCCAGAGAAATATCCTTCACACTCGGCACAACAATTTCCATCACTGGCGACTCTGAGTATTCTCCATATTTGGCATCATCAAAGGCAAATTCAATCGCATCTAAGCTAGGCGCTATAATCATTCGACTCGCAGGATTATCGACGCCAAGGAATTTTGGCAAACTGTCTAGAGCAAGATGTAACTTGCCAACATAACCATCACTGCGCAAGCGATTAATTCGGTTCACAAAGTCTATCTCGAGATTTCTCGCGCCAACCAAGTTCAAAAATGTTCGTTTAGGATCGGCTGAAGAAACAACACAAGCTCCCTTTATGATCTCCCCACTAGAAAGTTCGACGCCACTGGCAGAAAGTCCTTTATCATCACTGTCGATCACGACTCTATTGACCTCAGTTCCCGTCCTGACTTCAACACCAGCTGCAAGAGCCGCACTATGCAGCGCGTCTATAAGACTTTTAATACCGCCGGACGGTAAAAAGTGCGCCCCATCATATTGACCGCTCATTCGGTAAAACATATTGAGTACACTCGCATTAGGCGATCTTGGAGCCATTTTAGAGCCTATTAAACCATCCCAACTGAGCACTGCTTTTAAAATATCGCTATCAAAATTCTCATCCATCAGATCCCTGGAGGGCAAAGTGGCTACCCGCATAAATTCACCCATGTCTTTCTTTCCTAAAAGCCTTAGCTTTGCTCCAAGATGACCAAAGGTAGTTATTTCAGAAAGACGAGTGGTACCGATCCGTGGCATGGTTTTCATCCAAAATGGCTTTAAGGCTCCAGCAAAACGCTTGAGCGTTGCCAGGTAGCTCCCATAATTATCTTTATCAGATGCATTTACACCACTAATCTGATCTCCAGAAACAACGACATGCTGTCCATCGAGGCTCAATCCAACGGTATCGAGTATCTCACCACAAGGACTATAGCCGTGATCAGCCAGCCTTAACTCCTTGGACACAGCCTCGGAAAAATGACTCAAGCTGTGAGCCACGGAAACTCGAAAATCAGGAGAGAACTCACGCGATGCGGCCAAGCCTCCGAGAGTATTAGATGCTTCGAGTAAAAGCACTGACTGACCCTTCCGTGCAAGGTAAGTCGCGCAGATGAGTCCGTTGTGGCCTCCGCCAATGATAATGTTGTCGTATTCGTGCAAGTTCAACTCACTAAATATTTGTTATAAGGTAAATCCTAATCTTGGGTCATTCCCTCAACTACCGCGCCTATACGCTATGGGTTGCGTCCCTAGAGTTATTTTCATTAATTTCCTCTCGCCATTCTGATAGATTTAGCCCTATTACATAAAAACCAGCGATCCAAAGAAACTCATCCCATGCAAACATAAAATGGCCTCTGTATAACCAGTATAAAGCGGCCATCCAGAGCACTATAAATAGAAGGGTTTTGAGTTTAGACAAAACAACCAATCCCGCGCCAGTGCTTATATTTTTATCTTGTATCCGTATCATAATCTCAATAATGAGTAATATAACAATCCAAACTATCGCCTCTACCATATCCACCCACGCGAGCTCTTTCTCGATCATCAGTCCAGTAGCGTCTTGCACAATGAAAAAAGTTGGGGGATCAATAAAATAAAATTGGTTAGCAGAAGATAAACTTACGCAGTTCTCGGCGGTAATTTCGCTGTAAGCCAGATTGAATGCATACGACTTGTCAGCACCAACTAGTTGACAAAGACTACTGACCCCTTCAACCGAAGCGGCAGAGTAGATCTCTGTGAGATATACACCGTAAGCATAGAGAGTGTGAGCGAGGAACAAAATGCATAGACCTCTAATACCTCGAATGACCATCCAAGCTACGCGAGACAACGAATCTTCAGACAACCAATAAGTTTCTAACTCCAATAAAAATAATAGAATAAACCAAGCCGATAGATCTATGGTCGTCGCAAAGGCTCTAGTGCGCTCTAAGAAGGTACTCCCCTCGTAGAGCGTATGCCTCGCAATTTCTATGTCATTGCCAATGTACAAGAAAAAATTGATAGTTAGAGCGGAATACACCAAAAGTTTAATAAGTTCGAGTTTACCAAACGAATAGCGACCGATTTTTAATCCATTAGCTGACATACTTTTGTTCCAGTCAATCCCTAAAGCTTCTAATTTCCTTTGTACCAAATCGGTGAGGTCCAGGCCATCTCTTGGATGGTTTCTGGGTAACTACCATCAGAACAAACTGCTGGCCGATCTGACTCAGAGAGCGAGGCGCAGTCATACGTATGCCATCGAGGGGTCTTCGGTTCGACAGCTCGGAGATAATAGTAAGCAGATTGAGATGGATTAAAGTTTTTATCCGTATAGACGTGGCACAGGCTGTCCGCACCAGAAGTATCCTCACTCACGGGAATGACTTGGGTGTTCATCTTCCCTTGGCTATCAACCCAACCTTTTACTAAATGCAACGCTTGAAGCTTTTGACCGTCAGGATCTTTAACTGCATAGGCCAAAAACTTTGGTTTGCCATGAGCATCAGATGGCATCAAGTCAGCCCCCATTGGCACGCCATTAGCATAAGCACTACTAATCATGTCATTACTCTGGCAAAGGTTTTCATCCAGGGTCCACCCAGCAAATAACCGGGGTCGAATTCTTGGGCCTGATGTTCCAAATACCTCTTTTCGCAACATGGCATCAAAAATTGAATCTCGGGTATTCTCGGTCGCCCAAACTCCCGCCAAACCGCCTGGGTTTCCATCAATTCCGCTTGTTAATAGTCCTGGTTGTAATCTTTCCTTTGCCGATCCCTCGCCGGTAACGGCGCCCACCCAAGCTGATTCTTTCACGCCGCCTGCATTAGATGAATGTGTATCTGTCGCGGCAATAATACCCAATTTAACTGGATTTAACCCAATGGCTTGCTCTTGTTTTAAACCCACCAATAATGCCGAGCGCTGGAAATCGGTTGGGTGCACGCAACCAGCACCTAGCATACCGTTCTCTCCGACCTCACCTTCCTGACATTCTTCAGTCACAATTGAAACATTCTGCATAACAATGCCTGGCGCATCGTAATCTCGAACGATAATGGATCTACTTTTACCGATGTGCCTAACCGCTTCAACCTCACACAATTCATCAGGCGCTCCAAAAACAGAGCTCAAGCCGTTAATACATTCTGAGCCGCCTTTGTGTTGAAAAATCTCCATGATCGGTTCACGTTTAAGACGACTAATCGCGTAATTACGCTTAGCCTCGAGGGTGTCATCAAGCTTCATATATGGCGCCATCCTACCATTGGATAAATTGGTATTATGGGGAATTGTTAAATAGTCACACCCTTGTTCGCTATCGCATCTAGCATCCAATGTAGCCCACAATTTACTGTCAATAGGCGCATCTATATAGCTTACTGGTAAATTAGACACTGACTCGTTTCTAAAAATAACATTACGGTGATAGTTAGAGACTCCCGGGGTACCTGTATATTCATAAGCAATGAAACTGGTAAATTCACAGGGTGTATTTGCCTTGTTGGAAGTTGCTTGGATGTCCTGCCAAGGAGATCGCGCGTAATCCAAACACAAACTCCCATCTTGACCGCAAATTTCTGGAATTCTTATAGGTGCCTCTGAAACAACGGAATTTGATAACATAATCATTCCCAGACGTTCATCGGATCTGTACTCTTTGCAGAAAGCGCTTTCATAAACCGGTGATTCCGATGAGCGGCATAACCGACGTTCGCCCAAGAACTCACCATGATCAGTAACAGCTATAAAATCTAACGGCCGATCAATTTTCGTTCGACCAATCGCAACACCGTCCTCATTTATAGGGAATATAGGAATCTCTTCGCCACGGGCGTAGCGATGAGCATCTTCAGGGGTTGTCCCTGTGCTATTTGCAGCTGCATCAAAGGAATAGCGTGTATGAATATGAACATCACCAAACAGCGCAGTACGATTTTCACTAGCATTATCACAACTATCCACCCCGGCGCTGGTGCTATCTGAAACATTGGACAAAGTTGCACCTGCTGTCTCAGCAATTTGCGTCGGATCGTTACACCCGAGTTGTAAAGCGGTTACGATTAGTACGGTTGGTAATGTTATTTTTGTGCTGGCCCTCATGGTACTTTCCCCTATCTATTGTCCGCCAAAGGCAGACTAACTATTATTATTTTAATTACTCGCCCTTTATACCACCCATATAGGAAACCCAAATTTTTCGCGCTCCCTCCTTTGGAACAGTCAAGGTGCCACTCCAGCCATGGGGCAAAACAAGCCCTTCCCCTGCGCTAAATATCTCAGGGTCCCCTCCACTCTGAGTCATTACCAAACTTCCGTCAAGAACGATCATCACTTCGTCATACTGAAGATCACGATAGACCATGCTTCCCGGTTTGCTCTCCCATACACCTAGTCCGAATTGTTCGTCGTCACTGTAGTAATAATCATAACCTCGAGAAATCAGATCGCCACGTTCTGGCTCATAAGGGGAAAATTCACCTAAATTTTGTCCACCTAGCCGAACTTTATCTAATCGAACTATTGCCGAATGCAGTCCTTGGCTTGGCTCAGCATGAGATTTAGCGATGCTCAGAAAGTCACCGCCTATGGCTCCGACGATTACCATTAAACTACTCCAAAGCGAAAATCCGATAACGTTACTAAATGTTCTTTTAAAAACACGTTTACCTTTAATGTTCCTCATGTTCACACTCCTTGAAATTTTAAACTGGCTCATCTGGAAAGGTATCGTACTGGTCTCCGGTATTATCCAAACCATACCAAGGCGCTTTGGAGCCCAAAAATATATGATAGGCCGGAGGTAGTGGAGGGTTGCCATCAATCACTCCCATCGCAACATAAAGCGCATCTGGTTCTGAGGTAAGAGCCACAAGAATATTTGACCCACAATGCTTACAAAATAGTCTTTGGTGGCTATCTGACGAGGAATAATAAGAGACCTCAGATTCTCCAGAGATATAGCTAAAAGCGGTGCGCTCGACACCGCCAAAAGAGGCAAACGCAGCGCCATGCAGCCGCCTGCACTGACTACAGTGACAATGACTATAGTCGTTTATTTTCCCATCAATTTGGAACCCTACTCTTTTACATTCACATCGGCCCGTAATCATTTTTGATCCCCTAGAAATTAAATCGCTAAAATTTTTGAGGTGGCGTGATGGAGCTTCGCGGGTGCGCCCAAAATGGCTTCTTGGAAATGTTACATCTCGCCCAAGTGGCTCGCCATTCAAGTTCTTTTTGGTAGTAAATCTCTGCCCAAATTTCAATGGGGGCTGAACCTTTTTGAAACTCAATATCTGCCAGAGCAACATTTGTCTTTAATATTGGCGACCAAACACAAGACTTGATAGTTCCTATTCTTGACCCACCCTTTTGGTCGTACAGAAACGCATCCATCGGGGGTTTATTACCCTCCACTACCAATCTCACTAAACGCTGCTTGGCAGGCTCTCTATTTTCAGCGATCAAGGCCTGCTTACCTGTAAAATAGGGTTTCTCAAGATCTACTAACCAACCCAAGCCAAGCTCATAAGGCGATCTAACTCTATCAGCACGAACTGCCGTTTCCGCTGTATTGAAATCGTCACCAGGCATAATAAACCCAGCCTCGATTCGGACCATATCCAAGGCTCCAAGGCCTGTGGGACGAATATCAAAAAGGCCCTGCTCTTTGACCGAAAAAATGAGATCCCAGAGGTCTAGTGCTCTATCTGGATGAGTCCATACCTCGTAACCAAGATCTCCGGTAAAACCAGTTCGAGAGATCATCAGTTCCATGCCATTCAATGTCATATATCCGATATCAAAAGGCTTAAGTCGATCTATATCGACCAGACCTGCTTCCATCAGCGCCGCACAGGACGTCGGCCCTTGAACAGCCAGCGCAGCTACGTCATGAGTTTCTTTTTCAATGGTGACATCAAAACCCAAGCTCGAGAGTAGCAACCAATCCAATTGATGATGTTGAGAGCATAATCGATAATCACCATTTTGAAGGTGAAAGACAGTGCCATCGTCCAACACTTTGCCCTCATCGTTACACCAAATAACATAAGTAACCCTGTTTGGCTTTAACAGAGTAATATCCCGCGTCACCAACCGATTTAGATAAGTCAGAGCATCGGGCCCTGAAATCCGATACTTTTCCATGGGAGTGAGATCCATGACTCCACAGGTACTGCGTATTGCAAAATATTCTGAAGCGAGGGTGTCAAACACGCGTGCGGTTTTGTAACCGTTCCAAGACATCCACTCTTGAACGATTCCATACTCATCAATGCGCGATTGAAAAGGACTTGGCTGAAGGACTTCCTTAAAATTAATAGGACTGACATTTTCATTGACATCAAATGCGCTCATCCTAAATCTCCCGATGACAATATCCGCTGAGCAGCGTTGTGCCCTGGCATACCCGTGATGCCACCACCAGGATGAGTCGCTGCGCCGCACAAATACAGCCCCTTAATGGGTGTTTGATACTGGGCAGAGCCGTGCACTGGGCGCATCATAAAAGACTGATCAATACTTAACTCACCATGATGCCAGTGACCCCCTGCAATATTGTATTGCTCTTCAATATCAAGGGGCGTGAGTAAATCACTCGTAACAATAGAGCTAGAAAAATTTGGCGCATATTGATCTATTGTTTCAATAACCCTATTCAAGAAGGCCCTTCTAGAGTCAGACCAACCTCCTTTGAGATCGTAGGGAGCAAAGGATGCAGATACTGACATTATATGGTGTCCCTCGGGTGCCGATGCAGAATCACCAATAGTAGGAATAATAATCTCAAGTACGGGGTGTTGGGAAAATTCTCCATATTTTGAGTGATTAAACGCATGTTCAACATAACGCATATCAGGTGCAACAATCAGGCGATGCTGTAAGTCCTGCGGAGACAATCCTTTAAAGTTAGGTAAATCATTTAACGCAAAGTGAAGCTTAGCGACATCTCCATTCTGCCTAATCGAGTTCACTCGATTGCAGAACATAGCATCTAACTGAGGGGCTCCCACAAGGTCAAGTAAAGTTGTTTTGGCATCAGCATTAGAAACCACGATAGAAGCCTCGACATGTTCCCCAGACTCCAAAACAACACCATCTGAGTGACCATGTGCAACACAGATCTTCTTTACCTTTACGCCAGTTCTTATCTTTACCCCTGCATCAATAGCTGCTTTTTCCAAAATTTCTGAAATCTTGCCCATCCCACCTTTAGGAATCATTTGAGCATCCTGACACTCACCCCACAGACGCTGAAGGTAAGTAAGAACTGTATTGGGTGTGCGCGGTCCCATGTGCTGACCCAAAACGGCATCAAATGAGACAGCTCCCTTTAACGCGGAACTGTCGAATACCTCATTAAGTACATCATAAATATTAATGCCACCAACACGCAAAAACTCACGCATCGATTTAGCACCAAGCCCAAAACGCAAACTCCACCCCAGCTTGGCTAAAGTGAACTTATCCTTCCTACCCATATTTTTTAAACGCGGAGGTGTATTCATCATGAGAGGCTCTAAAGCTTCAGCGTAACCTCGAAATTCCCGCTTGAAAGTCCGATATGCTTGTTGGTCTTTTGAGGAAATTGCTTCCCCCAAGACAGCCTCTAACCCAAGAGTGATATGATTTCCATCTAACTGCAGGGAAATGGTATTTAGCGGTTCAGAGGATTTAAGCGCGGATATATCTAATCCAAGATCCTTGCAAACCTTGGTATTTAATCCGTAGAGAATGTGAGCTAGACCAGAAACAGTATAGCCCTCTCCAAATTTGATACTGGAGGCTCCTCCTCCAACAGATTCCCGAGCCTCTAAAACCTGTACATCGTAACCACTTTTTGCCAAGTACGTTGCACAAATTAAACCATTGTGCCCTCCGCCAACCAACACAACTGACACAGGTTTAGTCATCGCTAAAATCCTCGGGTGTTGTATCAGTTCTGCCCAAATCAAGCAGTATTTCTCTTGCCGAGTTGGCCCCCGGAGCACCCATGACTCCGCCGCCTGGGTGATTAGAAGAACTACACATATACATATTTTTGACGGGGCCCCGATACTGAGCATATCCGGGAAACGGACGATTGAACATTAACTGGTCTAGTGTCAACTCACCCTGAAAAATATTACCTTCGGTGAGACCTACTTCGGCCTCTAGTTCTCTGGGTGTGCGAATTTCCGCGTGCAAAATTAGATCTTTAAAATTGGGGACTGTAGTCACCAATTTGATTGATAACTGCGGCACCAAAAGCATCCCTCTTTCCGTTCGTCCACCCACCTTCAACTTCCACAGGACAATATTGAACGAACACTGACATCATATGCTTACCAGGAGGAGCCATCGTTGGATCGTACTGCGTTGGAATCACCATATCTACATAAGGGTCATGCGACCAGCGATCGTCTTTCCAGTCGTCGTAGGCCCGCTCAAGTCTTTCTAATGTGTCAGTAAAATGCATATGACCTAGCGTTAACGGAGAACCCTTCGGTATAGCCGGGAAATCAGGCATCCCATCAAGAGCGATGTTAACCTTGCCCGATGATCCTCTGATCTTGAAGTTCTTAGCTCTTGTAACCAAATCAGCAGGCAAATCCGCAGAGTCCATTAAACTCAAAAAAGTGCGTT
>FUWD013191652.1_pt1 | contig 12570 bp, 12 predicted proteins | sample 1063281 | NCBI WGS metagenome assembly FUWD01 (sample SAMEA79048168, study PRJEB19326) | metagenome | biome: marine
CAGAGTTAGATTGATCCAACTGAAGGGAAGACTAAAAACAACGCAGTACCTGAAATAATTGCGATAATTAGAGCAATACGAGCAATATTTTTTTTACCAAAGTACTTTAAAACTGTTAACAAAATAATCGGCCAAATTAGATAAAACTGAAGTTCAACCGCAAGTGACCAGGTGTGCTGCAGAAGTGGCGGCCTGCCAATAGTTTCAAAGTAATCTTGATTACGAGCAACAAGTGCCCAATTAATTGTGCCAGATAGGGCATAAGGCAGATCAGTTAAAAATCTTTTTATAGCCTCCGGTGCCCAAACTCCGATGAAAATAATCGTAGAGATAACCATGAACAAAAAACCAGGGTAAATCCTGCGAATACGTGCGGCATAGAAAGCACGTAGATCAAGTGCGCTGGATTGATTAATCGAGTCAAGAATTAATCTGGTAATGACATAACCAGAGATCACAAAAAATAAGTCAACACCTAAGAAGCCTCCTGGAATCCAGGAGATACCTAAGTGGTAGAGCACAACTGCAGTTACAGCAATTGCTCGCAAACCATCAATAGATGAAATATGACGAGTGCTTTTTTTGATATCAGTATGTTTTGTGTTCATAATATATTTCAGTTAGTCAGAAAGTTTTATCTTTACTAACTCAGACTTAGGTAAGTTACTTCTTCTTGTTCTTACTTGCGGGCTTCTTACTTGTAGTTTTTTTGCTATTAGCAGCTTTCTGCTTTCTAGCTGCCGCAGCAGCGGCTTTCTTACCAGCACCGACTACAAAAGTTTTTGCCACAGGCTTATTCTCAGAATCTAAGTTGGCATTAATATCTATTTGAAGTTGAGATAGTCGATCAAATGCATGCTTTAGCTTCTGCCTTGATTCTTGAATAGCATTTTCAGCAGCGTTAAGGGATGAATTTTGAGCGCGGTGCAAGCGCTCAGCTTCAGATATGGCAGAGGATAACCATGAGCGGTAATCAAGAATACTTCTACCTGCATTTTCAACTAATTTTTGGGCATCGCGTTTAGCAGCAGATGTTATTTGGGCAGCATTTCTTGCTGATTCATTAAGTATTGAATCTGCTTCACCTTCTGCTGTTGAGATTAAATCGGCAGCATCATCTTCAGCCGCTGAAATGTATTTACGTCCACGTGACTCAGCTGATGAGAGAATACTTTTTGCCTTGTTTTCGGCTGCATCTAATTTTTCTTTTGTATTTCTAGTTGTTTCAGCGACAAGACGCTGCGCAGCTGCGTTAGCTTTTGCTTCGCGTGCTTGAGCAGACTTAATCATTGCCATGGCAGTCTCAGTTGCCAATATTTCAAACTCTTCGCGGCTTAAGCCGGTAATGTCGCGGCGAGATCTAAGGTCGTTTAGTTGACTCTCTAATTGACGAATTCTCTCTAACGCATTTTGTGTTGGCGCAGGTTTACTTTCATCTTCACCTTTAAAACCCACCCAAGATAAAAAATTTTTCTCTGCCATACCCGTAGCCTTCCTTAGGTTTAAAGTAAAAACAACTGGTGCGGGAGGTGGGACTTGAACCCACACGCCGAAGCACAGGTTCCTAAGACCTGCGTGTCTGCCATTTCACCACTCCCGCATTTACTGACTTGAGTGAGGAGCAAAGATTACGGTGTATATGCCCGCCTCACCAAAACTAACGACCTTTAGCAAGGAGTAACGGGTAACCTTGCTCAAATGAGTGCAGATTCAGTGCAAAGTAAGGTCGCGGCGGTGATCCTAAAGGCGCTGGAAATAGCCAAAAATGAAGGCCAGCTTCCTTGTGATGTGCCATCACAATTAACTTTAGATCGCCCAAAAAATCGCGACCATGGTGATTATGCAACTTCAATTGCACTAGCTCTTTCTAAATCAGCAAATTTGCAACCAGGGGTGATAGCTAAGGTGATTGTTAAAACTTTAATCGATAACAAACTATTAACTCCTGCAGGTATTAGCAAGGTAGATATTGCAGGCCCTGGATTTATTAACATCACTTTAGAAAGTGCTAGCCAAGGTATAGTTGTTAGTGAAATTCTAACCGGTGGCAAAAAATTTGGAACTTCAACTTTGCTAGCTGGTAAGAAGATAAATCTTGAATTCGTTAGTGCAAATCCAACCGGGCCACTGCATTTAGGCCATACCAGGTGGGCAGCGGTCGGAGATTCTTTAGGCAGAGTCTTAGCAGCAGCCGGAGCCCAGGTAAGTCGTGAGTTTTATGTGAATGATCGTGGAAACCAAATGGATTTATTTGGCGCATCTCTTCGGGCGGCCGCACTAGGTAAGCCTCGACCAGAAGGTGGCTATCACGGTGAGTACATTGAAGATTTAGCCAAAGAAATAGTAAAAAGTAATCCACAAATTACCCAGTTAGCTGAGAGTGAATCAATATCAGCATTCACACAAGAAGGCTATAAATTACAGTTAGAGCAGCAACGTAAGGTATTGGATAACTTTGGTACACACTTTGATACTTGGTTTTCTGAGAGCAGTCTTTATAAGGATAATTTTTTTAATCATTCACTAGATAAATTAAAAAAGAAGGTCATGTTTTTGAGCAAGAGGGTGCTATCTGGCTTCGCACCACAGATTTTGGTGACGATAAAGATCGAGTAATGATTAAATCTGATGGAACCTTTGCTTACTTTGCATCTGACTCCGCATATTATGTTAGTAAGAGAGAGCGCGGATTTAATTTGTGTATTTATATGCTAGGTGCTGATCATCATGGTTATGTTGGCAGAATAAAAGCTCTTGCAGCTTGCGCAGGTGATGATCCTGAAAAAGATGTTGAAGTTTTAATTGGGCAGATGGTTAAGATTATTGAAGGCGGTGCTGAGTTAAAGCTTTCTAAAAGAGCTGGCACAATCATTACCTTAGAAGAATTGGTAGAAAAAGTTGGTACTGATGCTGCCCGCTATACATTAATTAGATTTCCAACCGATACACCAATGGTTATGGATGTCGATTTACTTCGTAAGAATACAAACGATAACCCCGTTTATTATGTTCAATATGCTCATGCACGAATATGTGCGGTACTTAGAAATGCTAAAGAACTTGGTATTAATTATGGTCTTAAGTTTTATTCACCTGAACTTTTAACTCATGAGCGAGAGCGAGAACTTGTTGGCTTACTTGCTCAATATCCTAAAGTTTTATCCTCTGCAGCCCAATTGCGCCAACCGCATCGAGTTGCAAGATATATTGAAGAGCTAGCCTCTCAGTACCACCGTTTTTATAATGATTGTCGAGTTTTGCCATTAGGTGATGAAAAAGTGAGCGATTTAAACTCCGCGAGAGCGACTTTATCTCAAGCGACTGCGCAGGTAATCAGCAATGGTTTAGATTTACTCGGTGTTAATGCCCCGGAGAAGATGTAATGAGTAATCAATCTAAATACCCAACCTCTTTATTTTCTAGCAACTTAACCTTTGCGGGTGAGGGAGAAAATGGTGGAGTTCTAGCAATAGCAGGCTGCTCTGGAGAGAAATTAGTTAAAGAGTTTGGTTCACCATTATTCGTAATTGATCAAGCGGATTTTTTCCTTAGAGCAAAAAGTTGGCGTCAAGTTCTAGATACTTCATTTGGCGGCGGGCAGCTTTACTACGCTGCAAAATCATTTATTTGTGTTGAAGTTGCAAAATGGCTTAAGGAGTTAAAACTTGGACTAGATGTTTGCAGCGCAGGAGAATTAGCAGTGGCATTAGCCGCTGATTTCCCAGCAAGTGATATTGAATTTCATGGAAATAATAAATCTGAAAGTGAGATAACTACTGCAATAAAAGCAGGTGTTGGCACAATAGTGATCGACTCATTTGATGAGCTAACTAGAGTTGCAGAAATTGCTAAATCTTTTAATAAAACTCAAAAAGTTTATCTTCGACTTACTCCTGGTGTTGATGCTCACACCCACGAATTTATTTCAACTGCGCATGAAGATGTGAAGTTTGGCTTCTCAATTGCATCAGGTGCGGCAAATGAAGCGATTGAAAAATGTATGGAGCAAAGTTCTTTAAATCTAGCGGGAATTCATTGCCATATTGGTTCACAGATATTTGAGGTAGAAGGCTTTAAAATTGCAGCGCAGCGGCTAGTTGCTGTGCTGACAACCTTTCGCGATAAGTATTCAAAAGAGTTAGCAGAGTTAAATATTGGCGGCGGCTATGGAATTGCCTACACAAAAGATGAAAGTGGGATCTCACCAGATGTAGTAATACCTGCAATTGCTTCCGTAATTAAAGATGAATGCGCTAAGGCAAAGTTAGCTGTGCCTAGAATTTCAATTGAACCGGGCCGAGCAATTGTTGGTCCTACCACCACCACACTTTATTTAGTTGGCACAACAAAATCAGTAAAACTAGATAATGGATCAGAGCGACGTTATATCTCAGTTGATGGTGGAATGAGTGAAAATATCCGCCCTGCTTTATACGGCGCTGTTTACTCTGCGTTTTTAGCAAACCGAACCTCAACTGCAAAATTAATCTCAAGTAGAGTTGTTGGTAAGCACTGCGAGACTGGTGATATTTTAATTTCTGAAATTAATTTACCTTCAGATATTAAAGCTGGTGATTTACTCGCAATACCTGCAACCGGTGCATATGGCCGCAGCATGGCTAGTAACTACAACCACATTTCAAGGCCTGCAGTTATTACAGTCATAAATGGCAGCGCCCGCGTTATTTTGCGCAGGGAAAATGAGCAAGATCTGCTTAATTTAGATGTAGATCAGCCGCCACGGCAGATCTCATAAGTTTGAGATACTTCTCCGATGACAACTCTTAAAGTAGGCATGCTAGGTGCTGGGGTAGTTGGCTCCCAGATCGCTCGGCTGCTTATTGCAAATAAATCAGACTTAGCTTCTAGAGCAGGAGCTAATTTAGAGTTAGTCGCAATTGCAGTAAAAGATGCGAAATTAAAGCGCGATGGAATACCTGCTGCTCTCTTAACAACTGATGCAAAATCTATTGTTAACGACCCACAAATTGATTTAGTAATTGAGGTTATTGGTGGCATAGATCCGGCAAAAGATTTAATTCTTACTGCACTAAATAATGGTAAATCAGTTGTAACTGCAAATAAGGCGTTACTTGCTAAACATGGCGCAGAACTTTATGCCGCCGCTGATAAAGCAAATGTTGATTTGTATTATGAGGCAGCGGTGGCTGGTGCGATTCCAATTTTAAGGCCACTTCGAGAGTCATTAGTTGGTGATCATGTTATTCGAGTTATGGGAATTGTTAACGGTACAACAAATTATATTTTGACAAAGATGGATGAGAATGGCGCAGCATTTGCTGATGCATTAAAAGAGGCGCAAGCATTAGGTTTTGCCGAATCAGATCCAACTGCTGATATTGAAGGTTTTGATGCTGCGGCAAAAGCTGCGATCTTAGCTGGCTTAGCATTTCATTCACGAGTTACTGATAATGATGTTTACCGAGAGGGAATTAGCAAGATAACTGCAGCAGATGTAAAAGTAGCAAAAGCTATGGAGATGGTAATTAAATTACTGGCAATTGCTGAGTTAACTCCAGAAGGTGCAGTTTCAGTTCGAGTTCATCCGGCATTAATCTCACGCTCTCATCCACTGGCTTCAGTTCGTGAATCATTTAATGCAGTTTTTGTGGAGGCCCAATCTGCTGGGCAGATGATGTTTTATGGAAAAGGAGCCGGCGGTGAACCAACTGCCAGTGCAATATTAGGAGATTTAGTTGCAGTTGCCCGTCATAGAGTCACTGGTGGAATTGGGCCAAAAGAAAGTGATTACGCAGATCTTAAGATTGCTCAAATTGGTCAGACAAAAACACGTTATTTAATCAGATTAAATGTGGCGGATAAGCCAGGAGTTTTAGAGTCTGTTGCCCATGTATTTGCCTCACATCAGGTTTCAATTCAAACAGTTAGACAAACTGGCGCAGGAGATAAGGCTGAATTAATTGTTATGACTCATAGTTCAAATGAATCATCATTATCTGCAACAGTTAAGGATCTAAAAAACCTGCCTGTAGTAACAGATGTGGCAAGTGTGCTAAGAGTTGAAGGTGTTAACTAATGGGAATATTTGGAAGAAAAGGTGCACACCAATGGCGGGGAGTAATTGCTGAGTACCGAAGATGGTTACCAGTAACAGATCAAACTCCAGTTATTTCACTTCGCGAAGGTGGCACACCACTTGTTTATGCCGAAGTTTTATCAAAAATGCTTGGTAATGAAATTTGGTTAAAGGTTGAAGGTACTAATCCAACAGGTTCATTTAAAGATCGTGGCATGACTATGGCAATTTCAAAAGCAGCAGAAGATGGCGCTAAGGCAGTAATTTGTGCATCAACTGGAAACACCAGTGCATCTGCTGCTGCATATGCAACTAAAGCTGGAATGCAACCAGTTGTATTAGTTCCCGAAGGAAAGATTGCAATGGGCAAACTTGCCCAAGCAATTGCTCATGGATCAACACTGCTGCAAGTTAAAGGAAACTTTGATGATTGTTTAACTCTTGCGAAGCAGTTATCTGAAAATTATCCAGTAGCACTTGTTAACTCAGTTAATCCATACCGGATTGAAGGACAGAAAACTGCTGCCTTTGAGGTCGTAGATATTTTAGGATTTGCTCCTGATATTCACGTAATGCCAGTTGGAAATGCTGGTAATATCACTGCATATTGGAAAGGTTATCAAGAGTATAAAAAAGCTTTGATCTCACGCTCCCTACCAATGATGTGGGGTTTTCAAGCGGCCGGAGCTGCGCCAATTGTTAAAAACAAAATTGTTAAAAATCCAGAGACAATTGCTACTGCAATTCGTATTGGCAACCCAGCATCTTGGGATCAAGCAGTTGCTGCTCAAGTTGGTTCAAAAGGTTTAATCGACTCAGTAACAGATAAAGAAATTTTAAGTGCTTATCGCTTAGTGGCTGCAAAAGAAGGAGTATTTGTTGAGCCATCAAGTGCGGCGGGTATTGCTGGATTAATTAAAAAGAAAGAGCAAAAGAAGCTTCCTAAGGGTAAAACGATTGTCGTAACAGTGACTGGAAATGGTTTAAAGGATGTGCAATGGATATTAAATAGCGGTGGTAAACCAACTGTTATTCCAGTTGATATGAAGAAAGCCGCGAAAGTAATTGGACTTAAGTAATGGCATCTAAACGAGCATCAAGTGGCTTAACTTTTAAAGCCACCATGGCCCAAGTTAGCGTGCCAGCAAGTAGTGCAAATGTGGGTCCAGGTTTTGATTGCTTTGGAATTGCACTAGAGCTACGAGATCGCTACGCCGCTCAAGTATTAGATGATCCAACATTTGATGTTGACGTAACTGGTGAGGGCGCAGATGAAGTTAAGAAGGATGCGAAGAATTTAGTAATTAAAGCGATGATGCACGGCTTTGAACATATGGGAGGCAAACCAAAAGGAATAGCACTTCGTGCTTTAAATGTGATTCCACATGGCCGCGGACTTGGTTCATCAGCTAGCGCAATTGTTGGTGGATTAACTCTTGCAAGATCCTTAGTCTTAACTGGTGAGCAATATATGAGTGATGAAGAGTTAATTACGCTTGCAACTGAACTTGAAGGACATCCAGATAATGTGGCCGCAGCTTTTTATGGCGGGGCAACTATTGCTTGGCTCGAGAGCTCTATTGATGCAGCCGGTGTTACTAAAAGTATTGGTAGAGCAGTTAGTTTAAAGGTGGATGATCGAATTAAGGCTCTGTTGTTAGTACCAGATAATCAATTAGCAACTGCTAAAGCTCGAAAGTTATTGCCAGAGACAATCTCACATCAAGATGCAGTTTTAAACTCATCTCGGGCTGCACTTTTAGTTCATGCCCTTGCTCAGCGCCCAGACTTATTATTTAATGCAACTGAGGACTTACTGCATCAAAGTTATCGGGCAAGTGCTATGCCAAAGACAATTGCATTAATGCAAAAATTACGTGGTGCTGGTTTAGCTGCAGTTGTTTCAGGTGCTGGTCCATCGGTAATGGTGTTGTATGCAAATAGTGAGGATGAGATTGATCAGATTCCATCCCTAGCCCCTGGCTTTACCGCAATGAAGTTAGCCATAGCCAAAACTGGCGCCCAATAGCCTATTTTCCATACCTATCTAGATTGTGGTAGATTTAACCCTGTCGGAAAGTGCGGCAGATAAAACAGTAAAAAATCCCAAAAATTAAACTAATTTTTTATGGGGCTCCCGTATACGGGTAATAAAAATCAAAGAAAGAATGGCAATATATAAATGGCAGAAAAGAAAACCACCAATCGCGCAGATGCGGTTGAGTTAGTGGATATGGCGTTAGGTGACCTGAAGAAAGTAGCTGGTCAATTAGGTATTGAAGATGCATCCACTCTTAAGAAAGCAGAGTTAGTCCAATCTATCGCTGACCTGCAGGCCGCAAATCGTGAAGCCGCTAAAAATGAACGAGAGGCTCGTCGTATGGAACGACAGAACAATCGAAACAGTAGAAATAACAGTGCTGAGGCCGATAGCAATGACTCTGGCCCAGATAACTCATCAAATAATTCCAGCAACAGCTATGGCGATGCTGAGCGCAGCGATAACAACCGCCGCTTTGGTAATCGCGATAACAACCGCAGAGATCGCGGGCGAGATCGTGGCCGAGATCGAAATCGTGACCGTGGTCAACGTGAAGAACGCGAGATTGTAATTGGACCAGATGATGTATTACTTCCAGTAGGTGGCTTACTTGATATTTTAGACAGCTTTGCATTTATTAGAACTGGTGGATATTTGCCATCTCCTAATGATGTTTATGTCTCTTTGCAACAGGTTAGAAAATATGGCCTGCGTAAAGGTGATGTTATTACTGGATCTGTTCGTGAACCAAAAGAGGGTGAGCGACGTGAGAAATTTAGTGCATTAGTTAAAGTTGAAACAGTAAATGGTAATGAACCAGATACCACTAAAGAGCGCGTTGAATTCTCAAAATTAGTTCCGTTATATCCGCAAGACAGATTACGGCTTGAAACAGAGCCAAACGTTCTAACAACAAGAATCATTGATTTAATTTCACCAATTGGTAAAGGACAACGTGGATTAATTGTTTCACCACCAAAGGCTGGAAAGACTATGGTTTTGCAAGCAATTGCTAACGCGATTACAACTAATAATCCAGAGTGTCACTTAATGGTTGTCTTAGTTGATGAGCGACCTGAGGAAGTAACAGATATGCAAAGATCGGTAAAGGGTGAGGTAATTGCTTCAACTTTTGATCGACCAGCTGATGATCACACCACAGTTGCAGAACTTGCTATTGAGCGAGCAAAGAGATTAGTAGAGCTAGGTCATGACGTCGTTGTATTACTTGATTCAATTACTCGGTTAGGGCGTGCATATAACATCGCAGCTCCTGCCTCTGGTCGAATTCTTTCTGGCGGTGTTGATTCTGCAGCGCTATATCCACCAAAGAAGTTTTTTGGAGCTGCCCGTAATATTGAAAATGGCGGATCACTAACTATTTTGGCAACAGCATTAATTGATACTGGTTCAAAGATGGATGAAGTTATCTTTGAAGAGTTTAAAGGAACTGGAAATATGGAGCTTATTCTTAATCGTAAGTTTGCAGATAAGCGTATTTTCCCAGCCGTTGATGTTGTTGCATCTGGTACTCGTAAAGAAGAAATTCTGATGGGAACTGAAGAGTTAAGTATTGTTTGGCGCCTGCGTCGTGTTCTACACGCACTAGAGCCACAACAAGCACTAGAACTATTACTTGAGAAGATGAAGGGAACTAAATCAAATGTTGAGTTCCTATTACAAATTCAAAAGACCACAACTGGTGGCGATAGCCCAACAGCAAATAGCTCTAGTAATAGAGAGAATGCTGACGCATAAACAGGCCTAAATTTTGCCCACCTCTAGATAAGAGTTATTCTTATACCCCTCTAGTACTTCACTAGTCCTACTGGTTCACAAGTTTTAACAAAAACTTGATCCAGTAATAATCAAGGAGAAATATGAAGAAAGAGATTCATCCACAGTACGGTGAAACCAAAGTAACTTGTGGTTGCGGTGAAGTATTTACTACCCGCAGTACCAAAGAAAATGGTTCCATTTATGTTGAGGTTTGTTCAGCATGTCACCCTTTCTATACCGGCAAGCAGAGAATTCTTGATACCGGTGGCCGTGTAGCTAAGTTCCAAGAGCGATTTGGAAAGGCTGACAAGAGCGGCACTAAGTAGTTTTCTTTAAGAGAGCGCACCTAAACATCGAAAGATGTGGTGCGCTCTCTTTTTTAATTTCTAATACATCGTCACTTGCGAAAGGAGGAAGAGATGGAAAGGTTCGCTAAAGTAAATGAATTATTAGCTGAGTATGAATCACTTGAAGCGCAGATGGCTGATCCATCTATTCACTCAGATCAAAATAAAGCACGATCACTTGGTAAAAGATATGCCCAACTCGGTCCAGTTATTGCTGGATACCGTGCCTACAAAGCAGCTGAAGAAGATTTTATTGCTGGCAAAGAGCTTGCTGAAGCAGATCCAGCATTTGCCTCTGAAATAGCAGCATTAGAAAGTACCAAAGATACAGCTGCTGCAACTTTAGAAGAGTTATTACTACCTCGAGATCCAAATGATGATCGTGATGTAATTATGGAAATTAAAGCAGGTGCTGGTGGTGATGAATCAGCAATTTTTGCTGGTGATTTATTTAGAATGTATTCACGTTTTGCTGAAAAACAAGGTTGGAAAGTTGAAGTAATTGACACCACTCCAAGTGATATGGGTGGCTATAAAGATATGTCCATTGGTATTAAGTCCAAAGGCACACCAAAACCTGGACAAACTCCATATGCAAAACTTAAGTTTGAAGGTGGCGTGCACCGCGTGCAGAGAGTTCCAGAGACTGAATCACAAGGAAGAATTCACACGTCAGCTGCTGGCGTCTTAATTTTGCCAGAGGCTGAAGAGATTGATGTTGATATCAATATGAATGATCTTCGTATCGATGTCTATCGCTCATCAGGTCCTGGTGGACAAAGCGTTAACACAACAGACTCAGCGGTTCGAATTACCCATGTACCAACTGGAATTGTGGTTTCTTGTCAGAATGAAAAGAGTCAGCTGCAAAATAAAGAATCAGCCCTGCGTATTTTGCGCGCGCGCATGCTAGCTGCTGCTCAAGAAGAGGCAGATCGTATTGCATCAGTTGAGCGAAAGAGCCAGGTAAGAACAGTAGATCGAAGTGAGAGAATTAGAACTTATAATTTTCCAGAAAATCGCCTAAGTGATCATCGAGTTAATTACAAAGCAAATAATTTAGACTCAGTAATGGATGGTGATCTAGAAGCGGTGATCCAATCATTAATTGAGGCAGATCGAACCGCAAAATTAGCAGCAGGTAACTCTTGAAAGAACTGCTAAGAGCGGCGTTCTCGCAATTTGAAAAAAATCAAATTGCAGCAGTTGATGCTGAATTATTATTAGCTCATTTACTTGGAATCTCACGAAAACAAATTCATGCTCAGGATCTAGAGTTAGCAGATGGGGATAAAGAAAAATTAGCATCTGAATACTCTGATCTAATTAATCAGCGATTATTGGGACGCCCAGTTCAATATATAACTGGAAGCGCGGCATTTAGGTATTTAGATTTAGAAGTTGGTGAGGGAGTATTAATTCCTAGGCCAGAGAGTGAATTAATTGTTGATCGAGTTATTGGTTATTTAAATTCAGCAGAAGATAAAGATTTAGCAAAAAGTGTGATTGACCTAGGTGCAGGAAGTGGGGCATTAAGTATTGCTATTTCAACAGAGGCGGCGCTTAAAGGATTAAAAGTGAGCATGGTGGCAGTTGAGAAATCTGCAGAGGCGGCTGCCTGGCTTAATAAAAATATTGCGAAATATGATCTACCAATAAGAGTTGTAATTGAAGATGTAGTAACTGCACTGCCAGATGTTAAAGCAGATCTTGTAGTAGCAAATCCACCATATATACCTAATGATGAAAATCTTCCAAAAGAGGTAGCAAATTATGAACCAGAGATTGCCCTGCGTGGTGGGCCAGTTGATGGAATGCAGATTCCAAATCTATTTATAGATTCAGCGGCTAGGTTGTTAAAATCAGGTGGATTTTTTATTATGGAACATCATGAAATGCAATCTGATTTAGTAAAGAATGCGATGGTTGAAAGTTTTAACTCAATTCAAACCCACTCTGACTTAACTGGTAGAGATAGATTCACAAGTGCACGGCGAAAGTAGGAGTCATGGCTGAGCGCGTGGTTTTAAATAATCTCAAGGATTCTGAGTTTAATGAAGCTGTAGAGACGGCAGTCAGGTATTTAAAATCTGGTGAAGTAATAATTGCTGCTGCTGAGCATGGATATGTCTATTTAGCTGATGCCTTTGATAAAGATGCAGTTAAAGCAATTCATATATTACGTGGTGACCGAACTAATGTTGTGGCTCAGGTATTTATTGGCGATATTAAAGTGCTTACAGGTATTAGTGCAAGGTTAACGCAAGAACAAGAGAATTTACTTAACACATTTTGGCCAGGTCTTTTATCAGTAACAATGAAATCGCAACTAGCTTTAAGTTGGG
>FUWD012869290.1_pt1 | contig 12569 bp, 12 predicted proteins | sample 1063281 | NCBI WGS metagenome assembly FUWD01 (sample SAMEA79048168, study PRJEB19326) | metagenome | biome: marine
CAAGCGGTTCAAGGAGTTGGAGAAGGAGAATATTCGGTTAAAGAGCGATTGGTGGCAGATTCAAGCTTAAGTAAGGCGATATTGAAGGATGCTGCTTCGGGAAACCTGTAAGCCCGGCACGTTGTAGAGAAATGATAGAGAATACCATGGAGTATTATGGGGTATCAGAGCGGAAAGCGTGTCGAGTTCTGGGCCAGTGCCGGGTGACGCAGAGGTGCGAACCGAAGCAGATAGATGATGAAGAGTTATTACGCAATAGTGTAACTCGTCTTGCCAGTAAGTATGGAAGGTCTATATCTGTAAACGCTTTTCTCTACTTACCCATGTTATCCCTCCATGTGATGGTCACCTCTCCCTTGCGAATCTTTAGCTGACACCCCAGACGCATTCCTTTTTGTAAATCCTCTGGTAACAAATAATCTTTTTCTTCTTCTGTAATTTTTGATACGTTTTTATTCCCCTCAGTGACAGTGATTTCACAAACACCGCAAGTTCCTTCTGTGCATCCAAATGATAGCGAGATGCTTGCTTCCTCACAAATGTCTATTAATGGAGTCCCGTCTTCAACTACATGTGTCAGGTTGTCGGGTTTAAAATGTACGCGTGCCATAGGATCTTAAAACGTTTTCTATTGTTTGTGTGATTAACCGCAGGCTTATAGCCCTTCTGCCTTCAATTTATGGATCAAATCAAGTTGTGTTTCAGTAAGATCTTTTTGGTATTTTATGATCACGCGGACCAACTGATCTCCTTTTTCTTTGCCACGACTGCGCGGAATTCCCATCCCCTTAAGGCGCAGTTTAGAATGACTTTGGGTGCCGGGTGGAATTTTAACCATCTTTGATTCTGTCAGAGTAGGGACTTCCACAGTTGTTCCCAATATTGCATCTGATAGACATATTTCCTTGTCCAGTAGAATATCATCTCCTTCTCTTTTGAAAAGGGGATGCGCATTGACGCGCACTTTAAGATACAAATCTCCAGGAGGTCCTCCGTTAACTCCAGCTTGACCTTTACCGACAAGCCTCAATCGGCGTCCATCCTTGGAGCCAGGAGGAACTTTAAAGCTGGTTTCAACTTTTTTTCCATTTTGCTCGAAAGTCACAGTTCGTATTGTTCCAAGTGTCGCATCTTGAAAAGATAAATAAAAACTTTGCCGCACATCTTTTCCTTTACGGGCGCGTGACCCTCTAAAACCATCCCCGGAAAGGAAACTTTCAAGATCTGGCACATTACCGCCCCCGCCAAAGGGCGAATTTGAAGCAAAACCACCATATATATCACCGAAATCAAAATCTCTAAATATATCTTCTCTTGAAAAGCGTTTATGGAATCCTTCACTGCCAAACTGGTCATATTGAGCGCGTTTTTTTTTGTCACTCAATACAGCATATGCTTCGTTGATTTCTTTAAACTTTTCTTCAGCTTGAGGATTGTCCTTGTTCCTATCGGGGTGAAACTCCTTGGCCTTTTTCCGGTATGCTTTTTTTAAGTCCTCGCCTGATGTTCCAGGAGTTACTCCAAGTAAGGAATAATAATCTGTCATTTTATATAACCGCTTGAAATAATAGGTGTTTTGTTATAAAACAGAGTTGTCTCTTTAGTTATTATAATGCAATTATTAAGAAATCATGATTAAAAAAAGCATTGGGGCTATCATTCTTTTATCTCTATGTGCCTGTGTGATGGGTCCGCAAAGTAATGTGGTTGACCCCTCGATCAATCCTGCCGACCGCCATGTTTGATTACCAGCGGATGAGGAGGAGCTTGAGAACCCGCGTAGTCATCAGGCTGAACTGGATCGCATTGCCTTTGATATTGAAAATCTTTTTTTGAGATTTGAGACTGTTATACCCAGCGAAAGTAATCTGTGCGAAGCAACAAGAGATTTTATTCCCGAAATTAGTTCTTTGTACTCAGGTATATCAGATCAGATTTCTGATGAGCAAAAACGCAGGGGAGCTCTGGGGCAGGAATTGGCAGGAGTCCGTTCATCTAAAGAAAATATAGATAAACAGGTTGCAAAGTTAAATGAGATAGAAGTGGTTCCTGTTTTTCCCAGAAAAAAATATATCAATACTTTTCATCATTTCAGGAAGGGGCAATTTGACAAAAGTGCTCTTTCATTTAAAAAATCTCCGCAATTGAATCCACCTTATTTTGTAATTGATAATATTTTGTTTGGTTTAGGATTATCTTATTTTAAAATGAATAAATTATCGGAAGCAATGGGGGCACTTACTCGTGTGATCGAAGAGCATCCTCGCAGTGATAAGTGGTTTATGGCTCATGTGGTGCTTGGGTCAGCACATGAAAGGAATGCAGAAAAAAGTCAAGCGTTCCATATATTAGAAAAGGCCCTTTCCCAAAATCCTCCCACTGCCATTCGTTCCCTGATCGACAGGTTGATTAACCTGGTTCATGATGAAGTCGCGCCTATGACAAGTTAATCCGACGCATTAGCGCTTTCACTCTTGTCTAAACGCAATTCACAGACATTACTTTTTAGCTAACTGGCAACCATGCTTTCTTACCTGGAAATTATAAATAAAATTGATCAGCTTGAAGAAGCGCATATATTGATTACCGCTTTTCGGTTACGTGTTTTTTCAATTATTGACAGGAAGAGCATTTCTGCCAGAGAGCTTTCGGGAATAGCAGGTACCCAGCTTGAAGGAACCGAGGCTCTTCTCAATGCGCTTTCCAGTATTGGAGCTTTGGTCAAGAGAAATAATAAATTTAAAAATACTCCCGTTACCTTTAAAAATTTTTGTGAATCGAGTCCCGATTTTAAAAAAGGAACGGTTATGTTAAAGCAGGAAAACCTCGAAGAATATAAGCAACTCACGCATATCATTAAAAAGGGTAGGGACCTTCAATCTTTCGGAAATGAGGATAATCCAGAATTCAGAAGATTGTTTACTTATGCAATGCATGAGCGCAGTGAACTGTATTCCTCCGAGCTAGCCAGCTTTGTCACTCGTAAACCAGTTGGCAAGTTACTGGATCTGGGTTGTGGTCCCGGTTCTTATAGCGCGGCAATATTGATGAAAGATAAAAAAGGAGTTGCAACATTAATTGACAGGTCAGCCGCAATCAGGGTGGCGAGAAAAATATATAAGGATCATTCGGTCGCCAGGCGCTTTAAGTTTGTAGCGGGTGATTTGTTTCAAGATGATTTTGGAAATGGTTTTAATACGGTATTGCTATCCAATATTCTTCATATTTACAATCCAAAGGAAAACATGAGATTGTTTAATAAGGTTTCTAATTCTCTGGAAAAAGGAGGCAGGTTCGTATTATATGATTTGTTTCTCAATGACAAACAAACTGAACCTTATCATGCGGCATTATTTGCGCTTACTATGCTCCTATTTACCAAAACAGGAAAATCGTATACTTTTTCTGAAACGGAGTCTCTGCTAAAGTCTGCCGGTTTTAAGAGCTTCAAAAGGTTCAAGGTGGGGGTGGGTTCGAGTATTATTGAGGCTGTGAAAAAATAGAATTATAGCTTTGTCCATTCAGTAAATCCACGTGTTAAATAAAGAGAATAAATTTCTGGAGAAAATTTATTTAATAATGCTATGTTTTTCTAAAAATAATCCCGCATTAATCTGTGGTTATCAATTATAAGGTGTTTGAATTTTTGCGTTGCAGTGTTTTTGAAAACCTAATAACTCAACGGAATAAAAACTTTCAGGTTTTATTTATTGCTGAAAAATATAATAGCTCCCATGTTGCATATACGCCTTGTTGGGTAGAATAGTTTTCGTCATATTCTTTTATTAAGCGCCTTAGATCACTTGAATGAGTCATTCGATAGGGGGTGGCTCCAATTTGCTGGAGATTTTTGAGCAAAGCTAAAGTATCAGGAAAAAAAGACTTCTGCGTTTCTGAGGCTGATGAAATGAGACTGAATCCTGCCTTATTGACCAGCTTTTTCCACTGGCTCAATGTAAGCAGTGAGGCAGGGCTTTCTAGGGAGGCGGTTTGTCTAAATTCGGCCAAGGTAGCTGAACCAAAGGTGCTGAAAATCAAATTTCCAGCAGGCTTGAGATGGCTATTTAAAAGTTTCAGGGTCTCAGATGGAGACTTGAACCACTGGAATACAGCATTTGCAGCAATTAAACCCACTTGTTGAAACTCCATACTTTCAGCATTTCCAACTTTAATTTGGCAACTGCAGGGGAGTGTGAGTTTTTTCTGTAAATGCTCAACCATATCAGGCGCAATATCATTGAGAATTAAAGTTTTTAATGGATGTGCGAGTAAATGTTGAGTGAATAGTCCGGTACCACAACCAATTTCCAATATTTGGTCAGGTATTTTTTCTGGAAGAAATGATGCCAGCCTTTCTGCCATTTGTTTCTGCAGGTAGGCGTGCTTATCATATCCTCGTGCGTACTTGGAAAAACTATTAATTAAGGCTGAGTTGCTTTCCTCCTGAGGTTGTCGAGTTGTCATGAATATATTTTGTTATATGTGCTGAAATTCAGAAATATGATAATGAATGATGGTTGTACAGTGAGGCAAAACGAGAGAAGCGTTTACCATGTTAATTATTAGTGGGGAGGGTGAAATAATAATCGGAACCCTGATCCAAAGCACTGTTTACCTGCAGAGTTTCTCCATTAGATTTAATCATTCGCATAATTATTGCCAACCCCAAGCCTGTGCTGTTTTCGCCTCCCGTTGGTCGAGCGGTCAACTTTTGAAATTCTTTAAACATAAACTTTTTATCCTCATCAGAAGTGCCAAGCCTCTCATCTTTGATTGACACAAAGCATTTTCCATCTACAATTTTTGACGTAACTACAATATTGCTGTTTTGATGTGAAAACTTTATAGCATTGCCGATTAGATTATCGAGGACTTGTACAATCCGGTCCGAATCAAAGGAAAACTCTTTGATATTTTGTAATTCGCTTTCACTAGGTATCCTTTTTCGGTTAGCTATTATCTTATTGATTCTTACTCGCTCCTGGATAATATTATTTATGAATCCTGGTTTTTTATTTATTTCAAGTTTTCCACTTTCAATTACGGAATAATCCAAAAGACCATTGTGACGAGCCTCATTACTTATACCAGATTTAGGATTCAGTTTTCACAAGTCATAATTGTGTTTGGAGTCTGTACTGGTTCTGGTGCTGGCAGTCGATACCCAAGGCTCGTATGGTGCCTTTTGGCATTGTAATGAACCCGCCATCTCTCGATCGTGACCTTCGCTTCTTTTAGAGTATAATATTTCTTTATTTAAAAGTTCATCTCTGAGTTTTTCGCTGAACGATTCATTATAACCGTTCTCCCAGGGGTGTTGGCCCCTTGTTGGGAAGCTGGTCACTCCTTACTATAAAAATCGATTCTTGCTTGTGATTACGCTACTCCATAAAAAAAGCCCTGCCAAAGGCAGGGCTTTTAATTGGGAACGTCTCTGTATCGCTACTAAGTCCCCGACATCGAGTTAATGTACCGCCATTCCCCGGCCGCGTGGCGGCCTACATGCCGACTTTTTCTCGTACTTCGTCCATCAATTTGCCGTCGATGACGGTGATGCCTCTTTCCTTAGCGAATTCGAGGACGGTTTTCTTGGCCATATTGCGGACGAAGAACGGAACTCGCTGGATACGTTCCTTGGCATCTTCTGTCCACTCTATTTCACCCTCGTTCGGAGCGCTCTTTTTAAGTTCTTCCTTCCCTCCGGCAAGCGCTCCGGCCACAACGCCCATGGGCGCTCCCTTGGCTTCGGCGGCAGTGCTACCCACTTGCACGCCGAGCTTGCTTACAAATTCGGTTTCGAACTTGTTGGTCAGCATGGCGATTGAATGACCGCATTTCATGCATTTGAATTGCATGGCAAGGTTAGATTTTTCTTCTGGCATGATGCCGTCTGTCTGGGTTTCCATTTTTGTGTCACAAGGAATACAAAGAAATTTCATCACTCCTCCTAATGAGTGTGTTTTTAAATAGGATACTGCACAATAAATAAACTTGCCTAAATGGAATCAAGGATTTTATCAACAGCCGAGCCTATGGCTTTGCCGGTAACGGAATCCTTGTTCTCCATATAAAATAACGATCCTGAATCTGTTTTGCGACCGATTCGCGTATCGAAAGGAATTTTCCCAATATAGGGAATGTTTTTTTGTTTTGCCAGTTCTTCGACATCCTGTCCTTCGAAAAGCGGGCCTTCCTTTTCGCAGTGAGGGCAGGTGTAGCCAGCCATATTCTCAACCAGCCCGAGAATCGGAACCTTCATTTTATTATTTTTGGTGATGGATTTCGCAACGATATGCTGTGACAGCATGGATGGGATGGTGATCTCTACCACGCCAGCCAGTTCCGGAATGAGGCCGCGTATATTGTCAATGCGGTCAGACCCTGGAGGCATGTCGATGAGCAAGTAGTCCAAATCGCCCCAATCCGTATCGGCCACCAGTTCCCGCAGGGCGGTCGATTCCATGGTGCTCACCCAAACCGCCGTGGCATCAGTTTCTTCGGTCCACATCACCGGGGAATCCGGGCTGGATAACAACATATCCATAGACATCAATTTAATTCCGTGAATGCCAGTGCCTGGCTGAACCCCGTTCTCATCAATTATAAGTTTCTGGCTGTTTCGCACGCCTAAGAGATGGCAGATACTGGGTCCGTTTAAATCGGCATCGAGAATCCCTACGGAGTAGCCCTTGTCAACCAGGCAGGCCGCCACATTGGCGGTGAGAGAGCTTTTGCCCACGCCGCCTTTACCGCTCATAAGCGCGACTTTATGTTTGATCCTGTCCAGCCGGGATCTTAATTTTACCCCCAGTGCCTGAACCTGATCGACTATATTTGACCCACCATCGCCGGCTAGGTCGTCATAGGTCTTCATTTATTAAAATCCCCGTTTTTATTAAAAATTGATTTTAACCTAAAAGTAGCGTGTTACTCATTCTATATAAAAATGGTCCCATTTAAAAGACCAGATTATTTCTATTTTTCCGTTGACGTAGATTCCTAAAATAATTTAAATTATGAGGTTTCAGGCAAGTTGTCTGAGATTAACTAAAATTTAGATAAATACTCCATGTCCCTCACCGAAAAAGACCAGCAACTGATTGAAGAAGAAGAGCAACTCTACTATGAAACCATAGAAATGCTGGCCGAGCAATTACCAGAGGCTCGATCCAAAAAAATATTTTCCAATATTGCCGCTCGTGAATTGACCAGCCAGGTTGTTAATGAGTGGAACTTTGAGGAACGCCAACCCCTGATCTCTGATGAGGCTGTTGCCCACAAGGTTTCGGATATTCGGAAAGAGTCAGACAACGTTCTTGAAGAGCTGATTGCAGAACCTTATTTCGGGCGTGTGGTCACTTCGGAGGATGACGGGCGGGAAGTCTCATTCAAGATCGGAAAGAAAAGTAATATTGAAGCTGGCATTGTGGACTGGCGCAATGGTCCAATATCCGGTCTGTTCTTCAATTACAAGCAAGGCGAAGAATTCTTCGAAACCATCAACGAGCTGGAACGCAGTGGTTATATTAAAATTCGTAGAACCTATAAGACAGCCAAGGGAGTTTTAGTACAAATTGGCACTGAAGGGGGAATGTTCCGCCTGATGGAAAATACTTGGGTGAAGCTGGAGTCAGAAGAGGCGGTCGCCGCGCATCGTTCCCGTGGCATAAATTCAAGCGAAAAACGATTGCCCAATATTCTTTCTCTAATCACCAGCGAGCAATTTGAAATGATAACAACGGACCCTGACCGACCAGTTATCATACAGGGTTCGGCGGGATCAGGAAAAACCACAGTGGCGCTTCATCGACTGGGTTGGTTGCTCCACAAGGGAAACTCTCACGCGCGTGCAGAAAATACGCGAGTGATCGTGATGAATAAATCGCTCCAGGTTTATGTGTGTCATACGCTTCCGTCCATTGGGGTCAATGCGGTAGAGACGGTTACTTTCAATAGTTGGGCCATGACCATTATTCGCAATGCCACCCGGGGGCAGGCCTTTTTTAAGTTCAAGGAACTGCCCGATTTTATTGAAAGGATTAAATTCTCAGAAGGCATTCTCAAGGCCATGTCACGTTATGTAGATCAACAGATGCGGAATGCCGACTCTTCCATTACTGAGCAATTTTCTACACGCGAAACATTGCTGAAAACCTGGCAGGACAGTCACCATAAGGCGCTTCAACCCAGACTTAAAGATTTTCTCCACGATGTGATGCAGTCGGATTTGCAGGAGAAGGACAAAAAGGTTGCATCGGATTTTGTGCAGACTCTTTTGATGGATCAGGAAGATTATATCGGTGACCTTTTCAATTTATTATCCGACAAAAAACTACTGGCTTCCCATTTGCCGTCAGACCCCAGGCTGGATGAGCATCTGGAATATTTAAGCCGTCTCATCGAAAAGAATAGAAGAAAGAATCATCTCGATTATTATGATATGTCCCTTATATTGCGATTGATTCAGCTCAAGCATGGAGGATTGCCTAATAAAGAAGGTGGAGTCGTTCAACTTGACCATCTGGTTATAGATGAGGCACAGGACTTTGGTCCGGTTGAGTTTGCGATCATGATGGATGCAGTACAGGATAAGCGCCACCTGACTATAGTGGGTGATGTTTCTCAGAAAATATTATTTGCCCGGAAATTTATCGGCTGGGACAAAATCCTTAACAATTTAGAAATTAAAAAAGACGATCTTATTCAACTGGAGGTTTCATTCCGCTGTACGGTGCCTATCATGAATCTAGCCCGTAAAATTGAAGGACATACTGACCCTGTCCCATTTGGGCGACCGGGAAATGCCATAACCTGGCATCGGGCTACGGACCACAACGATTTTCTAGAAACCCTTGCCAGCTGGACGGAAGACCTTTTGAAAAAGGACCCCTACAAACTGGTTGCCCTTATCTGCAGGTATCCAAAGCAGGCGATGGAGCTGAAAGAAGAATTGGAGACGATGATTTCTCACGAAGTCCGGGTGGGGCATCGCGATCAATTCTCCTTCGAGCCGGGAATAATTGTTTCAAATATTCATCAGGTGAAGGGATTGGAGTTTGATGCTGTGGCCCTGATAGAGCCCTCAGAGGGGTCCTATCCGGGAAAACGAAGTGAAAGTCGCAACATGCTTTATGTCGGGGTTACCCGTGCGGAGGACGATCTTCTTGTTATAGGGGAAAATCCTTTTTCAACGGTATTTCCAAAGTAGGAGTACTATTATTTACGGAATAAATGGCTTTCCTGCTTTTGCTGATAAAAGTTGCAAATTTTGAATGAGGGCATATATTAACCTTTGGAGGTTTTTTATATTAATACTTCAGGAGGTAATCGGAGCTTTGGAGCCACCTGGCTATTTAGTGTTGGACGAAAATTTCTAAGTTCGAGCATAAGCGAGGACCCCGTGGCAGGCAAACGGGACTAAAAGAGAAAAGACGCGTTGCGATACAGCCAACGCGTTTTTTATTATAACCAATATCTACTCTTTAAATATCAATGGGTTATTGTTTTGTCGGTCTTTGCGAGCGAAGCGAAGCAATCCAGAAAAACCATGATGAGACCCCAGTTTACATGATAACAAACAAGCGTAATGGCACTCTCTGCACGGGGGGTGACCAGCAATCTTGGGAAGCGAGTATATAAGCACAAAAATAAAATGACGCAGGATTTTGCTACAAAATATGATTGCAAAAAACTTGTCTACTATGAAGCCCTTGAGAAAATGGAAAGCGCCATAGTCCGCGAAAAATAGATCAAAGCTGGTTCCCGGAAAAAGAAACTTGCGTTGATAGAAGGAGTGAATCCGGGGTGGAATGATCTTTATGAGGAGATCATATAATGAGCGAGAATTCTATCTGGAGAGCTGGGTCGTCACCCCGCTGATAACGGCTCGCGAAGACGGGCGAATGTGTGCCCTTCTTTTCGAGGAGTCAAGGCAATGACCGCCAGTGCAAAATTCTTGCAACAGGGAGTAGATGTGGAACGAAAAATTAAACTGCTCATAGAATTCGAGGGCAGTGCCTATCACGGTTGGCAGTTTCAGACCAACGGACTCAGTATTCAGGAAGTCATCGAAAAAGCTCTCAGTAAAATCGTCAAAAAGGAGACAAGGATTTTCGGGGCGAGTCGAACCGATGCCGGGGTCCACGCCGAGGGCATGGTGGCTCATTTCACTGCCGACTCCAATATGACCGAGCTGGATTTTATGAGGGCTTTCAACAGCCTCCTGCCTCACGATATAGTCATTAAAGAAGTGACCGATGTGCCGATGGGTTTTGATGCCCGTCACTCCGCTGGCAGAAAGACCTATCGCTATACCATTCTCAATCGCCCATTTCCATCAGCGCTTTTGTATCGGCGCTGTCTGTTTATTCCTTTTCCCATGGATATCCCGGCAATGATTGAGGCTAAAGACTATCTTGTGGGCAAACACGATTTCACCTCATTTCGTGCTTCCAATTGCAGCGCCAAACATGCTGTCCGTTATCTATTTAAAATTGATCTGACTCAGGAAGGTAACTTTATTTTCCTGATTTTTGAGGGAGGCGGATTCCTCAAACACATGGTTCGTAACATTGTAGGAACTTTGGTTCTGGTCGGAAGAGGGCAACTGCATGCAGGGGAAGTGAAGCGAATCCTTGAATCAAAAGACCGCGAGCAGGCAGGTCCTACCGCCCAGCCACAAGGCCTGTGCCTGGTGAGCATCGACTACCCGGAAAATGGTGCCAGTTCGAAAGAGAAGGAAGAGTGAAGGGAAACTTTTGTTAAAGCGTAGGGTAGTCAGTATAACCTTTTGCGGTGCCGCCGTAGAAGGTGGAGCGGTCGTAGGGATTGAGTTCGGCTTTTTGCGCAAACCGTTCGGCCAGGTCGGGGTTGGAAATGGCAAATCGCCCGTATGCGATGAGGTCGGCCGTGTCTTTTTCTATGGTTTGATTCCCGGACTCACGGTTGTAGCCTCCGGCTGATATTATGGGGCCGTTGAAAAATTCTCGCAATTTTCCGGTGATTGATTCTCCCTGATAACTGGACTGTTCTCCACCCCCGGACACCCGGTTCCTTCGGGCGATACTTGCGATACTTCGGTGATGATCAATCCCATAGACGCTCTTTGTCCGTAATAGGTGGCGTTCAGTGGGTCCGGAACGTTGCCGGGAAGGGATCGCATTGGCGTGAGGGGTGCCATGACAATACGGTTTGGGAGTTCAATCGGTCCCAGCTTGAATGGAGTCAGCGGTGCTTGCGTCATTTGTTTTATAAAAATTAATTAAGCGGGTGTGCGCGGGTCGAGTTTTTTTCCATCGGGGTTGAATATTGAGTGGCGTTTGCACCCGCGTTTGGACATGAAATATTTCACGGCAGTTTGCATGACACCGATACCGTAGGTTACGCTTCTGCGAAAACTGATCGAGGATGCTTCGTCAAAATATTTAGCAGGACACGAAACTTCCCCCACCCTGTAACCGAAATACATTGTTTGCAGTAGCATTTCGTTATCGAAAACAAAATCGTCAGAGTTTTCCAGCATGGGGATGTTCTCCAGAACTTCGGCACTGAAAGCTCTGTACCCGGTGTGATACTCGGAAAGTTTTTGCTGGATCAGGTAGTTTTCCGCAGTGGTAAGGAACCGATTGGAAATATATTTGTAGAGTGGCATTCCTCCTTCGAGTGCCTGATTTCCCAGAATACGTGAAGCGATCACTGTGTCGAAAACATCATAGGCTATCATTGAAGCCATGGCAGTGATGAGTTTTGGCGTGTACTGGTAGTCAGGGTGGAGCATAATAACGATATCAGACCCTATCCGCAACGCTTCCTGATAACAGGTTTTCTGATTACCGCCATAGCCCTTGTTGATCGGATGAACGAAGGTCTTGATATTGAGTTCACGGGAGACCTCTGCGGTTTGGTCAGCGCTGGCATCGTCAGTAAGGATGATGTCGTCAACGATATCGTGTGGAACTTCATCGTAGGTTTTTTAAGGGTTTTCTCGGCATTGTAAGCCGGCATAACTACAGTGACGCGTTTTCCATTGATCATAAACGATCCACAGGGGGGGTGTTGTTAAGGAATGAAAATAACAGTTGCCGAAAGAGCAAAAAGATTAAAGAAGCCACGCGCAGACTATAATAGTGTAATCAAGGAAATTTTCAACCCAATTTCTTATAGTTTAAACCCATAGATGCTGTAAAGTATTCGCTGGCAGATCTGAAGGTTGCTATAGATACACTCTCTTTTGTTCGAAAATTAACATGAAAAAAGACTTGAAAATTCTAATAGCTGAAGATGATCCGGCAAACGCCAATTTGCTGGACCTGCTTAAAAAAAAGGGGGGTACCATGCAACAATTGTTGGAAATGGTGTGGAGGCCTTAAAATTTCCCAATGAAATCTCGCTTGATACTCTTCTGACGGATTGGATGATGCCGGAGATAAATGGGATTTAATTGATCCAGGAGTAGAGGCTTCGATTTTCAACATCGAAGAAATGGGAAAATCAATCGAAAATCAGGTGGGTGTTTATTCTGACCAATTGAATTAAATAAAATAACTCTAGAACCCATCTTCCCTGTTCAA
>FUWD013238794.1_pt1 | contig 12567 bp, 16 predicted proteins | sample 1063281 | NCBI WGS metagenome assembly FUWD01 (sample SAMEA79048168, study PRJEB19326) | metagenome | biome: marine
CTCTATGTCCCAAAAAAAGAAATTTACAGCTACTGTTTAAAATTAAAAATGAAAAGTAGAATTATTTTAATAAGTTTAATCTTTTTAATTTTTACGGGATGTGTAGGGATAAGTTCAAACGGTATTTTTGGAACGGGGGTTAGTATTGCGCTAGACCCAAGATCTCTAGGCACACAAATAGACGACTCAGTTATGCAAAAAAATCTAGCAGCAAGATTAATATTGAGAGAGAAAAATTATTTGTTATCCGTAAATACAAAAGTTTTAGATGGAAAAATTTTTTTAACTGGCAAAGTGGACGATCCAGAAGAAAAACTCCAAATTACTAAATTAGCCTGGGAAACTAAAGGGGTTAGATCAGTTAAAAATGATATTAAATTAAAAGAAGATTTTAACTTTAAACAATCAGCAAAAGATTTATTAATAACCTCGCAATTACGTACAGCTTTAATTTTCAACAAAAAAATTAATTCAACAAATTACCAAATAGACACTTATAAGAAAAAAATATTTATTTATGGAATTTCTTTAACAGAGGAAGAAAGAAAAGAAGTGATAAATGAAGCAAAAGAGATACTTGATGTTGAAGACGTTATAGCAAGTATAGTTTTGGTTGAAGATTTAAGAATTCAAAAGAATTAATTTTTTTTATAATCAATTACATCTGCAGAGTAAGCAGCAACAGAGGCTAAATTTATAATCTCAGAAGTAGATGATCTTAAAGGAGCTATTTCAATAGGTTGACCCAAGCCAATTAGTAGGGGTCCAATAACCTTTGTATCACCCAAGCTCTTCATCATTTTATATGAAATAGCCGCACTGTGCTGTCCTGGCATTATTAAAATATTTGCATTTCCAACAATACTTGAAAAGGGATAAAGCTCTTTGTATTCTGAGTTCAGAGCAACATCTGGCTGCATATCCCCATCAAAATCAAAATCGACATTTTTACTTTTTAAAATTTCAACAGCTTTTTTTATATGTTTGGTTCTACTTGTAAGAGGTTGTCCAAAAGTAGAATGAGAAACAAAAGCAACCTTTGGAACAAAGCCAAATAGCTTTACTACCCTTGCGGCTGATATAGCAATTTCTGCTAACTCTTCTGAGCTTGGGTATTCATTAACACTAGTATCTCCAACAAAAATAGTTTTTCCTTTTGCAACAACCATGTTTAGTCCAAACATAATTTCACCTGGCCTAGCGTCTATTACTTGCATAACTTTATCTAAAGAGGCTCCAAATCTTCTAGTATTTCCAGTAACTGCACCATCTGCATCACCACAAGCTACCATACAAGATGCCCACACAACCCTATCGTTTCTAACCAGTCTATCGCAGTCCCTTTCTAAAAAACCTTTATCTCTTTGTAGTTTCTCAAATAAAAAATTTACATACTTTTTTCTTTTCTCACTATCTTCGGAATTTATTATTTCGATATCAAAATTTTCATTATAACCAATCTCTTTTATTCTTTCTTTTATCTTCTCTTTTTTACCTACTAAAATGGGTATTCCTAATTTAGAATTTTTAAATGCAATTGCAGCTTTAAGAGTATTTTCATCTTCACCATCTGCGAAAACAATTTTCTTTTGATTTTTTTTAATATGAGAATTAATGCCTTGCATAATAGTTACAGAGGGATCAAGTCTTTGTTTAAGTTGATCTATATAGGCTTCAAAATCTTTTATGGGTTTTCTAGCAACACCGCTATCCATGGCAGCTTTTGCAACGGCTACAGGAATTACACTAATTAATCTTGGATCAAAAGTAGATGGAATTATATAATCTCTTCCATATTTAGGACGATCCCCTCCCATTGCTGCAACTACTTCATCTGGCACATCTTCTCGTGCTAATTTTGCAATTGCGTGTGCTGCTGCAACCTTCATTTCCTCATTAATCGTTGTAGCCCTAACATCTAAAGCTCCCCTAAAAATATAAGGAAAACCAATTAAATTATTTACTTGATTGGGGTAATCTGATCTTCCAGTTGCAATAATAGCGTCATCTCTAACTTCCATAATTTCTTCAGGAGTTATTTCTGGATCTGGATTAGCACAAGCAAAAATTATTGGGTTCTTTGCCATTGTTTTTACCCATTCTTTTTTTAAAGCTCCCTTTGCTGATAGTCCCAAAAAAACATCTGCTCCATTAATTGCTTCTTCTAATGTTCTATTTTTAGTTTCAATTGCGTGAGCTGATTTCCACTGGTCCATTCCTTCTGTTCTGCCTCTATAGACAACCCCTTTACGATCTAGCATGGTTACGTTTTCGTTGGGAACGCCGCTATTCTTAAATAAATTTGTACAAGCAACTGCAGAAGCTCCAGCTCCATTAACAACAACTTTAATATCCTTTATTGATTTGCCACTTATATCTAAAGCATTAATTAATGCTGCTGTAGTTATTATTGCTGTCCCGTGTTGATCATCATGAAAAACAGGAATGTCCAAAATTTCTTTTAATTTTTCTTCAATAATAAAACAATCAGGAGCTGCTATATCTTCTAAATTAATTCCTCCAAAGCTACATGCAAAATTTTTAATACTATTTATAATTTCATTAGGATCTTGGCTATCTATTTCTAAATCTATCGAATCTATGTCGGCAAACCTTTTAAATAAAACTGCCTTACCTTCCATCACGGGCTTAGAAGCTAATGCTCCCAAGTTACCCATTCCCAAAATAGCTGAACCATTACTAATCACTGCAACTAAATTTCCTTTTGAGGTGTAGTCATAGGCGGCCTCTGGATTGTCAGCAATAGCTCGAACAGGAACAGCAACACCTGGAGAATAAGCCAACGCAAGATCTCTCTTGGTAGTCATTGGTTTTGAAGAGTTTATCTCAATTTTTCCAGGCTTATTTAAACTATGGAATTCTAAAGCTTCTTTATCTGTGTAATGGTCTATTTTAGTTTTTTTCATTTATGTTAATTAGATATACAAATGGAGCAAATTTAAGACTAATATGATTTATGAATCTTCTCAAGTCAACAGGCACGTTTAGCTTTTTTACATTAATTAGTAGATTATTAGGCTATTTAAGAGATATTTTAATTGCAATTTTTCTTGGAACAGGATTTTTGGCAGATGCTTTCTTTGTTGCATTTAGAATTCCCAATACTTTTAGAAGATTATTTTCAGAAGGAACTTTTAATGCCGCATTTGTCCCAAGTTACTCATCTGTATTAAATAATAAAAAAAAATCTCAAGATTTTGCAAGCAGTATTTTTAATTTATTAATTCTAGGGTTATTTTTTATAGTTCTTATTATTGAAATTTTAATGCCATTATTTGTTTTTTTAATAGCACCAGGTTTTGAAGGGGATTATCAAAAAATGGAATTAGCCGTAACCCTAACAAGGATTACATTTCCTTTTCTTATGTTTATTAGTTTGGCATCTTTTTTTTCAGCCATTTTAAATTCACATAATAAATTTGCCATTGCGTCAGCAGCCCCTATTATTTTGAACATCCTTTTAATTGGCGTCTTGTTGTTTGGAAAAATTTTAAATGATCAGTTGGTATATTACCTAGCATATGCAGTAACGGGAGCCGGTATACTGCAGCTTGTTTTTTTATATTTTTATGTAAAAAAATATTTTTCTCCTAATATTAATTTTTCTATTAAAATTGACAATAAAGTCAAAACTTTCTTTAAAAAATTACTACCAAGTATTTTTTCATCAGGAGTTACTCAAATAAATATTCTAATTGGAACGATTATTGCATCGTTTCAAACCAGTGCAGTTTCTTATCTTTATTATGCTGATAGAGTTTATCAAATAAACCTGGCTATTGCTGGAATTGCAATTGGTACAGTTATTTTACCTCAACTATCTAAATATATTCAAAAACAGAATAAAGAAAAAATAAATTTAATTCAGAACAAAGCCTTAGAATTAAGTTTATTTTTAAGTATACCTGCTGCAATGGCATTACTGATTGCTTCAGAGGAAATTATATCTTCATTATTTGGGTATGGTTCTTTTGATGAGTTAAGTGTTAAAAACTCAGCAAAAGCTTTATTTTATTTTGCTATTGGTTTGCCAGCATTTTCATTAATTAAAGTTTTTTCTGCCTTTTTTTTCGCACGACATAATACAAAATTACCTTTTTATATTTCTCTAACTTCAATCCTATTAAATATATTTATTAGTATTATTTTTTTTAGAGAAATAGGTTTTATAATCATACCGATAGCAACCACAGTATCATCCTGGTTCAATGCTATCTTTTTATTTATTTTTTTGAAAAAAGAAAATTTATTTAACTTTAATCTAGTTTTTATTGATAGATTTATTAAAATTTTAACTGCTACTATTTTAATGGGTATCTTTTTTAATTATGTAATTTATTTTTTTAACGATAAGTTAGTGTATTTAGAAAATTTGAAAGCAATTTATTTAATTGGTGCAGTTATAATGGGACTAGTATTCTATCTTTTAATTGCAATTTTAATCAAAGCTTTTAAAAAAAGTGATATTAATCTAAACTATTAATATGAGTAAAAAAATCTTTTCCGGTGTTCAACCAACAGGCAATCTTCATTTGGGAAATTATCTTGGAGCGATTAAAAATTTTGTAGAGCTTCAAAATGATAAAGAAAATCAGTGTATCTTTTGTGTTGTGGATCTTCACGCAATTACAGTAAAGCAAGATCCAAAAGAATTAAAAAAAAACATAAGAGAAACAGCTGCCACATTTATTGCAAGCGGAATAGATCCTGTTAATAGCGTAATTTTTAATCAATCAATGGTTCCAGCGCATTCTGAGGCTGCTTGGATTTTAAGTTGTGTTTCAAGAATTGGTTGGCTTAATAGAATGACTCAATTTAAAGAAAAAGCTGGAAAAGATAAAGAAAAAGCGAGTATTGGTCTTTATTCATACCCTGTTTTGATGGCTGCAGATATTTTACTCTATGATGCAACGCATGTTCCAGTTGGTGATGATCAAAAACAACACCTAGAACTTTGTAGAGACATTGCGCAAAAATTTAATAATGATTTTAATGCGCCTGACTTTTTAAGAGTACCAGAACCATTAATACAAAAAGAATTTTCTAGAATAATGAGCTTAAAAGATGGAATGAAGAAAATGAGTAAATCAGATCCTTCAGACCTTAGTAGAATTAATCTTACAGACAACAAAGATGAAATAATAAACAAAATTAAAAAAGCAAAAACAGATCCATTACCATTACCAAAAGAAATTAAGGATCTAGGTGAAAGGCCTGAGGCAGAAAATTTACTGGGTATTTACTCAAGTTTAAAAAATCAAAGTTTAGAAAATTCAATAAGCGAATTTAATGGAAAAAATTTTGCAGAATTTAAAGACAAATTATCAGAAGTCCTAATTGAAAAAATTGAACCAATTTCAAGAAAAATAAAAGAATTATTAAATGACGAAAAATATTTAGATACGATTTTATTAGAAGGTTCTATTAAAGCAGATATAATTGCTTCAAAAAAAATTAAGGAAATTAAAGAATTGGTTGGTTTTTAACCAAAATATATTAATTAGTTTAAGTTTCATTATTTATCATTATATATAAGAGGATGTTCATCCAAACTGAAGTAACACCAAACCCGAATTCACTAAAGTTCTTACCTGGAAAAAGAGTATCTAATAATGGATCTTTTGAGGTTACAAAAAAAGAAGAAATTGATAATGAGTTAGTGAGAAATCTCCTGTCAGTTAATGGTGTGAAGGAATATTTTTAGGTGAAGATTTCTTATCAATTAATAAAAAAGAAGAGACTAGTTGGGAAGATATTAAACACATAGCTATTTCTTTAATTAATGATTTCTATTCAACAGGGAAAGAATTCGTAATTGCGAATGAATTATTTGGTGAAAAAAAAGAAGAACATAGTGAGATCGAAAAACAGATTATAAGTATTTTAGAGACAAAAATTAGACCAGCCGTTGCCAAGGATGGTGGTGATATTAAATTCAAAGAGTTTAAAGATGGAATTGTTAAAGTAGAATTACAAGGAAGCTGTTCTGGATGTCCAAGTTCAACCATGACACTTAAGCAAGGTGTCCAAAATCTTTTGTGTCATTATCTTCCTGAAGTAAAAGAAGTAGTAGCGGTATAACTATGAAACAAATTCAACTTTCTATTTTAGAAATAAAAAAATATCTAAAAAAGAGAGGATTTATAGTAAGCAAAAAAATATCTAAAAAAAAGAAGTTATTGGTTTTGATGTCTTATCAAAAACATTTTTATCTTGCCTGATTATAATCTCAATTTTTTTTATTATGCCATTAGCTATCAATTTTACAAAAGATAAGATGATATTTTCTAAAAATTATGAAAGTATTTTAAAAAATAATTTCCAAAAATTATTGGAAAACCAAGACCTAAAATTAGACGATGGTTTAGATAAAAATTTTTTATTTGAAGATGTGTTCACATTTGATGAGCAACCAAAAGATAGCGTGAGATTGAGTGCAGCTACAATAGAAGAACTATTTAAATCAACAGATTATAATTTAGAAGATGTAAGAAAAAATAAATTAGTTAAACCAATTTCTTTAACATTATTGCCAGTCGAGATAACAAAAATAGAAAATGCTAAAAAAAGAAAAGATCTTTTTATCCAAATTATCTTACCCCTAATAATTGCAGAAAATAATAATATCAAATCAGATCGAAATAAACTTTTTAGTATTTTAAATAAAAGCAAAAACACTAAAGCAGAACAGGTTTGGCTAAACTCAAAATTTAAGCAATACGGGGTAGTATATAAAGATTTATCTACTTTAAAATTAGAATGGATGAAGTGCCGTCTCTATGGCAATTGCTCAAGCAGCAAAGAAACAGCTGGGGAACATCAGATTGCACAAGAAGAAATGCATTATTTGGTCAGTGGACTTGGTCTGGTGAGGGAATAAGCCCTCTGAAGCTGATGATGATAGCACCCATACAGTCATGAAGTTTAATATATTGCAAGCCTCTGTAAAAGCGTATCAAAGAAATCTAAATACTCACTCGACTTACAAGAGTTTTAGAAGTGCTAGAGCTGAGTTGAGAGACAATGGTCAAAAACTAGATAGCATGATTCTTTCAGAGTATCTCGATGAGTATGCAGAAACAGGAAAAGAATATGTTAAAATTTTACAACAAATAATTAGACAAAATAATTTAATAGATTTTGATGATGCTAAGTTATTGCCCTCAAGTATTGAACTTGAAAGTTTAATTTAATTTTGTTTTATTGAGAACTGAACACCAAACCATCTCCATATTCCACCATCATTAAGAGAGCAGTTAACCCTGCCTCTTCTAAAAGTAAATTTTTCTCTAAAATTTATATCTAGTTTATTTTGATTAAAACTAATATTCGATTGTGCCCATTCGTTGCCTTCATCTGAAAAACAATTAATATTATTTATATTTTTTTGTTCTTCAAAAAACTCAACATAGAGTTTGGGAGGATTATTATCTGTTACATATTTTTCTTCGGGATATAAATTTTTATATTGGAGTGGGTAAAGATTAATTAAAAATTTAAATCTATCTAAATCGCCATATTTTTCATTAATTGGAAATCTTGGAAGCTCAAAACGATCTTTATTGATATCAATTACACCAGAGTGTTGTCCAAAAGCATATTTAAATTTTTTAGAAACATATTTTTTTATTGCCGAACTATATTCCCAAAAGGGTAAGAAAAAAAAATAGGGTTGTATCCTAAATTTTTATTAAAAAAGGAAGAAGAAATATTAATATCATCTATAAAATCATTATCATTTAGATCTACTAAATAATTATGAGAATGAGAATGGTTTCCGATATAAGCAAAAGACTCTTGTTCAACTTCTTTTATTTGCTCCCAAGACATGTAACCATTTTTTCCAATAGCCTCAGTAGATACAAATAATATAAATGGAATATTTTCTTTTTTTAAATAAGGCCATGCAACTTCATAAAATGAAGTAAAGGCATCATCAATAGTGATAAGAATTTTTTTCTCTTTTTTATTTATAAAAAAATCACTGTCTAAATTTTGTGGGTCATAGAATTTATAGTTTGAGCTTCTGATTATTGTGATATGTTCTTTAAAAACACTCATCTGAATGTTGGTTGAGGGATATTTATCTTCATCGAAACGGTGATACATAAGTGAAAGTATACCCATATCATCAGAATAATATTTGATATTATTTTCTTCTGCTTTACAATTAAATGTAAATAACATTATTATAATGAATAATTTAATTGTAGATGCAGCTAGAGATAAAATTTTTTTAACACTCATTGTTAGTAAAAATATTTATACTTGTAGTCATGAAAATAGTAAAATTAATTTTGAAAAATTAATGATTTTAATTAATGAATTCTTAAATAAGAATAAAAGTACTCTGGATAACGTTAGTACAATTTACGTAAACAGAGGTCCGGGTAGTTTTGCTGGTATTAGGAACTCATTAGCAACGATAAAGGCTTTATTTTTGACCAAAAAAATTGATTATTATTGTTTTAGTTTTGAGGATTTTGAAGGTTTGGATGAAATTAAATATGAAGACGTCCCTAATTTGTGTGAACAATTTAAAATTAAAAAGAATTTGATTAATCCTATTTATTTAAGTTAAAATTAAGAATGTCACAAAATATTGAACAAAAATGTTTAGCTAAAGGTGTTAAGCTAACTGATCAAAGAAAGATTATTGCCAAGATTATGTCAGAATCTAATGATCACCCCGATGTAGATGAACTCTATAATAGGGTTTCAAAAATTGACTCAAAAATTAGTATCGCAACAGTTTATAGAACAGTAAAACTTTTTGAAGAATCTGGAATTTTAGCTAAGCACGAATTTAAAGGAGGGAAGGCAAGATACGAAGAATTAAATGAAGGTCATCACGACCATCTAATAGATGTTAAATCTGGTGAGATTATAGAGTTTGTTGACGAAGAAATTGAAAAACTTCAAGAAAAAATTGCAGCCAAATACGGTTACAAACTTGTGGATCATAAATTAGAATTATATGGGGTTAAAAAAAAAAACTAACCAAATGTTAAAAAAAATTTTTATTAAAACTTTTGGCTGCCAAATGAACGAATATGATTCTAATCGTATATTTGATATAGTTAAAGAAATTGGTTTTGAGAAAACAGATAAATATGAAGATGCAACCTGTTATCTTTTAAATACATGCCATATTAGAGATAAGGCAAAAGAAAAAGTTTATCATGAAATAGGTAGAGTAAAAAAAATTTTTAGATCAAAGGAAAAACCAATTGTTATTGTGGCAGGCTGTGTGGCTCAAGCTGAAAATCAAGAGATGTTAAAGAGAGAACCTTATATAGATATTGTTATAGGTCCACAATCTTACCATAAAATTAATGAAGCAATATTAAAACACTCGAAAGATAAAAAAAAAAAAGAAGAAACTGAATTTGACACAATTTCTAAATTTAATTATTTAAGTAAAATTAAAAATAAAGATAGCAAAGTGTCATCATTTCTAACTATTCAGGAAGGTTGTGATAAGTTTTGTCATTTTTGTGTGGTCCCATATACACGTGGACCAGAATACTCTCGGCCATTTCAACAAATTATAAATGAAGCAAAAGAATTAGTTGAAGCAGGAGCTAAAGAAATTATTTTATTAGGACAGAATGTTAATGCGTATAGCTTTAAAGATGAAAATACAGAATTTAGATTATCAGATTTACTATTAGAGCTAGATGGTTTTGATCAACTAGAAAGAATTCGATATACAACTTCTCACCCCAAAGACATGACTAAAGATTTAGTTAATGTTTATAAAAAATCATCAAAATTGATGCCCTTAGTTCATTTACCCGTACAAAGTGGGTCAAATAAAATTTTAAAATTAATGAATAGAAAACATACCATTGAAGAATATTTAGCAGTTTATGAGAAACTAAAAAGTATTAATCCCAAGATAGAGTTTTCCAGTGATTTTATTATTGGTTATCCAGAGGAAGACGAGGAGGATTTTAAAAAAACTATGGAATTAATTGATAAAGTTGGATTTATTAACTCATATTCTTTTATTTTTAGTCCAAGACCAGGAACGGTAGCAGCAGAGCTCCAGTTAGTTGATTCAAAAAAATCAAAAGAAAGATTGGAAATTATTCAAAAAAAACTATTTGAAAATCAAATTGAAAAAAATAAATCTTTAGAAAGTAAAATTCTTAATGTTTTAGTTGAAAATAGGATGAAGGATGGAGTTAAACTATTTGGTAGAACAGAATATATGACATCAGTAATTTTTGATGGCCATATAGATTGCATTGGAAAAATTGTGCAGGTACAAATAACAAGCAGTAATCAAAATACTTTATTTGGTAAATTAAAAGAGAGTTTTAAAAAAAAAGTAGCATAAAATTGAGCAATACAAATTTAAAAAAAATTAATTCAACGTTGAAATTTGTATATTCAGACAATAATTCTTTAAGTGTTATGTTTTATGATAATGATTTATTAATGGGTGTGGTTGGTGAATTTAATGAAAATTTAAAAGAATTAGAAAAAATTACCAACTCAAGTTTATATTCACGAGGAAATTCTATTATAATAAAATCAACGCCAGAGCAAAATGAAATACCAAAAATGCTATTCAGTTTTAGTAAATCAGTTTATTAATAATGGAAGTATGAAAAAAAAGATATAATCTCATCTATAGACAAATTCATGATTGAAGAAAAAAGTAAAAAATCAAAATGTTTCAGATATAATTAAAACACCTAAAAAATCAGTTATTCCAAGATCAGAAAAACAAAAGGAGTATGTTAGAGCTTTAAGACAGAGTGATATTACCATATCAGCAGGACCAGCTGGAACAGGAAAAACATTCCTAGCAGTAGCAGTGGGTTTAACTATGCTATTAGATAAAAAAATAGAGAGAATTATTTTATCAAGACCCGCAGTAGAAGCAGGAGAAAAATTGGGTTTTTTACCTGGCGATTTGAAAGAAAAAGTAGACCCATACTTAAGACCTTTATACGACTCACTTTATGATCTTTTTGACTTTGAAAAGATACAAAGAATGATCGAAATTGGAGATATCGAAATAGCACCGCTAGCATTCATGAGGGGAAGAACATTAAAAAATTCTTTTGCTATTTTAGACGAAGCGCAAAATGCAACTGATACACAAATTAAAATGTTTTTAACTCGTATTGGAGAGAATTCCAAAATTGTTATAAATGGAGATCCTTCCCAGATAGATTTACCACATAAAAACATGTCTGGACTTGATAGATCTAAAAAATTACTAGGACACTTAAAAGAAATATCCGTAGTGGATTTTGATCATTCTGATGTAGTAAGGCACCCTTTAGTATCCAAGATTGTTAAGGCTTATTCAGATCAAGAAAATGATTAGTATTGATGTAATTTCAGAAAATAATTTTTGGAGTAAAAAAATAAAAAAAAAAGATATTTTTTTTAATACTTTAGTTAAATTTTTTCCTAAAAAATATAGATTTATTGGAAAAAAAATAAATTTAAGTATCCTTCTATCTGATAATAAAAATATTAAAAAACTCAACAAAAGTTTTAGAAACAAAAAAAAAGCAACGGATGTTTTGTCTTTTCCTTTCGAAAAAAAACTTAATATAAAAAAAAATACTTATATTGGTGACATAGTGATTAGTTATGAATTTATGAATAAACCAAAAAATTTAAGTAATTTAGAATTTAAAAATAAGGTTACAAAAATATTTATTCATGGATTTCTTCATTTGTTGGGTCACGATCATATAAAATTAAAAGATTTTAAAAAAATGAATCAAGAAGAAGAAAAAATTTATAAATCTATTAAAATTGAAAGTGAAAAATTTGTTTAAAAAAAATTTTCTAAACGCAATTTATATATTTTTTCTAGGAGTGTTAAGCTCTTATAGCTTGCCACCTTATAATCATTTTATAATTAATTTTTTTACCTTCTCCTTATTTTTTATATTTCTTTATACAAAAAGAAAAATAAATTTAGAAAATAAATCTTTTTTTAAATATGGGTGGTTTTTTGGGTTTGGGTATTTTTTATCTAGTTTATATTGGATATCAATTTCATTAACATTTGATGAGAGCTTTAAATTTTTAATCCCCTTCGCTATAATCTTACTACCAGCTTTTTTGGCTATATTTTATGGTTTAATAACATATTTATTTTCAGTTTTTTATTCAAAAAAAGTAGTTAGTTCTTTTTTTATTTTTTCAATTCTATTTGGAACAACCGAATTTATCAGAGGATCTATATTCACAGGGTTTCCTTGGAATTTAATTGCATTTAGTTTTTCAGAAAATATTTTCTTTATTCAAATTCTATCTGTTATTGGAACTTATTCTTTCAACTTAATTTGTATTTCTCTCTTTTCTGTTCCTGGGGTATTCATTTTAAGAAAAACTAGAAAAGAAATTATAGTTTGTTTTTTCTTTATTCTAGTTTCAATTAGCTTTTTATTTTTGGAAATCTAAAAATGATCAATTTAACTCTTTGAATAATGTTAAAATCCTTTTGTATTAGAGCTATATCTCCCATATTAGTTTAGATAGTTTATTCAAACAGACGAGTTAAAGATA
>FUWD013177717.1_pt1 | contig 12566 bp, 13 predicted proteins | sample 1063281 | NCBI WGS metagenome assembly FUWD01 (sample SAMEA79048168, study PRJEB19326) | metagenome | biome: marine
TTTCTATTGGCACCGACTTCATCACCAGAACGCATAAAGGATGCTGCCAAAATAGCTTCTGGTTATATCTATTACGTCTCTATGCGCGGTGTAACTGGGGCATCCCACCTCAATACCCAAGATGTAGCCAGCATCATTCCTAAGATCCGCGAAGCCACCTCAATCCCGATTGCGGTCGGTTTTGGCATTAATGACGCTGAAAGTGCCCGTGCGGTATCAAAAACAGCAGATGCGGTGGTAATTGGCAGTCGAATTATTCGACTTTTGGAGGATTCTGCCCCTGGCCAGGCGGTACAATCACTTGAAACCTTCATACGTGAAATTCGCGTCGCTTTAGATAGTTAATGCACTGGATAGTTAAAAACTGATGAGCTGGATCGATAAATTACTACCCCCACAAATCCAACATACGGATCCTGCTAACCGCAAATCCGTTCCTGAAGGACTTTGGGTCAAGTGCCCAAGCTGTGAAACTGTTCTTTACAGCACAGATATTGAAGCTAATTTATCGGTTTGCCCTAAATGCAGTCACCATATGCGCATTGGCGCACGCTTGCGTTTGGATAGCTTGTTGGATGAAAAAGGTCGCTACGAGATTGGCGCTGACATCTACCCAACCGACCCTCTGAAATTTAAAGATTCCAAGAAATACCCAGACCGCATTAAAGAAGCGAATGATGCCTCTGGTGAGTCTGAAGCCTTAATCGTCCTTGGTGGCAAGATCGAAAGTATTCCTGTTGTGGCTGCCTGTTTTGAGTTCCAGTATATGGGTGGCTCAATGGGTTCAGTGGTGGGCGAGCGTTTTGCCCGTGGCGTCCAAGAGGCTATTGCCAAGAAGTGCGCTTTTATTTGTATCACTGCAACTGGTGGTGCTCGTATGCAAGAAAGTTTGCTCTCCTTATTCCAGATGGCTAAGACCAACTCGATGTTGACCTTGTTGTCTAAAAAAGGTTTGCCATATATCAGCGTCTTAACCGATCCAACGATGGGTGGAATTTCTGCCAGCTTCGCCTTCATGGGTGATGTGGTGATGGCTGAGCCAAAAGCTTTGATTGGTTTCGCTGGACCACGCGTGATTGAGCAAACTGTTCGTGAAAAATTGCCAGAAGGTTTTCAGCGTTCTGAGTTTTTGTTGCAGAAAGGTGGCATTGACATGATCGTTGATCGTCGCCAAATGTGTGGTGAAATTGCCCGACTGTTGGCTTTACTCCAGCAGCTTCCTGAGCCTGCGATTGCGGGTAGCGCGGCTGTATAAAGCGCTTGAGCTCCGCACACCAATCCCCCATTCTTTTTTCTAGCCTAGCGGCTTGGCTTAGTCACCTCGAGACCGCTCACCCTGTCGGCATCGACATGGGTCTTGATCGTATTAATCGCGTCAAGGCAGCTTTAGGGCTTCATTTCGAATGCCCCGTTATTACGGTGGCCGGCACCAATGGTAAGGGCTCGACTTGCGCCTATCTCGAGAGTATTTTGCTGGCATCCGGCTATAAGGTGGGTTGCCATATGTCCCCACATTTACTCAACTTTAATGAGCGCGCTCGAGTCAATGGTGAAGAGGTCAAAGATGATCTCTTGTTAGAGCATTTTGCCGCTGTTGAAAAGGCTCGTGTCAGTCTAGTGTATGCTCCAACTCTAACGTATTTTGAATTCACCACCTTGGCAATCATGCATTTGTTTTCCAAAGCGAATTTAGATGCTGTTGTCCTTGAGGTTGGTATGGGTGGACGCCTCGATGCCGTCAATATTGTTGACGCAGATTGCGCCATAGTTACCAGTATTGATATTGACCATGCTGATTTTCTGGGTCGCACTCGCGAAGCTATCGGACGAGAAAAGGCGGGAATTTTTCGTGCTGGTGCTATTGCGGTTTGTGGTGATCCTGTGCCGCCGCAATCTCTCATTCATTACGCTGAAGAGCTGGGCTGTGATTTATGGCTGCAAGGCCGTGACTATAACTTTCAAGGTGATAAGCAACAGTGGGGCTGGGCAGGGCGTCAAAAACGCTTTAGCGGCCTTGGCTATCCCGCTTTGCGTGGTGCCAACCAAATCCTCAATGCCTCTGCCGTGATTGCAGCTCTCATGGCATTGCATCAACGCTTACCAGTTAGTGCTCAAGATATTCGTAATGGATTCGCACTGGTGGAGTTACCTGGCCGCTTCCAGGTGCTTCCTGGTCAGCCTACTGTCGTCCTGGATGTTGCGCATAACCCCCATGCCGCAGCTACTTTAGGGCAGGGCCTCGAAAAAATGGGCTATCACCCCTATACCTATGCCATCTTTGGGGCAATGGCGGACAAGGATATAGCTGGAGTTGTTAAGCCATTATTGGATAGCATCGATTTTTGGTTTTGCACCGATTTACCGACTCCGCGGGCCGCTACTGCCAATGCCTTATCCGAGAGGCTGGTAGCGCTGGGGGTAGCCCTTAAAAATGGGGAAGATGGTGGTATTGAATGCTTCCCGGATCCTGCTGCAGCGTATCAAAAAGCGCTTTCTAAGGCGGGTGAGGGTGATAGAATTGTCATCTTCGGATCCTTCTATACCGTTGCCGGCGTAATGGCATATCGAAACAACCAGGCGCATTGATCCATGATTCGTTTACCGAAGCTTTTTAAGCGAAACCCTGAGACTGAAGACCTTGACCTAGGTTCAGTGAGGGGTCGTCGTACCGTCAATAAATTAGCTCCCCGCAGTTTTCAGCGCGCTCAAGAGAGCGAAGAGCTTGCGCTTACTGAAGATCCTGAGCAGCAACGTGCTCGTCATCGTTTGATTGGCGCAGCTGTATTGGTTTTAATCGCAGTAGTGGGCTTACCCCGCATCTTGGATAACAAGCCAAAGTCCGTAAATAACGATATTGCTGTGAACATCGTTACCAGCCTTCCAGCGCCTAACGCAGCAATGCCTGTGAGCGATGAAAAGGCTAAACCTGCAGCAGTAGTTGAAGCGCCTGCAAAAGAAAAAGAAGTTGTAGTTCCCCCAACACCAACCCCCGAAGTCAAACCCGATGCTAAACCAGCGCCTGCTAGATCTAAAGCTAGCTCTATTGGATTGGCTGCTGGTGAAGAGGTGGTTGCTGCACCAAATACGACCACTAAAGCAAAAACTGAAGAGCTTCCAAAAAAAGCAGGTACTGGTAAGTACATTATTCAGATTGGCGCCTTTGCTTCCGAAGACCGCGCCAAGGGTTGGATTGCGAAGATGAAAGATCAAAAGATTCCGAACTACGTGCTCAATAAAACCGGTGCAGATGGTGCGAAGCTTTATGTATTAAGAGCTGGACCCTTTACTGATAAAGATGCAGCCGAAGCTGCTGAGAAAAAAGTCAAAGCCATGGGCCTATCTCCAAGGCTTGTTGAGGTTGGTGCCCCTTAATGGAATATTTATCCACCCTGAAATTAACTACGGTGGATTACTTCACCTTGGTAGTGCTATTAGTTTCTGCCTTGGTGGGTATTTCTCGAGGTCTGTTTAAAGAAGTTCTGGCACTTGCATCTTGGTTTGTTGCTGCCTGGGTTGCTTATCACTACACCAACTATCTTTCTGTTGAATGGTTATCTACCTTTCATATGGATGAGTTGCTAAGTTTAGGTGTGAGCTTCTTAATTCTATTTATTTTGACTTTGATTGTTTGCGGCTTGGTTGGTAATGTAATTCAAAAAATCATCTTGTCTGCTGGGCTCAGCATGACGGACCGTTTCTTGGGTCTTATTTTTGGCCTAGCTCGTGGCGGTGTGGTGGTAGTTGTGATGGCCACATTAGCGGCTTTGACGCCAATCCCCCAAAGTATGGCTTGGCAAAAAGCGATTACTCGCCCAGCTATAGACATGGCAACCGGTTTAATTAAAAATTGGCTGCCAGCCGATTGGGCAAAACAATTAGGCAATGCAATGCCGAAAATTACACCCACCGTAACACCTTCATTAACAATAGGGATCTAGGCTTATGTGCGGCGTTGTTGGAACAGTTTCCCACTCCCCAGTTAATCAACTGATATATGACGCTTTATTGCTCTTGCAACATCGCGGTCAAGATGCTGCCGGCATGGCAACGATGAATGGCAACTCATTCACGATGCATAAGGCCAATGGTTTGGTGCGTGATGTATTTAGAACTCGCAATATGCGCAGTTTGTTAGGTAATGCCGGTATTGGTCAGGTGCGTTACCCTACTGCTGGATCAGCTAGTAGCGAAGAAGAGGCGCAGCCGTTTTACGTTAGCGCTCCATACGGAATTATCTTGGCGCATAACGGCAACCTTACTAATGCGGCTAGCTTGCGTGTAGAGATGGCCTATCGCGACCGTCGTCATATTAATACCAGCTCAGATACAGAAGTTCTATTAAATGTACTGGCTGATGAGCTTCAAAAAGAAACTAATAGCGCGGCCCTCGATGAAAGTGCCATGTTTAATGCTGTTACTCAAGTAACTCAGCGCGTTAAAGGTTCTTATGCTGTTGTGTCTTTGATAGCTGGCTATGGTTTATTGGCTTTCCGCGATCCGTTTGGTATTCGTCCTTTATGTATTGGACGTATTGATACACCTAAGGGGCCAGAGTGGATGATTGCCTCTGAGTCAGTTGCTCTTGATGGCCTTGGTTTTACTTTTGTTCGCGATGTCAATCCTGGTGAAGCAATCTATATCGACTTGGATGGTAATTTTTACTCACGCCAATGTGTGGCCGATGCAGTTCTAACACCTTGCATTTTTGAATACGTTTACATGGCTCGTCCTGATTCGACGATTGATGGCGTTACTGTTTACAACGTACGTATGCGTATGGGTGACTATCTTGCTGAGAAAATTCGTAAAGAAACGATTCCGGGCGAGATTGATGTCGTGATGCCGATTCCGGACTCCAGTCGTCCAGCGGCTATGCAGGTTGCCAAGCGTTTAGGTGTTGATTACCGCGAAGGCTTCTTCAAGAATCGCTATATCGGCAGAACCTTCATCATGCCTGGTCAGGCTGTACGCAAGAAATCCGTTCGTCAGAAACTGAACGCCATGCGTATTGAGTTCAAAGATAAGACTGTATTGATTGTGGATGACTCTATTGTGCGTGGAACTACTTCATTTGAGATTGTTCAGATGGCACGTGAGTCTGGTGCTAAGAAAGTGATTTTTGCTTCTGCGGCACCTCCTGTGCGTTTCCCGAATGTCTATGGCATTGATATGCCAACCCGCAGCGAGTTGGTGGCTTATGGACGTACCGATGAAGAGATTAATAAGATGATTGGCGCTGATCAGCTGATTTATCAAAGTGTTGAAGATATGAAGCAGGCTGTTAAAGATATCAATCCGAATATCCAACATTTCGAGGCCTCTTGTTTTGACGGCAACTACATTACTGGCGACATCAATGAATCCTACTTGGATGCTTTAGAGGCTGCTCGTAATACCTCTGAGGCTAAGGCCGACCGCCAACGTGACTCCAGCGACTTTGCGCGTTCACAGCTGCATTTGCATTTAGCCACCGAAGACTAAAAACAACGATGGAATTCCTCAGTTGTGACTGTCTGAGGCAATTCTACAATTCGGTGTCAAAATAGCGGTATGAAGAGCAAAACTACCCGCAAAAAACCTGATTTCTCAAAACTTGCGCTTGAAACCTTAGCGGTTCGCGCTGGAACTCGTCGTACTGCTGAATATCAAGAGCATTCAGAAGCGATGTTCCTGACTTCTAGCTTTTGCTTCGATAGCGCTGAATTGGCTGCCGATGGTTTTGCTCATGCAGATCAAGGCTTCATTTATTCTCGTTTCACCAATCCCACTGTCAGCATGTTTCAGGATCGTCTTGCTGCCTTAGAGGGTGGTGAGGCCTGTATTGCAACTTCCTCAGGAATGGCTGCCATTTTGACAATGGCAATGTCCCATCTTCAGGCGGGCGACCATGTGGTTTGCTCTCGCTCTGTATTTGGTGCCACCATCCAATTGTTTAGCAATATTTTGGGACGCTTTGGCATCACCACTACTTATGTAGACTTGGCTGATACCAAGGCTTGGCAGAATGCCGTTCAAGAAAACACCAAACTTTTTTATCTAGAAACTCCTTCCAATCCATTAACTGAAATTGCAGACATCAAAGCTATTTCTAGGATTGCAAAAAAGGCAAAGGCTCTGTTTGCGGTCGATAACTGCTTCTGCACACCAGCTTTACAAAGACCGCTAGCCTTAGGTGCTGATGTGGTCATTCATTCGGCAACCAAGTATTTAGATGGTCAGGGCAGAGTGGTTGGCGGTGCTATTGTGGGTAGCAATGATTTCATTATGGGCAAGGTATTCCCGTACGTGAGAACGGCCGGGCCAACGCTATCAGCCTTTAATGCTTGGGTATTCTTAAAAGGTTTAGAGACTCTCGAGTTGCGTATGAAGCAGCAGAGTCAGAACGCCTTAGAAATTGCTCAGTGGCTAGAAAAGCAGCCGGGGGTAGAGCGTGTCTATCATCCTGGCCTGAAGTCACATCCCCAACATGCTCTAGCTAAGCGCCAACAGAAAGTGGGCGGCGCTATCTTGTCTTTTACTCTGAAAGGCGGCAAGAGGGCTGCATTCAAACTCATCAATCAAACCAAACTTTGTTCAATTACTGCAAATCTGGGTGACACTCGCACAACGATTACGCATCCCGCAACAACAACCCATTGCCGCGTAAGTCCAGAAGCTCGTAAGGCAGCTGGCATTACCGATGGCCTTGTTCGTATCGCGGTCGGCCTTGAAAATGTGCTTGATTTAAAGAATGACCTCGTTGGCGGTCTCAAGAAGTAATTTCATAAACGCTAATTGAAGGTCGGAACCTAAATGAGCTTTACTGATGCTACCCAGTTCTGGAATGAGCGTTTTGATAATGAGGAGTTTATCTTTGGTAAAGAGCCAAATGAATACCTCGTACAGAAAACTACTCAATATCTAAAGTTCAATAATTCTGTTCTCTGCGTTGCAGATGGAGAAGGGCGTAATGGCGTTTGGCTTGCAAAGCAGGGAATGCATGTCACCGGCTTTGATGTTTCTGATATCGCTCTTTCTAAGGCTAAGCAATTTGCTATTGAGAATCAAGTTAGCATCCAATATAGCCTCTGCGATACCGATGGTTTTGATTGGCAGGCAAATGCCTATGATGCGGTTGTTGGTATCTTCATCCAATTTGCTGACCCCGAAATGCGTGCCAGAATTTTTAAGCAAGTGCATCAAACTTTAAAACCTGATGGCCTATTTATTCTGCAAGGCTATACGCCTAAGCAATTGGAATACAAAACGGGTGGCCCATCCCTAATTGAGCACCTTTACACAGAAGAAATGATTCGTGAACTAAGTCAAGGATTCGAGATACTCGAATTACAGTGCTACGAAAAAGAGCTGTCTGAAGGTGCTAGGCATGCTGGCATGTCAGCCTTACTCGGTATGGTTGCTAAAAAGAGCGTATGAAGATCATCGAAATTAAAAGTGCTTGGCAAGGTAATAGTGATTGCAATGCTTGCTCAATACGAAGTTCGGTACTTTTTGCCGAACTAAATGAAGAAGACTTTTCGAAAATACATGAACCGATTGACGATCTGAGATTTGAGGCTAACTCCGGAATTTATACGCAAGGTGATGCAGCTGATTATGTATACACCCTCAGGGATGGTTACATCAAATTACTTCACATCAATTCCGATGGCTCCGGAAGAATTGTCCGTCTTGTAGTTCCTGGTGACTTATTTGGCATGGAATCATTGTTAGGCGATAGCTACACACATTCTGCTGCCGCACTGTCCAATATTCATCTATGCCGCATTCCTAAGAGGATTATTTCATCCTTAGGCGAGGAGTCACCGCGTTTGCATCGCCAGATTGTTAAGAAGTGGGGTGAAGCTCTCGCTCAATCAGAGTCTTGGTTCTCTGAAATTAATACCGGTCGTATTGAAGTCCGTTTAGCGCGTTTCTTTTTAAGGGTTGCAAAGATTTCTGGCGACATGGCTGTTGCACCTCTTTTTAAGCGCGAAGATATGGGCCTCATGATGGATGTGAAATTTGAGACTATTAGCAGGGCTTTAGCCTCTATGGCTGACCAGGGAATCATTTCAAACGTCTCTCGCCTGAGTATTCAAATTCCGAGTATTGAGAAGCTGAAAGCATTCTCCCAAGCTAGCGCATAAATTGCTGGTCATTAAAAAAGCTGCCGAAGCAGCTTTTTTAATGAATTCAGAAACTAATTTAGCATTAAGCCTTCTTAGCGTATGCAGAGCACCAGCCTTTACCAGCAACTTTCTTAGTGCCGAACAAAGAGCAGCCGCCAGTCGCATCACCTACTTTGCCTTGGAACAAAGCGCAGTTATCGCACTCTTGACCTGCAGCATATTTAGCATATTTAGCTTTATCTACAGCAGTTGCAACTGCCTTGTAACCCAATGCAGCAGCTTGTGGATCAGTTTCAGAAACCATTGCTTGAGCTTGAACTTTACCGTTCAAAGCCAATGTACAAGCACCAGCAGCGGACAAAATCATGAATTGGCGACGACTATTTTTCATTGAAACTCCATTATTTAAGGGATCGTTGGTAGCAATTATGGCTACCTTTCTGTCATGATAATACTGATAAACGGCTCATCAATAGGGGTTTCTCAGTATTAAGTTTGTTATGCCTTGCGGTCACACTACCAATCTATGCATGAATGCGCATATAAGCAATTTAATAGCCATTAATGAGTTAAAACTATAAAAAAGGGTTTTATGAAAAAGATATTAGCGTTAGGCTTACTGTTGTTTTCAGGTCTTGTTTCTGCTCAGTTGGCAGCGCCTACAAATCCCGAATTACTGCAAATTATCGACAAATCAACCAAATTTATCGTTAATACGCCTAAGGGTCCCGTGGAAATTACACGCGTAATGACCCCGTGCGCAAAGAATAAAGGTTGGTTGCAGCCTTTAATCCCCATTAAGGGGGTTATCCCTGTCGATGAGATCGATGTTTTAAATGCGCTCAATGACAAAGATTCTATTGTTCTGGATATGCGTGTTGTTGACGATCGGGTAAAAGGAACTATTCCAGGTTCTGTTGGTATTCCTTACACGGAAGTTGCCATGCGTATGGACGAACTGGGGTGCAAGAAGCCGATTGCTGGTTCCGCTAAATGGGATTGCTCTAAAGCGAAAAAGGTATATGCCTTCTGTAATGGTCCAGTATGTCCACAAAGCCCAATGGCGATGGCTGCAATGACTCGCGATGGCTTTCCAGCTACAAAGATCTATTACTACCGTGGTGGCATGCTCGATTGGGATGCCTTGGGATTAACAACCGTAAAAGGTGAGTTCTAGAGTTGGGTAAAAAGTAATTAGATAGTAAAAAGGAGCCTAGGCTCCTTTTTTACTATCGGCATGACGAATTTTTACTTCACACCCTGGCCAATAAGGGTGCCATTCACCACGGTGCCGTATAAATTAACACCATCATCAGCATGAAACCGCTTACGGGTTTTTTCAATATCTCCGTCAATCAAGCGGGGGTCTTGAGGGCGCTCATGCATATTGATAAAAGCAGCGACGTCCCATGACTCCAAGTCACTCAAAGTTTCACCGCGACCTAAAGGCATATTGTGCTGAATAAATCCTGCCGCAGTATTGATTCGATGCATGCCTGCACCCCAGTTATAAGAATCCTTCCCCCACAGTGGTGGAAAAACAAAATTGGCGCCTACTTTTTGCCCCTCACCATTTGAGCCGTGACAAATTTGACATTGGTTTTCATAGACCTTTTTACCTCTGGCAATGTCGTACCCACCTTTTGGTGGGGGCGGCTCATCGAAACCCCTGCCTGGAAGTGCTTTTCCAACTGGGGCTCCGGTTGATAGCCAGTATGAATATGCAGTCAAAGCCAAGATAACTTCGCTATCAGCTGGCGGTGGAGTTCCATTCATGCTGAACGTAAAACAGCCCTGTAACCTTTCCGCGTATGTATTGACCTTATTGTTTTTCTTTCGATAGGCCGGGTACATCGGGTAGGCCGCCCACATTGGTGAAGAGTTTGCAAGTCGACCTCGATCAATGTGGCAATTGACGCAATTCATTTCATTTCCTACATACTGAGAAGCCAATGCTTTTGTATTTACAAAGATTGCTTCGCCACGTCTAACTAATTCCCCAAATGCATTGTTTTGTAATTCCGAATCGGATGGCGGTATAAAGTATTGGATTTTATTGTGTGCCTTTGGGTTTGAAGGAATCTGAGATTGATCCTCTAAACGAGACTTATCAACAGCAAATGCTGTTGTAGAGCAGAGTAAAGTCAATATTGCTAATAGGCGAATGAAAGAGGGTTTCATGGAGTTATTTTTAATCTATTGATGAATATGTTTTAGCGGAGTCTACGCTGGGATTCATTAAATGCTTCAGTTGAGTCGCCCAAATTTCCAAAGTATTCTGAGACCGCTTTAATTTGTGCATCCGTCAGGCTTGCGGCTATATGTTGCATCAGCGCGTTGGGATCATTGCTTCGTGTTGGTGGGCTACCTTTCTTATTGGCAGCCGTAGGCTTTTCAGCTTTCCAAGCTTTAAGTTGATTTTCTAGGTATAAGGGTGATTGACCGGCCAATGGTGGAAAAGAATCCCCCACGCCAACGCCATCTGGACCGTGACACAAAGTGCACTCGGGAATATTTTTACTCCATTCGCCACGTAGCGCAATCAAAGCGCCGCTCCCCGGAATTGGGGCAGCGATTTTGCTACTTACGTTCACTTTTGGTCTCATTGCGTATGCGTTTGCAGCGGCAGTTATTTCATCATTAGTTAGTGCGGATGCAATACCTTGCATAAGGGAATTTTTACGGCTACCCGATCTAAAGTCGTAGAGTTGCTTTTCAATATATGGTGCAGGGAGTCCCGAAAGTCTAGGAAATCCAGCGGATGGCATGCCTTTACCATCAGGAGCGTGACAGCTGATGCAAGGCATGGCCGCCGGATTTGCCCCACCGTGAATCATGATGCTTTCTCCATCCATGGCAAATGTTAGTGATGGCAAGAATATGCAGCCGTAAATTATTGAACTTATGAAATACTTTGATAGAGAAGATGTCATGGTATTGTTATCGGCATTAATGGTGAGCTGTAATTGGCTTTCCTTCTCTCCTACTTCTTATAGGCTAGAGTAGGTCGATAAAGGGTGTATATAGATCTTGCCATTTTTGCATGGATTTAGTTGCCCATTTCTCAAATCTGAACCTTGTTCTCGGTATAGCAATCATTATTTGATCTATGTCATATTGCTTATGTGGGTTCATTCATAAAGCAAAATATGTCAATGGGTCACAACACTCAATTTCCATTGGGTCAGGGCGTGAGCTTAAGTGATCAACAGGCAATCGACGTTGCAGAATATTTTTCTCACATGGGTCGTCCAGACTTTACTGGGAAAGATAAAGACTGGCCAAATGGCGGTAAGCCTAAAGACGCGCGCTATTAACCTAAGCCCGCGATAGGATAGAGGGCCTTTGGCCCTCATTTCTAATCGTCAACACGATCTTCCTTTTGATGATTTAGATCAAATACATCTTCAATTTCTTAATTTCTTTTGACATTCAGCTTGCAAACCTGAATCCTTAATAGTATATTAATATATATATTATTAATTAGTAAATTGAATGGGGTTGACGTGGAAAAACCAAGTAATCATGATTTACCAGCGCAATACTGGAATCCGCTTCTAGCAGGAGTACTCCTAGGAGTAGTACTGCTATCTACATTTGTAATCACAGGGCATGGCTTGGGAGCTACAGGATTCACAACGCGCCTAACAGCATGGTTTGGAATGTATCTATTACCAGCGGCAACAAATGCTAATGACTATTTAGGCGGCATGGTTGAAGAGGGCAAACCTCTGGATGCTTGGATTAGCTGGCAAGTTGTGGGCGTTGCGCTTGGTGCATTATTCTCTGCTTTTTTTGCTGGAAGAATCGCAGTAAAGTTGGATGGTAAGCGTTTCTTGGGAGGATCTAGGCGCCCATTAACGGCTTTATTTGGCGGTTTATTGGCTGGTTTTGGTGCGCGCATTGCTGCGGGCTGTACCAGTGGCTTAGGGCTTTCTGGCGCAGCCGTGCTGAGCCTCGCTGGGTTCACATTTTTAGGTGCGTTCTTCGCAGTTGGTTTGTTGGCTAGTCGCTTCATGAAAGAGGAAAAATAAGATGGGAACAATTCTTTCGGGTTTATTACTTGGTGGAGCCTTTGGCTTTGTGCTAGAGCGCGCTGGTTTTGGTAATCCCAACAAATTAACGGGTCAATTTCGTTTGACAGATTGGTCCGTATTTAAAGTCATGTTTACTGCAATCGTATTTGCTGCAGTCGGACTTTTAATTTTAGAAAAAGTTGGATTTGTAGACGGGGGTAGTCTTTTTGTTCCGCCATCATTTTTAGGTGCTGCAGCCTTAGGTGGTGCCTTTGTTGGAGCAGGTTTTGCTATTGGGGGTTATTGTCCTGGGACTTCAGTTGTTGGTCTAATGTCTGGTCGCATTGACGCTGGCATCTTCTTAATCGGATTGCTAATTGGGACAGTCATATTCGCTGGTATTTACCCAAGCATCGAATCCCTCACTACCCTGGGTGAA
>FUWD013194834.1_pt1 | contig 12561 bp, 8 predicted proteins | sample 1063281 | NCBI WGS metagenome assembly FUWD01 (sample SAMEA79048168, study PRJEB19326) | metagenome | biome: marine
GCAACCAGAAGCGCACCACCACTCTTGATTCAGGCCATCCTTTAAGTTCAAAATGATGATGTAATGGTGCCATTAAGAATAGTTTTTTTGGAGCACCATATTTCTTTTTTGTCCATCGATGATAAAGCACTTGTAAAATTACTGATAATGTTTCCATAACAAATACTCCACCAACAATAATTAACAAAAGTTCTTTCTTCAACAATATTGCTAATGTTCCTAATGCAGCCCCCATAGACAAAGAACCAACGTCTCCCATAAAAATTAATGCTGGCCTTGCATTAAACCATAAAAACCCAAGACAACCTCCAAGAAGCGCAGCTGCAAAAATTGTTAATTCGCTTGCCATTGGTATATATGTAATATTTAGATAATCAGAGAAATCAACTCTACCAGATATATAAGACAAGACTCCAAACACACTAACAGATATAGCAAGCAATCCTGTAGCTAACCCATCAAGTCCATCAGTTAAATTCACAGCATTAGATGTTGCAGATACAACAAGAATAATAAATAATGTGTAAATGAATGGATTAAAAAAATCAATTGAAACATATTTTAGAAATGGAACAAAAGTGAAATAAGTATTATCTACGCCATCAGCAACATAAACACCAGAATTAATAATCATAAATGATATAAAAATACCAAGCATAGATTGAGCAATTAATTTATAACGTCCAGGCAAGCCACCAGCTTTTTTCTTAATAGATTTTAAATAGTCATCGTAAAAACCAACACAACCCATCCAAAACATTGAAACACAAATAATTTGTATAAATAAATTACTTATATCTGCAAAGATCAAGGTAGGTATTATTGTCGCAACAATAATAAGAACACCACCCATAGTTGGTGTACCTTTTTTCTCATGATGACTTTCTGGGCCATGTTCTGTGATAGATTCTCCAATTTGAAGCCTTGTAAGATTACGAACAATAATTGGACCAAAAATAAAACTAATTAAAAGTGCTAGAATCGCACTTGCTCCTGCACTAAATGTGATATACTCAAGTAAATTTCTTAACGAATTTAATAGTTCATTTAACATGATTTTTAATATCTTCTGCTACTAAGTCTAACTGCATACTTCTAGAACCTTTTAACATGATAGTATCATCATTTTCTAGAAAACTACAAACTTCAGTAACAAGTGTATCTTTATTGTCGAAATGTAAGCTTAAGGGAATCCTTTTACTATTGTTAAAAGTATTTTTTGCTAATTCTCCATAACAAATTATTCCATCAATTTTTCCTTCGCAATAATCAGCAATATTTTTATGAAAATCTATTTCATTTTCCCCAAGCTCTTTCATATCTCCAAATATAAAAAGCTTTCTTCCTTTAGTTTCATATCTTTCAAGATTATCAATAGCAGCTTTTACAGACTCTGGATTTGCATTATATGTATCATCAATTAACACGATTCCCCTAGATAAAGAATAAGTTTGTCCCCTTCCCTTCGGTAAAACAAAATCTTCTATTATTCGAGAAAATTCTTCTTGATTATTTTTATCGATAAGATCCTTACAAACCTCATAAGCAATAGAAGCATTTTTTAAAAATACTTTATTATTTGCAAGAGGATGATTTGATAGAATGATTGAAGTATCGATTTCATCACCATAATATCCTTTATTAGAATGATTAAAAATCGATTTCTTCTCTTTGCGGATATTATCGATTGATCCAAAACCTTCTAAGTGAGCACCAGAAATATTTGTTACAATTCCTATATCTGGCTTAACAATAGATGACAAATAATCAATATCCCCCACTTGATTTGCTCCAAGCTCTAAAACATAAATTTGTGAGGGATCATTTGAGAAAGAAAATATAGTTAAAGGAACGCCAATTGAAGTGTTAAAATTTCCTTCTGTCTTAGAAACATTATGACCGTTCTTAATAAGAATATGTGAAATTAAATCTTTTGTGGTCGTTTTACCATTACTACCAGTTATAGCAATAGTTTTTCCATCAAAATCAGCCATCCACTTAGAACAAATCCCTCCAATAAACTCTATCACATTATCAACTGTGAAAACATTGTCACTATCGTGTACAGATTCAGTAATTGCATAAATTGCGCCATTAGATAATGCTTCATCAATGAAATCAGATCCATCAAAGTTTTCTCCTTTGATTGCTAAAAATAAATCATTCTCTTGAATATCTCGACTGTCCGTAGTAATTCCCTCAACTAAAGAAAGGTTATCCGTATTAAGTGAATCAGACAGATAACTAATAAACAAATTAACTTCAGTGATATTAACTCTCATAAAATTCCTCTATAATTTTTCTATCAGAATAATATAATTTTTACCGCTAATTTCTTGATACTCTTCATTGCCTTTTCCAAAAATAACTAGGACATCAGAACCAGTTAGATCCGTTAATGCCGCTATCAAACCTGCTTCTCTATCATCAAATACCATACAGATCTCTTTCGAAAATCCCTCCATAACTTGACTATTAATATCATTAATATCATCAAACCTTGGGTTATCTGGAGCTAAATAACATTGAGTTGCAAAATCTTCCACTGCTTTTGCCATCTCTGGTCTTTTTGATTTATCTCTATTACCACCAGCACCAAATAAAACCTTAATATTTTTATCATTATAGACATCTCTAAGAGATTTTAAAACATTGGTATAGGCATCTGGAGTATGTCCATAATCACTGATAATGACAGCTGGCCCTTTATTAGATATAACCTCATATCTTCCCGGAATAGATTTGCATGAAGCAATGCCATCTCTAATAGCATTTATGTCAACTCCTATTTTAAAAGCAATACTAGCAGCCAAGATAATATTCTCAAGATTGTATTTTCCTACTAATTTTGAAGAAATATCTATAGAAGTACCTTCAAAATTAAAAGTAGCACTAGCCCCTTTATGATCTAAGGTAAAATCGGAGCAATAAAAATCAGCTTCATTGCTATTGAGAGATATATTGTGAGTATTCGGGTACTCATTGCAGATATCTTTTCCATAACTACTATCACTAAGTATTAAACTTGAACCGCTATCCTTTATCAACCCAAATAATTTTTCTTTTCATTAAAATAATTATCAATTGTACCATGATAATCTAAATGATCTAAGGTAAGATTGGTAAAACCTGACAAAATCAAATCTAAGATTATCAATCCTTTTTTGAGATAAAGCATGTGATGATACTTCCAGTATAGCAAAATCATACTTTTGCTCTACCGCTAAACTAAGAACTTTAAAGATATTTATAGAATCAGGCGTAGTTAATCCAAAATCTTCATTCACTATATTTGGAATAATGCCCAGAGTGCCTATTTGTAACACTTTTTTTCCATGAGATTCTAGAATACTCTTCAAAATGAGAGTTGTAGAAGTCTTACCATTAGTACCTGTCACCCCAATAAGTTTAATTTTATCTTGAGGATTGTTATAAAAATTAGCTGAAATCTTTCCCAATGATTCTCTAGCATTCTTTACCTTAAGAATCTTATTGCTATGTTCAATACCATTTGAATCGCTAATCACGCATATTGCCCCATTATCTAGAGCTTCATCTATAAAATTATTACCATCAAACTTAGATCCGCTAATAGCAATAAATATAAATCCAGGACCAACTTCTTTTGAATTTGTAGTAATTCCTAATACGTGCTCATTAAATAATGAATTATCAAGATCTACGACGCCGTGTAACGCTTTATTTAGTTCGATTGGGATCATATATTGTATTTTGTTCAGTGTCAGGTCTATATGAAGGAGTATGCATATAACGAATATAGTCATTAATATCTCTTTGGTCCCACGCGTCTTTAAAATAATTATCTACATCTATATAGCCTTTTCTAGAATTGTAGTAACTAAACTTTTCTCCAGTACTTCCAAAAAATCCAACTGAATAACTATCATTGTTTTCTTGAACATACTTATTGGCTTCCATCCAACCTTCAATCCCTGCATCCAAATACAACGAAGACGAAGTATTCACTGGAAGTAACATTCCAACATTATTCTTTCTAGCAAAACGATCATATTTCGGTGCATTTAATTTCAAAGAATTAGATACTACATCTAACTTCAAAAATTCACTCAAAGTGTCATTCGTATTAATATCAGCAACTAACATAAGTTCAAGATCAGTCATTTCATCTAGTAAAGAAGCTGGAATAGAAACATTCTTCCTCTCAACATCATCCTGACCTATCAGAATAGAAGATAAGAGCACAATAAAGACATATTTACTCATCGAGCGTTACCTTTTTTCTATTTTTCTTCAATACTGATCTCTTCTTTTTACTTTCAATCCTTTTAACTTGAGAACTTCTAGAAGGTTTCGTAGCAATTCGTTTTACAGGAATCTTTATATCTGAAAACAAACTCTCCAATCGTTTAATAGCATCTATCTTATTTTTACTCTGAGTTCGATGTGATTGTGCGAGAATAATCACGTCACCATTCTTCGAAATTCTATTCTTATATTGCTCACAAAATCTATCTTTAATATCCTCTGGAATGTCAGAATTGAGGATATTATATCTCAACTGAACAGCAGTAGAAACTTTGTTTACATTTTGACCTCCAGGTCCTCGAGATCTCACAAAAGAAAGGTGTAATTCTGATTCTTTAATTTTTATCATCAATTTTTTTCCTAAATTTAATCAAAATTTATGGACAAAATTACAAAACATCGGATTTCAGTATATGGCATTAATGGATGTCACGATGCAATGGAATCTAATCTGGTAGAAATTAATCAGGTTTATCTCGAAAAAAATTCTCCTGCATATAACCATAAAGGTCTCCAAGAGTTGGTTGCAAATATACCTCAAGATAAAGTTGTTATACTTAATGAAGTTAGTTTCAGAGAAAAAATTGATACTAATAGATCTCAAGGAGTATTAATCAAAGCGCAAGTATCCAGCTTCGATTCTCTTCCAACAACAGAAGAAAAGAATGCGTGCTATGTTATCTTAGATCAAGTACAGGATCCTCATAATTTAGGTCAAATACTACGTATTTGCGCAGGAGGAAATGTAGATGGGGTAATTATAACGGATCGAAATAGCGTATCTATGACTAGTGCTGTAGCTCAGGTTAGTCAAGGCGGTTTTGCTAAAATACCTCTCTACTCTGTAGTAAATATCAATCAAGCTATTGGGCATTTTAAAGATAATGATTTCTGGATTACAAGTTTTGAAAATAATATCGATTCACAAGATTGGTATTCAATAGATTTAAAAGGTCGTTCAATATTGATTTTCGGTGGAGAAGGTAATGGAGTTAGTAAGCAAGTATTAAAAAATTCTGATTTTACTGCTACTATTCCAATGTCAAATAATATGAATTCTTTAAATGTTTCTTCTGCAGTTAGCGCAATTGTCTATGAACGTCTAAGACAAATACTATCTTAATGCTCAGTAGAGCATTCAGTTGCTAACATTCCACATTCACAAAGCTCTTTTGCAAAGTCTTCGGTGGCTTTCCAAACTCTCCAGACATTCTTATAAGATATCTTCTTAATATCTTCTTCAGAATAACCTCTCTTTAATAAATGATATATTAGATTAGGAAAATCAGAAGGATCTTTTAAGCCATATGGAAGTGTATCTCCTACCCCATCATAATCTGATCCAAAAGCAACATGATCAATGCCAACTAGGTCTACTACATGATCAAAATGATCTGCTACATCAGTCACATCACAGAATACAGGATTTTCTTCAGCAACTTGCTTAGCAAAATCTTTGACTTTCAAGTCGTCAGATGTCAGATTATTGTCTTCCATAAATTGATTTACTACTTCAGAATTTCTGCGACGTTTATCTTGTGATTCTTTTGTAACAAATGATGAACCAAAATTGATTTGTATAACTCCACCATTTTCGGCAAGACGTTTAATCATATCATCGCTCATATTACGTTCAAATCCTGGTGTAAAATGTCTAGCAGATGAGTGTGAAGCAATTGCAGGGACTTGTGTTACATCCATAACTTGATAGAATGCTTCATCTGATACGTGAGAAATATCAACCATTATACCAACCCTATTCATCTCTTTAACAACTTCTGCGCCAAAATCACTCAGACCATTATGAGTTCTTTCTCCAAGATTATATGAAGAATCACAAATATCATTATCTTCAGAATGAGTTAATGTGATATAACTAATTCCTCTGTCACTGAAATACTGGATATTTGATAAATCACCCTCTAATGGAGCACCGTTTTCCATCCCCATTGGAAGTGCTATTTTTCCTTCGATAAAAATTCTTTCAGCATCTGCAACATTGTGTGCTATTTCAAACTTGTCAGGATGATCTGTTGTAATTTGTTCAACTGTCGCAATTAATTCTTCTGCCATTGCCTTAGCTCCACCAGTAACTTGGTATGTGGCAGGAACATATATCGACATAAAAGGAACGTCTAATCCACCCTCTTTTGCACGGACATAATCAAAATCTCCTCCAGGAGTTCGAACAGATAAATCTTCATATCCTCCTTTGTGCAAACGCCAAGGAACATCGATATGGCCATCCGTAATAATATACTTTTGTGCTAATTCATTTGCTTTCTTCATAAGCTCCTTATCATTGCTATCAGCGCAGTTAGTTAAAATTAGAGTGCTTATAAAAATAAGAATAATTTTTAATGATTTCATACTTGGTTTTCCTTTATCTGTTAATCGGAGGTTAGTAGCGGGAGTAGGATTTGAACCTACGACCTCCGGGTTATGAGCCCGACGAGCTACCAAGCTGCTCCATCCCGCGATCTGTTCGTATAATAAGTAAAAAAAGAAAAAGGGGGAACCTTTTTTTGTAGAAATCATATACTAAAATGAGGAGCAGATTAAAGTTTAAAATTACCTCTTAATTCCTTTCATTTACCCTTGGTTAGGTTTTAGTTTGCTCCTCTGCCATCTAAAACTCTTTTCGGACGAATTCCAATTCCAGTAACAATTACATAAGAAGTAGAATTAATAGTTTTTGCAATTTCATTTACATCAATTGTTCCATGATCATTGGAGCCAAAGATTAAAACTTCATCTCCGTACTGAATATCGGCTGATCCAATATCAATCATGAGCTGATCCATACAAATTCTTCCCGTAATCTTAAAATTTTGATCTTTAAACTTTACAAATCCATCTACATACCAAGGACGTGGTACTCCATCTGCAAATCCAGCTTGTACAACCGCAATTCTTGTATCCTTTTCAGTAGTATATACTCCGCCATAGCTAATATGGGTTCCTGCTTTGACATCTCTTACCTCTACCACAGGTGCAGTAAAGGTCATGACTGGTTTAATTGGTAAATCTTGCGGCACTTCATCGGATGGAAATCCGCCATAAAGTAACATTCCAACTCTCACCATATTAAATCGAGATTCTGGAAGATTTAAAATGGCTCCGCTGTTACTACAATGAATAAACGTAGGATTGATTTCTAATTTTTCTGCAATTGCTAAGACATCATTGAACTTATTAAGCTGATCATTGGCATAAGAAAGGTCTCCTTCATCTGCCGTTGCAAAATGAGAGTATAATCCTTCGATTTCAATTCCATCAATTTGATTTGCTTTTTGTAAAAATGCTTCTGCTTGTTCTAATGGCACTCCTAAACGTGTCATACCTGTATCAATTTTTAAATGCACCTTAATCAAACCGCCTTGATGAGTTTTCAATGCTTGTAAATCATCAAAGGATGATACATTCAGTGTCAAATTATATTTTACAGCTTCGGAAAGTCTATTTGGATCTAATTTTGAATAGATAAGGATATCACTTGTAATACCTGCATCACGTAATTCAATTCCCTCTTCAAGCGTAAAGACTGCTAAGTACCTTGTCCCTTCTCTTTCTAATACTTTTGAAACCTCCACAGCGCCATGACCATAGCCATTTGCCTTTACTGTAGCCATCACAGGAGTATTTCCTACTTCATTGCTAAGCAAGTGATAGTTTTGTGCTAACTGCTCTAAATCAATGTGTACTTTTGGTCCAATATAACTCATTTAGTGCGCCTCATACCAAGATGGTCCAAAACCACAATCAATCTCTACTGGAACATCCAACTCTATTGCATCTTTCATATTTTTTACTACCATTTCTGATACATAATCTAATTCATCTTTATGTACCTCTAAAAGCAATTCATCATGAACTTGTAAAATCAATTTCGATTTTAAATCTTTTTCTTTTAAATCTTTATATATCTTAATCATTGCCAGCTTAATCATTTCAGCTGCAGTGCCTTGGATTGGCATATTGATTGCCATACGTTCAGCTGCATCTCTTCGAATCTTATTTTGGCTATCTGAATCCCATACAGCTCTCTTTCTTCCTAGTAATGTCTGGACAGACTTTTCAGATTTAATAAGTACTTTAGACTTTGCAATATAATCTTCGATTCCTTTATACTTACTGAAATATGCATCTTTTATTTTCTTCGCTTCTCCAAATGGAACATCCAATTCCTTGCTTAAACGAAACGGGCCAGCGCCATACATAATACCGAAGTTTACAATCTTAGCTGTACGTCGCATCTCCGGGAGAACTTGATCATCGTTATCAATTTCAAAAATGCTCTTTGCTGTAAAAGTATGAATATCTTCTCCATTATTCAGCGCTTCAATTAAAGCTTGATCTTGGCTCAAGTGCGCCATCACTCTCAACTCTACCTGAGAGTAGTCTGCAGAAAAAATTTGATACTCTGATGACTGAGCCTGGATAGCTTTTCTAACATCCCTTCCGTCTTCTGTTCGAATCGGAATATTTTGAAAATTTGGACTGCTTGAAGAAAGACGTCCTGTCGCTGTCATTGTCTGATTAAAAGAAGAATGAACGCGATTAGATACTGGATTAATATTAGTTGGTATTGGATCAAGATAGGTATTCTTTAATTTGAATAATTTTCTATACTCCAAAACCAATCTTGGTAATTCATGCTTATGTTTTAGCTCTGATAGTACAGCTTCTGCTGTAGAACGTTTCTTAATCATTGGCAACTCTAGTTTGTCAAATAGAATTTCAGCAAGTTGCTGAGAAGAGTTCACATTAAAATCTTGATTTGCTAATGTAGTAATCTCATCGTGAAGCGCATCAATTTTTATGCCAATTTTATCAGAACGTGCTTCAAGATAATCTTTATCAACAAAGATGCCGTTAAATTGCATATCAATCAAAACGGGTAGCAAATCAATTTCTATAGCTTTGAAGTAATTGTATAATTTCTGATTCTTCAGCTCTTTAAGAAAAATTTCAGTCAGTTCGATTACCACATCTGCATCCTCTACTGCATAAAAAGATACATCTTCCAGAGTAACTTGATCCATCGTTATTTGATTTTTACCAGAACCAATTAAATCCTGTATTGGAACCATCTTATAATTGAGATGTGCTAACGATAAATTATCGAGTTTATATGATCTGGCGTTAGGACTAATTAAATGAGCAGCAATCATGGTATCAAATGCAATTCCACTTAAATTAATTCCATGCCGTTTCATAATAAGGGCATCATATTTAATATTTTGTCCTGTTTTCGGAATATTTGGGTTCTCCAATACCGGTTTTAAGACATCAATCGCTACTTCAAGATCATCATCTCCAAATAAATTACTCTCTTTATCTTTGAAATGTATTGGAACGTATACCCCTGTATCTTTTTTCACTGAAAAACTAAAGCCTACAATCTCAGCAAGCATAGGGTTTACAGAAGTAGTTTCTAAATCCACAGATAACCATTCATCCTCTTTAATTGATTTTACAAAAGATGTAAGCTGATCTATGGTTGTAAGATTCTCATACTTTTTTTCTCGTTTTGTAGTCTTAATTTCAACTGATTCATTCGAACCAATCTTTTTTAGTAGTCCAGAGAATTCTAATTCCTTAAAGATGTCTTCTAACTTAGTTGAATCCATCTCCTTTCTTTTAAAATCGATAATACCAGCATCAATCTTTACATCTGTTAGAATAGTTACCAACTGCTTGCTTAATAAAGCATTTTCTTTGCTATTGAGTAACTTCTCTTTCATTTTTTCATTTGTAATATTATCAATCTCTTCATATATATTTTCAATAGATCCAAAGTCCTGAATAAGTTTCATTGCTGTCTTAGGACCAACTCCTTGCACACCAGGGACATTATCTGAACTATCTCCCATCAATCCTAATAAATCAATAATATGTTCTGGACCAACACCCCATTTTTCTAATACTTTTTTCTTATCAAAGATTTCTTTTGCACGTTTTCTTGCTTGTGGTGCATATAAGAACGTTTTATCATTAATTAATTGCATAAAATCTTTATCTCCGCTAACAATATTGCATTGAAGATTGTCTTCATTGCACATTTTAGCAACTGTTCCTATAATATCATCTGCTTCCACACCATCTACTCTTAACATTGGAATATTCATTGCCTCTAAAAGTTCCCATAAATACGGAAGTTGTGTCTGAATTTCATCAGGCATTGCAGATCGATTAGCTTTATAATCTTCATAAAGTTCATGTCTAAAATTTTTGCCCTTTGAATCAAAAGCTGCTACAAGATAATCTGGTTTTTCCTCTTCGATTAACTGAAATACTTGGTTAGCAAATCCAAATACAGCGCTAGTAGGTGTACCGGCAGTATTTGTTAGTGGATTTCGAATAAGAGCGTAGTGTGCTCTGTACAAAGTGGCATAACCATCAATGATAAATAATCTTTTTTGTTTTTTTTCAGAACTCATAACTTAGCGGGATTTTACACCCGCTAAATTATGAAAATAAGACATTAGAAACTATAAGTTAATGACATTCCAACTTCTCTTGGAGGTGCAAAAGACTTATATAGTTTCTCTTCAAATGGAGGTTCTAGAGCAAAGATAAATCCTCTGTCTGCATAATTTTCATCAAGGATATTTTTTGCATAGAAACCTAAATCGACTTTATTAAATGAATGCGAATAGTAAGCATTCAAAAGATGATATGGATCTGATTCATATTCATCGTGCGCAGAATCAAATACAAATCCATCTTTTCCTGAAATCTCAATCATCAAAGAGTTGTTTCCAGTAAAATTATAGTTAAATGATAAGCTATAATTCCAGTTTGGAGAATGTGCTTTCTTACCATGAGCATGACCTGCATGATCATCATGATCTCCATGGTCATCATGGTCATCTCCATGGTCATCATGGTCGTCGTCATGATCATCGTCATGATCATCACCGTGGTCATCATGGTCGTCGTCATGATCATCGTCATGGTCATCACCGTGGTCGTCTCCATGCTCGTCTCCATGGTCGTCTCCATGCTCGTCATGATTTCCTAGCTCAATTTCAGAACTCAATAATCCTAAAGTAGCATTAATAGTAAATTTATCACTTAGTCTAAATTCACCAGTTGATTCAGAACCATATTCATAGCCTGATTCAGCATTTGTCTTAAAAAAGGCAAATGCATTAGGATTAATTGGATCTAACTGCTCACTTGTTTCATAAATATGACCATCATGCTCTAAATAAAATAGAGAACTTGATAATTTGATATTATCAGTATGCCATCTTATTCCAGTAGTAATATCATAGTAAGTCTCTTGATCATATGTTTGTTCGTCAGCATCCAAATATGGATTTTGATTTATACCTCCAGGATGATATCCTTCAGCATAATAAGCAAACCAATGAAGGTTTGGAGCTGGGTGCATTTCATAAGCAATCTTATATGAATTATTAAAATCGCCCATAATATCAAAGCTTGCACCTTGGTCACTAAAATCATGATATGTCATATCTCTAGCTTCTGATCTAAATGCTAAAGAAAGTGATGAATCATTTTTAAAGTTATATGCAACTTCACCATATGCAGACTTTGTCACAATATCATAACTAGAAGATAGGGCTGTACTAGAACCTCCAAAAAGATATCCTACAGCATTAGTTTTCTCTTCATAATTAGATTGATATAAACCAATCACATAGTCTATTCTATTGTCATCAGCAGGATTTGATCTTAATCTGAAGTCTACAGTTCTTGTATCAATATCTCTATCAAATGAATCAAAGAAGTCATAGGTGCTAGCATCAAACTCAAAGTGATCATCATGGTCGTCGTGATCATCACCGTGGTCGTCTCCATGGTCATCATCATGATCTTCATAATCAAGCCAGAAACTATAATTTCCCCAATCTGAGTCATAGCTCTGCAATGTTTCATTGTTTGACATACCAATATTCAAATCAGCAAAACCCTCACCAAGGTCATAAGTATAGTCAGCTATAAAAATCTGTGATTTTTGACTATCTTTACCTGGATTGTCTGAATATGTAATATTGTCAGTATTATTATCTGGAGACCAATTATCATACCCATTGTCAAAATCAGAGTAAATCATTGTATACTTTTGCGTGATATTATTATCGCCACCATCTTTTAATAGTTTTGCTCTAAATGATGTTTCATCTCTATTTGCTGATGCATAACCACCTAAAGCAGCATTTTCTTTATATCCATCAGAAACATTAGAGTGACCTACTAATCTTAGCTTCCAACCGCTATCAAGAGGTAAGTTGTAAACTA
>FUWD013181930.1_pt1 | contig 12555 bp, 9 predicted proteins | sample 1063281 | NCBI WGS metagenome assembly FUWD01 (sample SAMEA79048168, study PRJEB19326) | metagenome | biome: marine
CTGACAGAATACCGGCTATCCTTGAAAGAACCCCTGGCGTGTCTAAGGCCGAAAATCTGAGATAGTAGGGCGTAATCAGATCTTCAATCGGTTGGATCACGATTTTCTTTGCAGGAGAACGGACATGGGCCAAGGGGGGCATCAGCTCCTTTCCTCCGGACCTGATCTCCCTTGCCAGGCCTATTATATCTGAGACCACGGCGCTCCCCGTGGGTCTTCTCCCTGCGCCTAAGCCATAGTAGAGATTAGGCCCCACAAAATCGCCTTCAATGTAAATGGCATTGAATGCCTCATTGACGTTTGCCAATATATGATCCTTCGGAATCATAGCCGCGTGTACACGGGCCTCCAATCGATCTCCCAAATCCTTTGCTATGGCCAATAATTTGATTCTGTACCCGAACTCATCGGCAAATCGGATATCATCCGGGGTTACAGCAACAATCCCCTCCCTGTAGATATCTTTGAATGAGACCGGGCTCCCGAATGCAATCGATATAATAATGGCTAATTTGTGGGCCGCATCTGTCCCATCCACATCGAGAGTAGGGGGATCCTCTGCAAAGCCTAAGCTTACGGCCTCCTCCACTACTCTTTTAAAAGTGAGTCCTTCCTGCGTCATTTTAGTCAAAATGTAATTGGAAGTCCCATTTAAAATCCCTACGCAGGTCTGAATGCGGTTACCGGAGAGCCCGCTCTTCAAGGCCCCGATGATCGGTATACCTCCTCCCACGCTCGCTTCAAAGGCCAGACCGACCCCATACTGTTCGGCGGCCCGGTATATTTCGGCACCGTATTCTGCCAGGAGGGCCTTATTTGCCGTAACAACATGCTTTCCATTTTCCATGGCCTTGAGAATAAATTCCTTAGCCTTATCCAGACCTCCAATAAGCTCCACTATCAGATCGATCTCCGGGTCATTAATCAGATCCATGGCATCAACGGTTAAAGTTTCCGCAGCAGGTCTCACGGGAACTTCCCGATCAGACTCAATATCGATATCGGCGATCTTTTTAACAACCACTTCGGCCCCAACCCGGTCTGTAATAATCTCCCGGTTTGTTGTAAGGACCTCAAAGGTCCCAGCCCCCACGGTCCCGAATCCGATAATCCCAACATTTATCTGTGACATTGCTTCCTCTCTACAAGTGACAGGCCAAAATCTATAAAACGTGCTTGATTCCCCTTATCGCCTGTCTGGTACGCTGTGGATTCTCCACTAAGGCAAAACGGACATAATCATCCCCATACTCCCCAAATCCGATACCGGGAGATACAGCCACCTTGGCCTCATTGATAAGAAACTTTGAAAATTCCACAGAGCCCATATCAATGTACTTGTCCGGGATCTTTCCCCATACGAACATAGTCCCCTTAGGCTTTTCTATGTGCCAGCCAACACGATCCAGGCCATCTATCAGCACATCCCGGCGCTCCTTGTAGATATCAACTATCTCTTTAACACAATCATTGGACCCGTTAAGGGCAATGATGGCTGCTATCTGAATCGGCTGAAATACCCCATAATCGAGATAGCTTTTTATTCTCCTGAGCGCGCCCACTAACACAGGGTTCCCCACACAAAATCCGATCCTCCATCCGGGCATGGAGTAACTCTTCGAAAGACTGAAGAATTCCACACCTATATCTTTTGCTCCTGGGATCTGCAGGAAACTGGGTGGCTCATAGCCATCAAACACCAGATCCGCATAGGCGAAGTCGTGTATGACAACCATCTCGTGCTCCTTGCAGAACTCGACAAGCTTCTCAAAGAATTTCCTATCCACCACTGCAGTTGTGGGGTTGTGGGGATAGGAGATGATAAGCATTTTGGGGTTCGGCCATGTCTGCTTCACAGCAATCAGCAGATCCTCAAAAAAATCCCTGTCCGGGCCTATCGGTATGCTCCTGAGGTCACCCCCTGCAATGATAACAGAATAAGGGTGTATCGGATAGGTGGGGTTTGGGGCAAAGACCACGTCTCCAGGACTTATTGTGGCAAGCACGAGATGCGAAAGCCCCTCCTTTGCGCCGATAGTGACTATTGCTTCTTCGTCCGGGTCCAGTTCCACATCGTACCGCCTCTTGTACCATGCACAGATGGCATGTCGTAGCTTGGTGATACCCATGGAGGCCGAGTACCTATGGTTATGCCCCTTCTCTGCGGCCTCCACTAACTTTTCAACGATATGCTTCGGCGTGGGTATATCAGGATTTCCCATGCCGAGATCAATAATATCCTCTCCCCTGTGTCTCGCATCCATCTTGATCTTATTGACTGTTGCAAAAACATAGGGTGGCAAACGACTCATTCTTCTAAATTCTTGCATGTTCTTAAAACTCCTTCCGCAATATTAACCTGTTCAAGATCCCCAATTCGGTCAGAAACCCCGTTGAGCAACTGCATAAAAAAATCCCCAGGTGTTTAGGGGAGCAGCGCTGTCCAATATGCGCGAGTGTCATAACGATGGCGCTCTGTCAGGACCTATGCCTCCATGTGGGATTTAGATGGTGCCTGAACCAAATAACTTCCCTCCAATAACTAAATTTTATATAATACGCTATCACCCGCAAAAAATCAAAACCAAAATTCCATCGTCAACATTGATGGTCTCGTAAAAAGTCTCCAAGGCCGCGAAGCTTGTCCTCGACTCCGATCGGGGAGCGGGAGTCTATAAGGAATTGATTTTCCTGGATTCCCGTTTTCACGGGAATGACAATAACGGTTGCTTTCTGACTTTTTGCGAGTACATCAACATTCAATTAGTAAATCATCCCCACCAAGGCCCCTGTCATGCATGTAGCAATGGTCCCAGCCACAATAGATTTCAACCCTAAACTTACAATTTCGCCCCTCCTCTCCTCTGCCATGGCCCCCATACCACCGATCATAATTCCAAGGGAACCAAAATTGGCAAAGCCGCACATGGCATAGATCATAATCAAACGACTCCTTTCGCTCAAAGCGCCTTCCGGCAATGAAGCCAAATTGAGATAGGCTAAGAATTCGTTCAATACGGTCTTGGTCCCCATAAGTGAACCAGCGGTCACAGTCTCTGACCAGGGGATCCCTATCAACCAGGTGACCGGAGCCATCACGTAGCCCACTAATCTCTGAAAGGTAACCGGTTTGTCGAAAAGCTCCGGCAAAAAGGCCAATACCATGTTGAGCAGGTAAACCAGCGCAACAAAGACAACGAGCATGGCAATAATATTGATAAGAAGTTTAATACCGACCAGGGTGCCTCGAGTGATGGCATCCATGGAACTGCTTGCCTCTCTCGGTATCTCCACATCCTCCTGGGATAAGTCAGATGTTTCGGGGATCATCAGTTTGGATACGGTAATGGCTGCCGGCGCGCTGATAATGGACGCCACTAAGAGATGTCCCATAATCCCGGGGATGACATTATATAGTATTGATGCGTAAATCACCATAACAGTACCTGCAATGGTAGCCATACCGCATGCCATAATGGTAAAGAGTTCACTCCTTGATATCTCCATGAGATATGGTCTAATTATAAGGGGAGATTCCACCATACCGATAAACACGTTGACTGCGGCGCCAACGCCTTCAACCCCGCCGATACCCATAACCCGTCTCAAGACCCATGAGAAAGCCTTGACCACCCAGGGAATTATCCTCCAGTAAAAGAAAAGGGACGACAGGGCGCCGATAACAAGAAGCAAGGGGAGCCCGCGAAAGGCCAGAATATAACTTGAACCGGGTATTTTTTCGTCAAAGGGAAGGACCGCGCCACCTAAGTACCCGAATACAAATCCCGTCCCTGCCCTTGTGGATTCCTCTATTGCCCTGACCCCCTTGTTCAACCAGAGGAAGACCTCCTGGCTTCCGGGAAATTTCAGCAACAGGAGAGCCAGCAACACCTGCAACCCCATACCTGTCAGCAGGGTCCTGAGATTTACCTTTCTTCGTTTCTCAGAAAAAAGCCATGCCAAAAAAATTAGGGCAAGAAATCCTATGAAACTGTGGAGTCTAAGCAATTTTCCCTCTTCTACTTGCCGCACATATATATTAAAATCTAAGATATCATTTCAGAGAAAGAAATACACGTAAAAAACATCGAAGAAATGATGAAAAATGAGCCTCTTTTCTTTGGGGCGTTCTCCGGACCGGAATCCGTAAGTCAATCTCTCTAAGCCGGGAGATTACATATCAACCTTTTTGAATGTTGCAAAAATTTGCCACAAAATTTAAGATCTGCGGTATATTAATAAAAAAACACCGTGCCAATAAGACGGGATTGAAAAAACCGAAGTCCAACCCAATTTTTTTTACCATAGAGAAAAGGAGGAGATAATGCCAAAGGGAAACTGCGAATTCAATGGATCAGGCAGAGACTATCTGGGTCTCTTTGTCATCCACCTTTTTTTGCTCAGCATACTCACTTTGGGCATCTACTCCCCATGGGCCTGGGTCAGGCTTTTCAAGCTAAAGGCATCGCATACTGTTATAAACGGCAAACCGGTCACCTTTACGGGGAGCGGCAAAGAGCTTCTTATCCTTGGCCTGGTGAATGGCCTCTTGACGATCATTACGCTCGGCATCTATGGCCCCTGGGCGATCTGCAGGATCTCGAAATGGAAGGCCCAAAAAACCCTGGTTGATGGTAAACCGAGCGACTTCGTGGGCACCGGCTTACGGCTGTTTCTTTTTTACTTAATACATTTCATAATCCTGCCGATACTGACCTTGGGGATTTATTATTTCTATGGTCTGTACCGGTTCTATGCCTGGAAAGAAGAACGTATGAGATACGGCGGCCAAAGGACCTCTTTTGGTGCTGGTTTCTGGGATCTGCTGAAAATATTTTTTGCGTTCTCGTCGGTCTGGGTCATATTTCCGGTGATTTCGCAGTACATAGAGCTACCCTCGATTGATCTGCTCGCACCCATTTTTTTCATCCTCCTTTCACCATGGCTGATGTGCATGTTTTTTAGGTGGCAGATCAAGGGCCTTGTGGTGGGCGATGAGGAAGGGGTTGAACACTTCCCGCCCGTTAAGACAAGTTTCAGGCTGATTCTGATGCACATGCTTGTCGCCCTGCTGGCGATCGGTGCAGCCGGTCTGCTTCTCAAGGATCAGTTTGAAAGGCAGATGACCGAGATGGCCAAACTGACCCAGATGTTTGAGATGAAGGAAAGAAGCCCAGAAAAAATAGGGGCTATAAGGGTGCCAGTAAAAAGACCTTCCCATGCAATTACTCCAAAGCACGGAACAAGAGCTCTTCCCAAAAAAGTGCTGCCCAAAAAAACTCCTGCCCCCAAACTCGCCAAGAAGCACTTGCCCAAAAAACCTACAAGCAAGAAGCCCCATGTACCAGTCCTATCTTCGCCGCATGAGAAGCAGGTTTTAGAGTCTAAGGACTATGACAGAGAGATAAGCGAGTTTGATGAACTTATAAGGCGGGACAGGCAAAATGCAGATCTCTATTATAGCCGTGGCTGTTTATATGAACAAAAAGGGGCCCTGGATAAGGCAAGAAAAGATTTTACCAAATCGATTGACATCAACAATCGTGTCAGCGATACCTACTATAACCGGGGTCTGGTTCTTGTGAAAATGAAGAAATACGGCCTGGCCATCAAGGATTTTGATAAAGCGATAGAACTGGACTCACGGGCTGTTGACGCCTATTGCAACAGGGGAAACGCCAATTATCAGTTGGGCAAGAGCGATCTCGCCATAAGAGACTATAACGAGGGCTTAAAATTGAACCCCAAGGACGGTGACCTTTTTTATAACAGGGGTGTCGTTAATCTATCCAAAGGAAGAAACACAGAGGCAAAAGCGGATTTCAAAAAAGCCGCCATGTTAGGACACAGATTGGCCTCAGAAATGATATCAAAACAGAAATAGCGGAATTTGGAATTTATGCCAAATTGGACGCAGACCTGCTTCAAATGGGCGCAGATAGATAAGGAAACCAAATAGATGACAGAAATGATCAAAGAGACACATTATGGTCCTGTGCTGTTCATTCCGGGTGAAAACAGTGGGAGATATCCCAATTGCCATTCCGTATATATAGAGGGCGACAAGATATTGATTGATCCTGCTTCTGATAGGAAGCGACTCATTAAACTCAGGGAAAATCCCGGAGTCGAAGCCGTCTGGCTTACCCACTGGCACGAAGATCATTTCATGCATTTAGATCTGTTTGATGACATCCCTCTATTGGTTTCAGAGCAGGACGCACCACCCCTTTCGGATATCGAAGTCTTTATGGACTCCTATGGAATGGATGATGAGCATGAACGCGAGTACTGGCCTCCCATACTGAAAAAGGAGTTTCATTTCAGACCGCGCAGGCCAAAGCATTTCCTGCGGGGTGGGGATATCAATCATCTGAAAATCGGAACAGTTGAAGTCATAAGTACGCCTGGTCATACACCCGGCCACCTTTCCTTTTTTTTCCCAGGTCCCAAGGTATTGCTCTTAGGCGACTACGATCTTACAAAGTTCGGGCCATGGTATGGTGATCTCAATTCGAGCATCCAAGAAACCATAAACTCTGTAGAGCGTTTGAGAAAGGTCCCTGCCAGGGTATGGATTGCATCCCACGAGGCCGGTATATTTGAAGAAGAGCCCGGGACCAGATGGGATCAATATTTAGCGGTTATTGCTGAGAGGGAGGGAAAGCTCGTTGATCTGTTAAAAACCCCACGAACCTTGGAACAAATTGTGGCAGCGTGCATAATCTATGGCAGGCCAAGGGAACCGAAGATGTTTTTTGAGCTTGGTGAACGAGGCCACATGAAAAAGCACCTGGAAAAGCTTATGAAAGAAGACCTGGTAGTAAAAGATGGAGAGTACTATTCAGGGTCTTAATAAATAGGTACTAAATCCTTAAATTAGTTTTTTCGAAAAGGAGGCCATTAAATTATGACAGATATTTCATTAGAGGAAAAATATAAATCAGCCGCAGGAGTTGTCTGCAAGCAGGGTATGTTCCCCTTTCCGGTCAATGATACAACGATCTCGATTATTAAACACGCTGTCGGAGACAACGCCGATGAGCTGGATTTCATCTACGCGTTCAATCAGAAAGCTTCCCAGACCTTAGAGGAATTGGACTCATCTTGCGAATTCTCTCCAGAGGAGATCGACCGGCTCGCGACGAGCCTTGCGAAAAAGGGGCTGATTTTTAACCAGCCCAACTCTGCCGGGGTTATGGTCTACCGTTTGCTCCCGCTTATGCTTGTTGGTTTGATGGAGTATAAATTCATGGAGGAGCTAAAGGGTGATGATGAAGAAAAACAGCTCGCCGAGTTGTTTCAAAAACTCTTAGACGAGGTCAGAGATCAGGTCCAGGCAAATTATGACAATCTCATGCCGATGCTCAAATCCGCCCCTCCCACTGACCGAACCGTCCCTGCACGGGTCACGGAAGATGGAAAGGCTATCAGGATAATCCCCCTTGATAAGACCGTTGAGGTCCCCGAAGAGTTCATCCTGCCGAGCCAGTCAGTGGATAATATCATCGATAAGTTTGATGAAATCGCGGTGGGCCATTGTTTTTGCAGGCAGCGGCGAAAGGTTCTCGGCGATCCCTGTGCAACTGACGCGCCCGTAATAAACTGTTTCACCTTTGGTAAATCGGCGCGGCATACTGCAGCCCAGGGTTTTACCCGTATGGTCACTAAAGAGGAAGCTCGCAAAATAATGATGGAAGCTGAAGAGGCAGGTCTTGTTCACAAGGCCTTTCACCCTGGTTCAAACGTATCACGTCCTGAAACAAGCATTTGCAATTGCTGCAAGGACTGCTGTGATACATTGAATCTCTGGCGGGATGGCGCATTCCCTTTGATTAATTCCACCTACTACCTATCAGTAATCGACCAGGATGCCTGTTCGGGTTGCGGGGTCTGCGTGGAACGATGTCCCACGGACGCAATCGAACTAAACGACGATGGGACTGCTGAACGGGACGAAAACGCCTGCTTCGGTTGCGGTATTTGTGCTCGCTTCTGTCCCGAGGAAGCCATATCATTGAAAGAGGGGTTGCGGAGGGTTTCCGTTCTTCCACCAAGGCTGCGCCGGTCGAATTAGGGGATGAGGACCGCGGAAAAAATAAAAGGGGCATTCCATTATATTTAAAATGGAATGCCCCTTTTTAAACCCGGAAATATGAACCTAAGCTACAGCTACATTTACTGCGGCAGGGCCTTTTTCCCCTTGCTCTATGTCAAAGGTGACTCGGTCGCCTTCCTCAAGAGACTTGAAACCGCTTCCATCGATCCCCGTATGGTGAACAAATACATCGGGACCATCTTCCTGCTCAATAAAACCATAACCTTTACTGTTATTAAACCATTTTACAGTTCCACTTGCCATAGTGACACCCTCCTTTCAAAAAATTCTCATAGTTCCAAACTTCGGGTTGCCACTTTTACAAATGGATCTCCCCTTTAGAACTAAACCAACCCGCCAAATAAAAACGAGCACCTATAACGTTCTTATATTAACATATTTTTGAAAAGAATCAAGCAAATAAACGCTTTTCTACATTTCTATACAAAATTGGGAGTGATAACGCGATCTCACAGCCAATTTTTCCATTAAATCTTCAGGGCCTCCTCAAATCCCTCTCTCACAGCTTCTGTAATTTTCCTCGGATCTTTTGCATCACCTATGGTTATTACATCGCAACCGATCTCTTTCAGATTCCCGGCAAAATCGTTAACAGACGAGACACCGACAGCCATTATTACCGTGTCGGCAGGGATCGACTCCTCCCCCTCATCGGTTTTTACCAGAATTGAATCATCTCTGATCTCCTGGAGCAGGGTATTGGGACGCAGATTAACGCCCATGAGCCTTAAACTTTCGATAAGGGACCAGCGTGCAGTGCGACCGACGTTGTCTGCAAAACGGGGAAGCATATCTATAACCGTTACCCTTCTTCCCGAAGCGTGGAGAAGTTCAGTGGCAAAGTCTGGATTCTCGGCCGTATGATACATCAGAAAGGTGAATGTGTCCGGGTCCGGGACTGCCATTTCGGCTACAAAAAGGGCGGTTTCACACCCGGTGGCGCTCCCTCCCACTACGACAACATCCTCTCCCATATTCCATACTTTCTCGGCAAGGACATCCCATGCCTCCACCACGTGAGGCTTGTCAATTCCCGGCACATCAATACTAATTGATCTGGCCCCCGAGGCGATGACCAAAAGATCCGGTCTCTCTTCCCTTACCATTTCCGGGGTGAGAGGGGTATTGAGATTGACCCTGACGTTCCCATGCTCCATCCTCCCTTTCATACTCTCTATCAGTCTATGAAATTCCGCCTTTCCCGGTGGTGTCTCTGCCAGATTCACCTGGCCTCCAAGTCGATTTTCCCTTTCATAAAGGGTTACCTGATGACCTCTCTCTGCTGCAGTGAGGGCGAATTCCATTCCTGCAGGACCTCCTCCCGCCACCATAATTTTTTTAGCCGTATCTACCTTCTCCACCTTGAAAAAGCCTTCATTCCCTGCCCTCGGGTTAAGGATACAGGTCACTGGTATGCCCGCGAAAATAGAGTCAAAACACCCCTGATTACAGGCAATGCAGGGGATAATTTGGTTTAGTCTCCCTTCCTTCACCTTATTGGGGAGTTCCGGATCTGCGATAAGGGGTCTTCCCCAGCATATCATGTCACACGTCCCGGACCGGAGCGCCCGCTCGGCAACATAGGGGTCACCAAGACGATTGGAGGCAAAGACAGGGACACTCACCTTCTCTTTGATGCCACGGGAGAGGTATAAAAAGCCCCCTGGAGGTACATTGGAGGTAAGCTGCGGTATCTTGGTTTCATGCCATCCGCCGGTCACGTTGATGGCATCAATCCCCGCCCTTTCAGCCTCTGCGGCAAAGAGAGCAGATTCCCTATTGGTATTTCCCCCTTCCATAAAGTCATTCCCGGCAATCCGGATACCAAGGGCCAGTTCCTCCCCAATGGTTTCCCTCACCTTCCTTATCACCTCAAGTCCGAAGCGCATCCTGTTTTCTATAGAGCCTCCGTAAGCGTCGGTGCGCTTGTTGGTAACAGGGGACAGGAATTCGCTGATGAGATAGCCGGTGCATGCCAAGACCTCCACAAAGTCGAAACCCGCCTCCTTGGCCCGCCTCGCTGCCTGGGCATAGGCCTCCTTTACCTCTTCAATATCCTCATCTGTCATCTCCCTCGGGGTTTCATGTGTGAGCCTGCTCGGGATAGAGGAAGGTGCGATCGGCGTCATCCCTGACAGGAAAGAAAAGGTGTACCGCCCCATATGGAGGAGCTGGGTCGCAATCTTGGCATCCGTCTCCCGATGCAGCTCATCAACAAACAGCCTCAATGGCTCCACATAACTGTCCTCAAAAAGCCCGGACATAAAAGGCGCACTCCCTACCCTGTCGATGGCAACCGGACCGATGGTCAAAAGGCCTACGCCTCCCTTAGCCCTCTCCCTGTAAAAGGACTTGTATCGGTCATTAAAGGAATAATCTGTGCTGTAAGCGAGACCCATGGAAGGCATCACGGTTCTGTTTTTATTTTTAGCTTATTAATAGTAATCGGCTCGAACAGCCTTTTAAACTCCATGTTTCTCCCTTCCTCAGTTATTATAAAGACCCAAAATTGAGATGGCGCACACGTTCTGTGCGGGGAAACCGCCAAGGTTGTGCGTCAAGCCGTATTGGGGATTTTCCAGTTGTCTTTCGCCTGCGCGGCCAAGAAGCTGCAGATACATTTCATAAATCATGCGAAGGCCTGACGCGCCGATGGGATGGCCGAAACACTTGAGACCGCCATCCACCTGGCAGGGGACCTTGCCGTCCATATTGTAAAATCCGTCCAGAGAGTCCTTCCAGGCCTGGCCCCTCTCAGAGATATGCATGTCTTCGTATGTAACCAGTTCCGTGATAGAAAAGCAGTCATGAAGTTCCATCATGCTTATCTCTTCACGCGGGTTGGTAATGCCCGCTTCTTCGTAGGCCTTGGTGCTGCACTTGTCCGTAGTCATGAAATGGTCGCCGTCCCAGCTGTTGAACGCGATTTCTTCACCACTGCTAAGCGCCACCTGCAGGGCCTTGACAGTGACCGGGTTCTTGATCCCCATCTCTCTAGCCTTTTCCACCGTGGTCACGATGGCGCAGGCTGCGCCGTCGCTCACGCCGCAGCAGTCAAAGAGCCCTAAAGGATGGGCTATAATGGGTGCAGCCATTACCTGGTCTATTGTCACCTTCCTTCCTGAGGTGTGCCTTGGGATTTAAAACCCCGTTCTCATGGCTCTTGACGGATACCTGGGCCATGGCCCTTTTTAAATCCTGATCTTTGATGCCGTACTTAGCGGCGTAGGCCGATGCCAGTTGCGCAAAAGCGCCCGGCGCAGTCAGGTTGGGCCACCAGAGCCAGAGAAGTGATCCTGAACTGGAGCCGCCGCCAGGCAGACCTCCGTACCCGGTATCCTTGAGTTTTTCCACACCCATGGACAGGCAGATATCGTATGCCCCGGACGCCACGGCATAGACAGCCCCCCGGAACGATTCAGTGCCGCTGGCACAATAGTTTTCAACCCTTGTAACCGGGATAAAGGGCAGGCGCAGACTGGTGGACAGGGGCACAGCGGCCTTGCCCACGTTGACCTCATCAATACAGGTCCCCAGCCATGCAGCCTGGATATCGTTTTTCTCCAAACCGGCGTCTTTAATGCATTCGGTAAACGCCTCCACCATAAGTTCCTCTCCGCCCATATCCCATCGCTCGCCAAAGCGGGTGCAACCCATACCGATGATAGCCACCTTATCTCTTATTCCTGTTGCCATATCTATTCCTCCTTGCAGGGTCCTCCATTATTGTCTTAGACTTGTTTTCAAAAACAGCGGCGAAGCCGCGTTTCATAAAATTGCGTCGGCAATTTTATAGTTTGAAAAGTTTCTCAACAAGTTGTGACTTCATAAGGTCCCCTTCGATCTTCAGCTTGCCGCCTGTGTAAGCACTCATGGCATTCAGCTCTCCGGATATCATCTTCAGGAAGTCTTCATCGGCCATCTTGAGGGTGGTTGTGGGACTGCTGTGAGATCCCTCGTTCACCTCACACGCCCCATCCTTTACAACCACATTCCAGGATCCTCCCTGATCACCGGAAATATCCCACTGAAAAACCACGTCCACACCGGCGGCAGCGTCCGCCCGGAAGGCGTCCTGCATACCTTCAAATACGGCCTTCACCGTCAGACCTCCACCGGAATCGTCCGGAGTCTCTTTCTTCTTGGGGCTGAAGGCATCCAATATGGGGGCCATGGACGCCGTGACGTTCGGGAACTCCGTTGCACCTGTAAGATCATTTATAGCATCCCAATTCTGATGGATTTCCTCCAGGGTGGGTATACGTGAACCATCTCCCACGGCCGTGCCGGGTCCGGTAACTATAGCTGCCCTGTTGAAGTAACCCATACCCGCATTCAGGATCATACCGCTTTCCTGGCAGTTCTCCGCACAAAGGTACAGCACCAGCGGCGCACAATCAGTTTAAGCTTCTCAAGCATCTCCGGAGGCAGAATGT
>FUWD013231057.1_pt1 | contig 12546 bp, 12 predicted proteins | sample 1063281 | NCBI WGS metagenome assembly FUWD01 (sample SAMEA79048168, study PRJEB19326) | metagenome | biome: marine
AAGTATCGACCAAATTTGAAGTTCCTTGGTTAGGTTTGTCGAACTCATAAGTCGGTTGTCGGTATTGACAGTTACGTTAAATCCGAGGTCATACATGATGTCGATCGGATGATCGGCCATCGTGTCACCCAGGATGCTAAACGCTCCGGTCTGCAGGTTCGAGGACGGCGAGATCTCTAGAGGTATCTGTCTATCATGCACCCATTGAGCAACCGGTCCAAGAACCACTAGGTCGGTATCACCATCGGTTCTAGAAAACATGATGTCCTCCACCAATCGAACTCCGTGTCCTATCCTGAGCGCTCTTCCAGAAACTATTGCGTCCTTAATGGACTCAATGCCGCTTCCTTCTCCTGCGTGAACGGTGCAGGGAAATAACTCAGCAGCCAGGTAATCAAATGCCAACTGGTGCTTGGATGGCAAAAAGCCTTCTTCGGCTCCCGCGATGTCAAAGCCGACGACCCCATCGTTCCGGTGCCGAACTGCAAGCTCCGCGACCTCGAGAGCCCTGTCCGCGTGACGCATCGCAATAATGATCTGCCCAGTGCGAATGAACCCGCCTTGGTCACCGACTTCCTCCATGCCCCGCTCAAGGCCGTCCTGCACTGCCTCAACCGTCTCGTCAAGACTCAGGCCCATGTTCAAATGCTGCTCTGGCGCCCAGCGCAATTCCGCATAAATTATGTTTTCGCTCGCCAAGTCAATGACGGCTTCGTAGGCGACTCGTTCGAGCCCCGCGCGAGTTTGCATGACACCCACGGTGTGCTGAAAAGTTGAGAGATACCGCTCCAAGGAGCCCGAGTCTGCATTTTCTGCAAACCAGTCCGCTAACTCCAGCGCATTGGTGCTTGGTAATTCGTGCCCAATTTCAGCGGCGAGGTCAATGATGGTTTGGGGCCTAAGCCCGCCATCTAGGTGGTCGTGGAGCGAAATTTTCGGAAGCGCTGCGATGTCCATTTGTTCCTAACTAACCATGTTTCTTGTTGGTCTAGGTCTAATTGACCCGTCCAAGGATTAGCTTACGTTCCGCCGGCTTGCTTTCTTGGAATCCAATTGCCTCTTCGGCAATTGCGATTGCTCGCTCAAACCGCTCTGGGGTGTCGGTGTAAAGAGTCATTATCGGTTCTCCGGCTTTTACGTGGTCGCCGAGTTGAGCATGCAATTCGACTCCGGCTCCAAACTGAACCTCATCTTCTTTGCGCTCTCTTCCGGCTCCGAGCCTCCAGGAAGCGACGCCGATTGAGAGGGCTTCCAACTTCGAAATGAATCCCGACTGGCTAGCTCTAATAATGTGCGAATCCGTGGCCTTTGGCAGTTTGGCATCTGGGTCTCCACCCTGCGCCGCAATCATCTTCCGCCAAACATCCAAAGCTTTGCCGTTATTAGATTCTCGCGAGGGTCCACGTCTGGCATACCGCTCAGCGAAGCATCTCCCTGGCCAATTCCACCGTTAGCTCCACGACATCGGCTGGGCCTCCGCCAGAAAGAACCTCCACCGATTCCTCGACCTCAAGTGAGTTACCGATCTTCTTGCCCAAAGGGGTAGACATGTCGGTTAGTAGAGCCGAAGTGTTGACGCCTGCATCTTTTCCAAGCTGCACCAACACGGTTGCCAATTCATTCGCTCTGTCAAGGGTCTTCATAAACGCGCCGGAACCCACCTTCACATCCAGAACCAGTGAAGAGGTTCCTTCGGCAATCTTCTTGCTCATGATTGAAGAGGCAATAAGGGGAATTGCCTCCACTGTTCCCGTGACATCCCGCAGTGAATATAGTTTGCGATCTGCAGGCGCAAGCCCTTGACCAGCGGCACAAATGACTGCCCCAACTTCGGCTAGCTGGCTATAGAGCTCTGTGTTGGAAAGACTGGCCTGCCAACCAGGAATTGCCTCTAGCTTGTCAAGTGTCCCCCCGGTGTGGCCCAGACCGCGACCGCTTAGCTGAGGAACCGCAATTCCGTAGGAAGCAACCAACGGGGCCAGCGGCAAGGTGATCTTGTCCCCAACGCCACCGGTGGAGTGCTTGTCGGCTGTGGGCTGGGTGAGTCCAGAGAAGTTCAATCGCTCTCCGGAGGCAATCATCGCCATCGTAAGATCTTTGATTTCATCTCGGCTCATGCCGTTTAGCAAAATAGCCATTGCCATTGCAGACATTTGCTCATCCGCCACCACACCAGAGGTGTAGTTCTCAACTAGCCAGTTGATTTCAGCGGTACTAAGCGCACCTTGTTCGCGCTTCTTAATAATCAGCTCTACGGCACTAAAGTTCATTGCGGTGAAGGTCCTTCGGTCCAAAGGCATCCGGGAGCACCTCGTTGATTGTTTTAATTCCCGAAACAGTTTGAATAAGCATCTCGTCGGCACTGTGCTCAAAGAGCAGCTGCCTACACCTGCCACAAGGCATCAGTGGATTTCCTTGACCATCGACGCAGGCAAATGCCACGAGCTGACCGCCTCCGGTCCGAAATAACTCGCTGATAAGAGAGCATTCCGCGCAGAGCGCGAGCCCGTAGGACGCATTCTCAACGTTAACGCCCGTGATGATGCGACCATCGTCACAAATCGCAGCCGCGCCGACTGGGAACTTCGAATACGGTGAATACGATTTTGGAAGCACATTAATGGCTTGTTGGGTGAGGTTCTCCCAGTCGATTTTCATACACTAGCCCTTCACGTATGGCACTGCTAGTGCCTTCGGAGGCCTGGATTTACCAACGAAACCGACAACCGCAATGATTGTTACTACGTAAGGGACCATGGTTATAAAGTCCGTCGGAATTCCCGGACTTACTTGGTTCGCCCACACTCTTAGAATGATCGAAAACCCGAACAAGAGTGCCGCAAGGGACGCGTAGATTGGGTTCCAGCGACCGAGGATGACCACCGCTAGAGCGATAAATCCAAAGCCTCCAGACATCTCTCGGCCAAAAGCGCCTGCGTTACCAATTGTTAGCGCAGCGCCGCCAAGGCCCGCTATTGACCCACCGATAGTTACCCACCAGAATCTGGTTCGCCCCACATTAATACCGACTGTGTCAGCGGCCAATGGGTGCTCACCAACTGCCCTTGCTCGAAGCCCCAATCTGGTCTTGAATAAAATGAACCAGATAGTTGGCACGATAAAAATTGCCAAGAAAACCGTGATGCGGTTTTCGAAGAACACGGGTCCCAATAGTGGAATGTCACTCAACACCGGAATTTTGATTATGTCCATGGTTCCGGGAAAGTTCACGTTCTGGCTATCCTCAGTCAGCCATTGCTGATACAAGAAGTTAGTAATCCCGATAACCAGAACGTTCAGCACGACGCCAACAATGATCTGCTGCGCCAGGAACTTGATGGAAAATATCGCCAAGATCATCGAGAGAAAGGCGGAGGTGACCATTGCTGCGATGATTCCAAACAGAAAATTATCCGTGATTGATGACACGACTGCCGCCATGAACGCTCCGGTTAGAAGCTGGCCCTCGATGGCTATGTTCGTTATTCCCACGCGCTCACTCATGATTCCAGCCATCGCCCCAAGAATGATTGGAACCGCCAAAACCAAAGCCGTGCCGGCGATAAACGCAATTGGAACCGATTTTTCAGCCGCTAGCCAGCCAAGTAGCGCTGTCACTCCGACGAGACCAAATGCAATCGAAACCCAGATTGGGGTTTTCAGGTTCTTTATGGCCCTGGATAGTGAAAAACCTGCTAGCGCGAACATCGCCAATCCGGAAAGGACCCCGAGCAGGCTTGAGTCGATATCTAGCGTCGGGAGCTGAAGGGAATCGGTTCGCCTAGATATCTCAAAAGCGACCATTCCATCGCGCCCCAGAAGCCCTAAAAGCACAAGTGTCAAAAGGCCAATCGAGCCCATTACGATCGGCGACTTGTAGCCAACCTTTACTTCCGTTTCTTTTGAGGTGGTCATTTGGAGCCTCCCCCGCGCGCGAATATTCGTTTTCGGATGGATTCGAGGGCATTAGTCGTCTGTGGCTTAGGCAGTCTGAACAGTGCCCGAATCAAGGGCGGAGCCGCAATGAACAGCACTATCGCTCCCTGAACGATTCCAAGCACTTCCGGGCTTACTCCGAAAACCTGCATGGATGGCGCGCCGGCCTTGAAGGCCCCGAAGAGCAGTCCGGCAAGCAAAATGCCTGGTCCCGATGATCCGCCCAGCAAAGCGACCGTGATTGCATCGAAGCCGATATTCGCGTGACTCGAAGGAGTAACGCCGATTGCAGTTCCAAGGGTTTGGTTGGCTGCGGCCACCCCAACAAAACCGGCCGAAAGCGCCATGGCTAAAATGTAAGTCTTTTCGACATTTATTCCGGCGGCCCTAGCAGCGTCAGGATTAAAGCCCACCATTCTCAACCGATACCCAATCGTGCTTCGCTCCATTAGCCACCAGAAAACTACAACTGCCAACAGCGCGAAAATTAGACCCCAGTGCAGCGAGTAATTATCTCCCAGCAATTTAGGAAGCAACGCCGTTTCGGCAGCAGGGTCCGCCTTTGGGTTGCCGGACGCCCGAGACTCCTGCAACAGCGCAGGGTCTCGCATCAAGAATGTAAAGAAATAAAGCGCGATGTAGTTAAACATGATCGTCAAGATGACCTCATGTGCACCCGTCCTAGCCTTCAGGAAGCCCACAAATGCACCCAAAAGCGCAGCGCCGACTATTCCGGCTATCAGAGCAACGACCATGTGTAGCACAAAGGGAAGCTCAAGCCTCGTAGCTACGAATGTCGCGAATATCATTCCGAAGATTAGCTGTCCGGTTCCACCAATATTGAATAGGCCCACCCGAAAAGTAAGCCCTATGCCAAGCCCGGCAGCGATAAGCGGTGCACCCAAACGTAGAGTCTCGGTTAGCGGTCTGATGGCTTTCTCAAATGTTTCAGCATCGGCGTTATAAATAGCGCCTCGGAAAAGTGCCCCGTAGCCATCATTCACAACAGCAAAGGCGGCACCCAGGGCGTCGCCAGGCCGGGCAAATATGTATCCGAGGGACTCAATGAACTCCTTGTTTGAGCCAATCATGAATAACGCCCCGACCAAGAAACCCAGCAAGATCGAGATCACCGTTCGGACCAAGCCACCCGAGAAAATTTCACGCATTACCTGCGGCATCGTGTTGTCAGCCTTATTTATTTCACTCATGCGGTCACTCCAGCCATTAGCTTGCCGAGATCTTCTCTCGAAGTATTCGGTTCTACAATTCCAACAATTTTGCCGCGATACATCACTGCAATTCGATCGGCCAGCGCCAAGACTTCGTCGAGTTCGGAAGAAATCAAGATCACAGCCTTTACCAGCATCTCGCTCAGCAATTATTTGCTCGTGTATAAACTCAATAGAGCCCACGTCTACCCCTCGGGTTGGCTGAGAGGCGATCAAGAGGCTTACCTCTCTAGATAGCTCCCTGGCGACAACTACTTTTTGTTGGTTACCGCCCGAAAGCTTATTAGCAACCGTCTCTGCGGATGGAGTTCGAACATCGAACTGCTCGACAAGCTCTTTGGCAATCCGCTTGCGAGCTCCAAAGTTTATGTTCAGACCCTTAGTGAACCTTGATTTATAAGAGGAGTTCAACATTAGATTTTCGGCAATCGTAAACTCGGAAACCAAGCCATCGCTCTGGCGATCTTCAGGAATAAACCCGACGCCACTCTCCAGAACCTCGCGCACTGACTTGTTTGTTATTTCCTTGCCGTTTAGGTTCACTTTGGCTTTTGACCCCAGGGCCTTCCTCAGCCCAAGTAAGAATTCGGCTAGTTCGGTTTGGCCGTTGCCCTGCACTCCGGCAAGGGCCAAAATCTCTCCGCCTCGAACCTCGAAGCTCACATCATTTACTGCCTTTTGAGAGCGATCATCTAGGACGGTTAAGTGCTCGGCATCTAAAACCACATCTCCCAGTACTGCTGGCTTCTTGTTGACAGTCAGCATCACTTCGCGACCGACCATCAGCGATGCAAGTTCCGAGGTTTCAGCATCGGGCTTGGCCGATCCCACAACTTTGCCGAGCCGAATAACAGTGATTCGGTCAGCCACTGCCTTTACTTCACGAAGCTTGTGGGTGATAAAAACAATGGAGGTGCCGCTTTTGGCAAGTTGGCGCATAATCTCCATCAGCTCGTCAGTCTCCTGAGGAGTGAGTACTGCAGTTGGCTCGTCCAGCACGAGGATCTTGGCGTCTCTTGAAAGCGCCTTGATAATTTCGACTCGCTGCTGGGCCCCTACCGGAAGGTCCTCGATTAGAGCGTCCGGGTCAATGTTGAACCCAAAGCGCTCAGAAATCTCTAAAACTTGTTTTTTTGCTTCAGCTATGTCAATTACCCCAAGGGCTTTAGTCGGCTCGTGGCCGAGGGCAACGTTCTCTGCAACAGTAAAGACGGGAATAAGCATGAAGTGCTGATGCACCATTCCGATTCCGGCCGCCATCGCGTCGCCTGGTCCGGAGAAGTTCTGCTTGACGCCGTCGATTTCAATATGTCCCTCATCGGCGGAGTAGAGACCGTAGAGAACGTTCATCAACGTGGACTTGCCAGCGCCATTTTCGCCCAGCAGAGCATGAATCTCACCGGGTTCAATAACTAGGTCAATATCTTCGTTCGCAGTGACTGCGCCAAAGCGCTTCGTGATTCCGCGTAGTTCAAGTTTCAAAAGACACCCCTTTGTGCAATTACTTTATGTCAAAAACTAAAAGCAAAAAGGCCGTGGGATTTACCCCACGGCCTTTTTGCTTTTTTAACTAGCTCTTTGGATCAATTTCACCGGAGTTGATTCCGGCTTCAATCTCAACTAGTCGAGCCTTTAGTTCGTCAGAAAGCTTGGAGTCGAAGTCGTAGAACGGGCTTAGGCCAGTTCCGCCGTTCGCAAGTGTTCCAACGTATGCCTCACCGTCGAATGCTCCACCAGCTGAAAGCTCAGCAATGATGTCGTATACGGCGTTGGTCATGCGCTTCTCAGCTGAAGTAAGCACGAATGGTGCGTACTCCGGGCTGGTAAGTGCTACGTCCTTGTCAACACCAATCATGACGCCATCGATGCCGGCTTCCTTGATTGCTTCGGATGAAGCACCGAACTGGTCGCCACCAACTGGGAACAATACGTCAGCACCTTCGTTGATAAGAGCGGCAGCAATTGACTTTGAGGTTCCAGAGTTTGGAACGAAGTCACCGATGAACTGACCGGTTTGGGCCATTGGGTCCCAGCCAACAACGGTCACAGGGACACCGTTTTCGTTAGCCCAGGCCATTGCGCCGTAGTAGAAACCGTCCATGAAGTCAGTAACTGCTGGGATCTGAACTCCACCGTAAGTTCCAACAACCTTGGTGTCGAATATGCAGCTGCTGCATATCCTGCAAGGTAAGAAGACTCAGCCATGTTGTAAACAACTGGCTTTAGGTTTGCGTTGCCCTCTGACCATCCATCGATGGTTACGAAGCTCATGGTTGGGTTAGCAGCTGCGATTGCGTTAGCATCGGCCACCAAGTTAAAGCCCACTGCGAATGTAATGTCGCAGTTCGCGTCAACCATTGCCTGCAAGTTAGGAGCAAAGTCTTCGGCGGAGATTGACTCAGCGTCGGCAATCTGTGCTCCAAGGTCTGCTACAGCTTTTTCTAGGCCGTCGTATACCGACTCGTTGAATGACTTGTCGTTCCAGCTACCTTCGTCAGAAACTGCACATGCCAAGTAGTCAATGGCTGGTGCTGCTTCTTCGGTTGCGGTAGCGGCGACTGTCTCGGTTGGCTCGGCCTCTGGGGCGGCAGCACAGCCTGACAGCACTAGTGCTGATACGCCCATTAGAGCGAAAGCAGCGGATGCATTATTTAGCTTCAAGGTTCCTCCTGAATTAAGTGAAGGCGCGCGTCGCACCTATTTAAGCAACACTCTACCGCCACAAATCGTGGCTGAAACCGATATTCTCAAGCTTTACATTATTGAGATGTTTGCCTAAAGCAGGTCAGAGTGGCCGGTTTGCTTGAGCGCCTCAACCATAGCTTTGACCTTTTGAGCGTGGGCCTTTGTGGTGATAAGCAGTGCGTCCGCTGTGTCCACCACGATGATGTCCTCAAGTCCAATCAGCGCAACCAGTCGGTTGGTGTCACTGACCAATATTCCTGACGACGAATCGGACAGGACCTTCGCGGAGCCCAGCACCGCCAGGTTGTTGCTTTTGCCCTGCGACTGCAGTTCCGCGATTGCCGCAAAGTCTCCAACGTCATGCCATTCGAAATTGCCAGGCACTACGGCCACCAAGCCCAGCTTTGCTGCTGGCTCAGCGATCGCGTAGTCGATTGCAATCTTGTCGAGTCCTGGCCAGATTGAATGCAACTTCGCGGCTCGATTCTCGGTGTCCCAATGCTCAGCTAGCTCCATGACGCCTGCGTGGATTTTCGGTTGCGTCTTTGCAAGTACTTCTAACAGCAGCTTTGCCGGAGCAATAAACATTCCGGCGTTCCAAAGGTACTTTTTTGAGGCCACAAATTTTCCGGCTTTTTTTATGTTCGGCTTTTCAATGAAGTCAGCCACCTCAAATCCTTCAGTGCCCGAAATTGGAGAACCTTTTTTGATATACCCAAAAGCCACCGATGCTTCAGTAGGAACGATGCCGATGGTGACGATCTTCCCAGTGGCGGCTATTTCAATTGAGGCTTCGATTGCCTTCAAAAGCTTTTCATTATCTCTGATTACATGGTCTGCGGCGAAAGAGCCGACTATTACTGCCGGATTTCTTTTATAAAGCACGGCAGCTGCCAGAGCGATAGCTGCGGTCGAGTCCTTTGGTGAGGGTTCAAGAATTAGATTTGCTTGGTCTAAATGAGGCAGGTGCTTTGCAACCGTCGTGGCATGCACATCGCCGGTCACAACCATCATCCGGTTACCCACCAAGGGCGATAGGCGATCCCAAGTGTCTTGTAGCAACGTTTGCCCGGAACCGGTCAGGTCGTGCAGGAACTTTGGAGCACTGGCTCTGGATAGTGGCCAAAGCCTTGAACCCACGCCACCGGCCGGAATTATTGCGAAAAAATTGTCATGGCCAGCGGTTGTTTTTTTATTCACGAAATCACTCTAGGTGTTATTCGCCTAGATTCAAAAGGTTGGCTTTTACTGGGTTAGACTTAAAAAATCATTCTGTTCTATCCATGGAGGCTAGCTTGGCAATAAAGCCGGCAGGAACCCTGTACCGAGGCAAAGTTGGTATGTGGTCCTGGGTACTGCACCGCATCAGCGGTGTCGGTATCTTTTTCTTTTTACTGGTCCACGTTTTGGACACCGCCCTCGTTCGAGTGAGCCCTGAGGCCTACAACATAGTCATCGAGTCCTACAAAACCCCGGTGGTCGGGCTAGCAGAGCTTGGCCTGGTGGGGGCAATCTTGTTTCACGGCCTGAATGGTCTTCGCGTAATCGCGATTGACTTCTGGTCGAAGGGAACGAAATATCAAAGCGCGATGTTCTGGATTGTGATTGCGGTGACTGTCATCGCTGTTGCAGGGTTCACTCCGATGCATCTTGCACGAGTATTCGGACACTAGGGGGTTGATGATGAGCGTAACTATCGAAGTACCAAATCGTCCTCGGACTCGCAAGCAAGCTAACTGGGAGAAGTACGGCTGGCTGTTCATGCGTGTTAGCGGTCCTTTACTAATCGTTCTTATTTTCACCCACCTTGTGGTGAACCTTGTTCTTGGCGATGGCATCAAAGCTATCGACTTTGCATTTGTGGCTGGCAAGTGGGCGGACCCCTTCTGGCAGGTTTGGGATCTAGCGATGCTTTGGCTCGCTCTGATTCACGGAACCAACGGAATGAGAACTATTGTCAACGACTACGCCGGCCAGGTCAAGGTACGTAGAGCTCTCACGACAACATTGTGGGCCGTGTGTGCGCTTCTGATTTTGCTGGGAACTCTAGTAATTTTCACATTCGACCCATGTCCAGCTGGCGCATCTGCTGAGCTGTTGGCCTCATTCTGCCCAGCGCAGTAAGTAAGGGAAATAAATTGGCGGAACAAGTATCGGTAGACGACAACATCACATATCACTCGTTTGACGTGCTGATCGTTGGTGCCGGAGGTGCCGGCATGCGAGCTGCAATCGAGGCTGGGACGGACCTAAAGGTAGGTGTCGTTTCCAAACTATTCCCAACTAGAAGCCACACCGGAGCCGCCCAGGGCGGAATGGCCGCAGCACTTGCAAACGTCGAGGAAGACAACTGGGAGTGGCACACATTCGACACAGTTAAAGGTGGGGACTACTTAGTTGACCAGGACGCAGCCGAAATCTTGGCAAAAGAATCGGTTCAGGCAGTAATTGACTTAGAGAACATGGGGCTGCCCTTTAATAGGACCCCAGACGGCAAGATTGACCAGCGCCGCTTCGGTGGTCACACCAGGGACCACGGCAAGGCACCGGTTAGGCGCAGCTGTTACGCAGCTGACCGCACCGGCCACATGATTCTGCAGACTTTGTACCAGAACTGCGTCAAGCTCGGAATCAATTTTTTCAACGAGTTCTACGTTCTGGATTTAGTGATGAACGACGGCAAGCCAGCGGGAGTCGTTGCTTATGAGCTTGCCACCGGGGACATTCACGTTTTCCAGGCAAAGTCGATCATTTTTGCAACCGGTGGATTTGGGAAAATCTACAAAACCACTTCGAACGCACACACCCTGACCGGCGACGGAGTGGCGATTGCCTTTAGAAGAGGTATCCCACTGGAGGACATGGAGTTTTACCAGTTCCACCCGACCGGCCTTGCCGGACTTGGCATCTTGCTCTCCGAGGCCGCTCGCGGCGAAGGCGGAATTCTCAGGAACTCCTCCGGCGAAAGATTTATGGAGCGCTACGCCCCGACCATTAAAGACCTTGCTCCAAGAGACATGGTTGCAAGGGCAATGGCAAACGAGGTTCGTGAGGGCCGCGGTGGCGGACCGAATAAGGATTATGTTTTCCTTGACCTGACTCACCTTGAGCCTGCGGTCATCGACGCAAAGCTTCCTGACATCACAGAGTTTGCAAGAACCTATCTTGGGGTTGAGCCTTACACCGAACAGATACCTGTTTTCCCAACCGCTCACTATGCAATGGGCGGCATCCCGACCAACATCAAGGCCGAAGTGCTCTCGGATAACGACACTGTTATTCCAGGTCTCTACGCGGCCGGTGAGTGCGCTTGTGTTTCAGTACACGGCGCAAACCGCCTGGGCACCAACTCTCTGTTAGACATCAATGTGTTCGGGAAGCGCGCCGGACAGTATTCAGTCGAGTATGCGAGAACCGCAACTCAGGTGCCGATGCCGGAAAACGCAGCCGATGATGTGATTGCGATGATCGCCAAGGTGCGCAAAGCCAAGGGCAAGGAGAAAATTGCTCAGCTTCGCAAAGAGCTACAGGAAACCATGGACAAGAACGCTCAGGTCTTTAGAACCGAAGAAACCTTGAACGAAGCTTTGGAAAAAGTCGCGGAACTGCGCAAGCGCTACGAAAATATTTCTATTCAGGACCAAGGCAAGCGCTTCAACACTGATCTACTGGAAGCAATTGAATTAGGCTTCCTGCTGGATCTTGCCGAAGTAACTGTAATTGCTTGCCGCGAGCGCCGGGAATCACGCGGTGCACACCTGCGCGAGGACTACACAGAGCGAGATGACAAGAAATTCATGGTTCACTCCATGGTCTACAAGCAGGAAAAAATCGAAAAGAACACCGGGACAAACATGAGAATTGGCTGGAAGCCCGTTGTTGTGACTAACTACCAACCTATGGAGCGCAAGTACTAATGGCTGAACTATCCGTTCCAACGATTGAGTCCTTCACGGTCACACTTATCGTCAGAAGATTCGACCCAGAGAACGACACAGAACCGAAGTGGGAGGATTTTGACGTTGAAATGTATGGAACCGACCGGGTCCTAGACGCGCTTCACAAAATCAAGTGGGAGCAAGATGGCTCACTGACCTTCCGTCGCTCTTGCGCACACGGTGTTTGCGGCTCCGATGCAATGCGTATCAACGGTAGAAACCGACTTGCCTGCAAGACTCTTATCAAGGACCTTGACATCTCTAAGCCGATCTACGTGGAGCCAATCAAGGGCCTACCGGTAGAGAAGGACCTAATTGTTGACATGACGCCTTTCTACAAGGCGTACCTGGAGATCAACCCATTCTTGGTTGCCACCGATAAGCCTAAGAAGGAGCGCCTCCAGTCTCCAGAAGATCGTGCGCGTTACGACGACACAACCAAGTGCATCCTTTGTGCCGCTTGCACAAGTAGCTGTCCTGTGTTCTGGACCGATGGTCAGTACTTCGGCCCAGCCGCAATCGTGAACGCTCACCGATTCATCTTTGACTCCAGAGACGAAAACGCAGAGCTACGTTTAGACATCCTGAACGATAAAGAAGGTGTGTGGCGCTGCCGCACTACCTTCAACTGCACCGAAGCGTGCCCGAGAGGGATTGAAGTCACCAAGGCTATAGCTGAGGTGAAACAGGCCATCTTGCGCGGAAGAGCTTAGACACTTTATTTGTTGAAAATGCAATGACCGTAAATAGACGAA